>Ga0102934_1000045_pt1 | contig 59818 bp, 58 predicted proteins | sample SalPonR2_A_D1_MG_FD_78175 | JGI IMG/M metagenome (GOLD analysis project Ga0102934, IMG submission 78175) | Salt pond soil microbial communities from South San Francisco under conditions of wetland restoration - Salt Pond MetaG R2_A_D1_MG | ecosystem: Environmental > Aquatic > Marine > Intertidal... | reverse complement strand
CTCTGGTTGGATTGTACAGGACTGGGATTAAATGATGAGCAATTAGCAGATTTTTTTGTTAATCAAGCCAATCTTGCACTTGATCCCGGTTTATGGTTTGGAAAAGGTGGTAGTGGTTATATGAGAATGAACCTGGCCTGTCCTCATTCAACTCTTAAAACAGGATTGGAAAATCTTAAGAAAGCAGTTAGAGGTGATTAAAATGAAAATATATATTTCAGCTGATATGGAGGGTATATCCGGTATTGTATCTGGCAAACAGGTAACTTCTGGAAATAGAGATTATGAAAGAGCCAGAAAGATGATGACCAAAGAAGTAAATACTATGATTGATGCTTTATATTTTCGAGGTGCTAATGAAGTGCTAGTAAATGATTCACATGGTAGTATGGATAATATTTTAATAGAAGATTTTGATGAAAGAGCTGAACTTATTAGTGGTAGTCCTAAACCATTAAGTATGATGGAAGGAATTGATGATAGTTTTGATTATTGTATATTTTTAGGTTATCATGGACGCGCTGGCAAAGAAGCAGCTGTAATGGACCATTTATATAGCTCAAGTTCTGTTTTTGAAGCGAGAATAAATGGAAAAGCAGTAAGTGAAGCAGGTTTAAATGGTAGATTAGCTGGATATTTTGGTATTCCAGTTGCTGTAGTTACAGGTGATCAAAATGCAATTTCTTGTTCAAAAGAAGAGTTAAATTATCATATTGGAATTCAGGTTAAAGAGGCTATTGGAAGAAATTCAGCAAAATTATTAGCTTTTCCTAAAGTTATACAAAAAATAAGAGATGGAGTGGAAGAGTTTTTTAATAAAAAAGAAAAATTAAAACCTACTATTGAAAAAGGGAAAATTAATTTAGAAGTTGAATTTAATAAAACAACCATGGCCGAAATGGCTTCCTTGATTCCCGGAACAAATTTTGTTGATGGTAGAACTTTGAGTTATGAAAGTGATGATTATTTAAATATATATAAAACATTTAGGGCAATGCTGGGATTGGCCTCAACAATAAATTAAATTGGAGTGATTTATTCTGAAAGTTGAATTAGCAGTAATTGGTGGTGGACCTGCGGGAATGATGGCGGCAGGAACAGCAGCTAAAAATAATAAAAAAGTAATTTTGTATGAAAAAAATAAGAAACTAGGAAGGAAATTATTGATTACGGGCAAAGGCAGATGTAATATAACCTCTGCTAAAGGAATTCAGGAGATGATCGATAATATACCTATAAATGGATCATTTTTGTATAGTGCTTTTTATACATTTTCTAATGATCATTTAATAGATTTATTAAATAACCTCGGATTAGAGACAAAAGTTGAAAGAGGAGATAGAGTTTTCCCTGTTAGTGATAAAGCCAGGGATGTTTTAAAAATTCTGGAAAAATATCTATATAAAAATGGAGCTAAAATTGAGAATAAAGAAATCATAGATATAGAAAAAGAAAATGATCAGTTTATATTAACTACAAATAAAAATGAAAAAATCACAGCTAAAAAGGTAGTTATTGCTACTGGAGGGAAGTCATATCCTAAAACAGGCTCAACCGGTGCAGGATATAAGCTTGCAAAAAAATTGGGACATACTATTAATAGTCTTTATCCTTCTTTGGTGCCCTTAGTGACAGAAGAAGATTGGGTAAAAGATCTCCAGGGGTTATCTTTAAAAAATGTTGACCTTATTGTTTTTAATAAAAATAACAAAGTAATATTTAAAGAAAGAGGAGAAATGATTTTTACCCATTATGGAATAAGTGGACCACTTGTACTTTCAGCAAGTTCTCATATGAGAAACATGAAAAATGAGAACTATAAAATAAAAATTGACATAAAACCTGCTCTTGACAGAGAAAAGTTAGATAATAGAATCCAGAGAGATTTTTCAAAATATGCCAATAAATATTTTAAAAATTCTTTAGGAGATTTACTTCCCAGTAAATTGATTCCTGTTATTGTTAAATTATCAAAAATAGATTATGATAAAACAGTAAATCAAATTACTACTAAAGAAAGAGAAAATTTGATAAATTTACTAAAAGGATTGGAACTTAACATTCAGGATTATCGTCCTATAGAAGAGGCAATTGTTACTTCTGGAGGAGTTGAAGTAAAAGAGATTGATCCAGCAACTATGGAATCAAAAATTGTAAAGAATTTATATTTTGCTGGTGAAGTCATTGATGTAGATGCTTATACAGGGGGATTTAATTTGCAAATAGCATTTTCTACTGGTTATCTTGTCGGAATAAATATTTAAAAATAAAAAACCCCACAGTTAATACTGTGGGGTAATAGCTAATATAGGTATTACTTATTTACTCTTCTTCACCTTGAAGTTGAGAAGTAATTACCTCATTAACACTATTCATTACTTTGTTGAATTTTTGCTGAGCTTCCATATATTCATTAATATGTTCATTTTCCTGCATTTTAGCCTGAACAGATTGGAGATTCTTCTGTTGCTCAGGAGTTATTTGCTGACCATTTTGTTGCATCATTTGCAGTTTTTTCTGCTCTGCTTCAAATTCATCCAAAAGTGCCTTAGCATCTTCGTTTTCTTCGATTTTTGCTTCTGCTTCTTTCATTTCAGTAAATTCGCTTGATTCTACAAGAGCCTTACCTAGATCTTCCGCTTTTTCCATTATTGACATATAACTCACCTCTTTAGTTTATTCTTTTATAAAAAATGTGAATTTATTCTCCATCACACACTTAATAAGGTTATCATTGTTTTTACTATATGTCAAATCAAACAAAAATAAAATATCTAATTTTACTGTACAGTAATTTTACTGTATAATAATTATTGTGAATAATATTAGACTGGAGGTATGATATATGTCTGAAGAAAAAATTGTTCATATCTTTCTTTCCGGTAGAGTTCAGGGAGTTGGATTTAGAGCTTTTATAAGAGAAAATGCTCATAGATTAGGTGTTAAAGGATGGGCAAAAAATTTGAATGATGGTCGGGTAGAGGCAGTTTTTTCCGGTCCAGAGGAAAAAGTTGATAAATTAGTTAAATTAGTAAAAAAAGGACCTCGATTTGGAAAAGTAAAAAATATAAAAATAAATAATGATATAGATGAAGAATTTACAAATTTTGAAATAAGATATTAAAAATATTTTTGAAAGGAGACAAATACTGATGAGTAAAAATTTTGATATAATTGCTTCTACTACATTTGGAATGGAATATGTAGTAAAAAAAGAAGCACAAAAGTTAGGTTTTTCAAATATAGAAGTTAGTAATGGTCAGGTAAGATTTGAAGGTGAATTTAAAGATATTGCAAAAGCAAATATTTATTTGAGATCTGCTGAAAGAGTATATTTGTTAGTAGGGGAATTCGATGCAACAGATTTTGATATGTTATATGAAAAGACTAAGGAGCTTAATTGGTCTGATTTAATGCCTAAGAATGCTGAGTTTCCTGTTAGCGGCAATTCAGTTAAATCAGAGCTGCATAGTGTACCGACCTGTCAATCTATTATAAAGAAGGCTGTCGTTGATAATATGAAGGAAAGTTATCATAAAGATTGGTTTAAAGAAGATGGACCAAAATATAAAATAAAGTTTACAATTTATAAAGATAAAGTTTTATTAATGTTAGATACCAGTGGAGAAGGTTTGCATAAAAGAGGTTATAGAGATTTATCAACAACTGCCCCTTTACAGGAAACTATTGCAGCTGGAATGATAAATTTGAGTCGCTGGAATAAAGACAGAATTTTAATTGATCCTTTTTGCGGTTCAGGAACAATTCCAATTGAAGCTGCAATGATTGCCAAAAATCAAGCACCAGGGTTATATAGAAATTTTGCAGCTGAGAGATGGCCTATTTTTCCTGTTACTGCCTGGAATGAAGTTAAAAGAAAAGCAAGAAGTGAAATTGAAGATATAGAACCAAGATTAATAATTGGAAATGATATAGATGATAATGTAGTAGGAATTGCTCGACATCATGCTGAAAAAGCAGGAGTTTCTGACATTATTCATTTTCAACAAAAAGATTTTTATAACTTTTCCAGTTCACGAAAATATGGATATGTAATTTCTAACCCACCTTATGGAGAAAGATCTGGAGAAAAAGAAGAAGTTGAAAAATTATATAAAATAATGGGAGAGAAGTTTTCGGAATTAAATACCTGGTCTTTTTATATCCTTACAACCCATCAAAAATTTGAAAATATTTATGGTAAAGAAGCTAGTAAAAGAAGAAAACTATATAATGGAGGACTTGAATGTCAATTTTATCAGTATTATGGACCCTGGCCTTCATCTGATGAATAAACCATTGATTAGATAATTGATAAAATAATTAATTATATATAAAAGAAGGTGTAATAATGGAAATAAAAAAATATTTACCTCTCATGGCAGGTATTACTTTTAGTACTATTTTTGGGTTTACATTTATGTTTACTAAAGAAGGATTAGAGTTTGTCTCTATTTTTCATTTGCTTGGTTTTCGTTTTAGTCTGGCTGCAATAGGAATGACAATTTTAAAATATATTGGTTTAATTAAACTTGAATTTAAGGGTAAAGATTTGAAAAGTTTATTTATACTGGCTACTGCTCAACCAGGCTTATATTTTATTTTTGAAACTTTAGGAGTAAATATGACTGCCTCTTCAGAAGCTGGTCTTATGATATCATTAATCCCGGTTGTGGTTACAATTATGGCTGCGATATTTTTAAATGAAAGACCTACCAAAAAACAATTAATATTTGTAATTTTATCAGTTGCTGGAGTTATTTTTATTACTCTTATGAAAGGCAGTACAGATGTTGCAAATAATTATTTAGGAATGTTAGTACTTATGGGAGCAGTTATTATGGGAGGTATTTATAATATTCTTTCCAGAAAACTATCTTTAGATTTTACTCCTGTGGAAATAACCTATATGATGGTCTGGTATGGCACTGTTTTATTTAATATAATAGCAATTATTCGATATAATGGTACATTTATAAATTATTTTCAACCATTAACTGAAATAAAAGTTTTGATTCCTGTTTTTTATCTAGGGATTTTGGCTTCAGTTGTAGCATTTTTTATGATGAATTATACTCTTTCAAGAGTGCAGGCTTCACAGGCTGCAGTTTTTGCAAATTTGACTACAGTAGTTTCCATTATTGCTGGAGTAGTTTTTAGAGGTGAAAATTTTTATTGGTTTCAATTTGTAGGAGCTACAATGATAATTATTGGTGTTTGGGGAACAAATTACTATGGAGAATTAGAACAACCTGCTGAGGAATTGCCAGGTTAAATATAATTCAGGAGGAATTGTTATGAAAAAAATTGTTGTAAATGGAGCAAATGGGAAAATGGGTAAAAGAGTAGTTGATTTGATTTTAAATAAAAGTAATACAAAATTAGTTGGAGTCTGTGATAAAAAAGGATTGGGTAAAAAGATAAATTCAGGTGATTTAATTATAAAAGATAATTTGGCTCAAATATTAGCTGAAAAAGATATAGACCTGGTGATTGATTTTACTACACCTGATTCGGTTATGGATAACATAAAAATTGTTTTAGATAAAAATACTAATATGATTGTAGGAACTACAGGTATCACTGATAAAAATTTGACTGAAATCAGAAAAATAATAGGGAAAAACAAAATGATTATTGCTCCTAATTTTGCTATTGGAGCAGTTTTAATGATGGAGTTTTCCAAAAAAGCTGCAAAATATATGGATGATGTGGAGATAATTGAGTTACATCATGATAAAAAAATTGATTCTCCTTCTGGAACATCTATCAGAACTGCAGAATTAATAAATGAAAATTTTACTAAAAATGCAGATGACAAAAAGAATTATATAGAGAGTTTATCTGGGGCACGAGGGGCTCAAAAAAATGGAGTTAATATTCATAGTATAAGATTAAAAGGACTTGTAGCTCACCAGGAAGTGATTTTTGGTGCAGAAGGACAGAGTCTAAGTATAAAGCATGATTCTTATGATAGATCATCATTTATGCCCGGGGTGGCTATGGCCATAGATAAAATAGATCAGGTGTCTAATTTGGTTTATGGCCTTGAAAATATTTTATAATAATTTCTGGGAGGTAAATATTTATGAGCAAATATAATCTTGCAGTGGTTGGGGCTACAGGAGCTGTAGGACAGGAAATAATAGAAATTTTAGAAGAAAGAAAGTTTCCTGTTGATAATCTAAAATTAATCGCAAGTAAAAAATCTGAAGGTAAAAAAATAACATTTTTAAATAGAAAAATAAAGGTAGAAAGTATAGAAAATGGTATTTTTGAAGATATTGATATAGCTCTTTTTAGTATTGATAGTAATTTAAGTAAAAAATATGCGCCTCAGGCAGTCAAAGAAGGTGCGGTGGTTATAGATAATAGTAATGCTTTTAGAATGGATGATAGTGTACCACTTGTAGTACCAGAAATAAATGCTAATAAAATTAATGAACATCAAGGGATTATTGCAAATCCAAATTGTTCTACAATTCAATTGGTAATGGCTATTAAACCAATTTTTAAAAAATATGGTTTAAAAAGAGTAATTGTGAATACTTATCAGGCTGTTTCCGGGACAGGCAAAAGGGCTATTAGTGAATTAGAACAACAGATAAAAGATTATATAGATAAAAATGAAATAAAAAGTGAAGTATATCCCTACCAGATTGCTTTTAATCTTTTACCTCATATTGATGAATTTCAGGAAAATAAATATACAAAAGAAGAAATGAAAGTAGTAAAAGAAACTCGAAAAATTCTTGATGATAAGGAAATTCCAATAACCGCTACAGCAGTAAGAGTACCTGTTTTTAATGGACATGGAGAGTCTGTAAATATTGAAACAGAAGTTTCATATTTAATTGATGATATAAAAAATAGTATTGATAAAATGGAAAATGTTAAATTAGTTGATAATATTAACGAAAATAAATATCCTATGCCAATTATGGTTGAAAATGAAGATGAAGTCATGGTTGGAAGAATAAGAAGAGATTATTCCAAAAAAAATGCTCTTAATATGTGGATTGTTGCTAATAATCTTCGAAAAGGAGCAGCTTTAAATGCGGTCCAGATTGCTGAAAAAATGATTTAGGAGGATTTTCATGAAAAAAATTGTTCAGAAATTTGGTGGGACATCACTAAATTCTGATAAAAAAAGAAAAATGGCAGCTAAAAAAGTAAAAAAAGCAGTAGATAAAGGATATTCACCGATAGTAGTTGTATCCGCAATGGGAAGATTTGGAGATGCTTATGCTACTGATACTTTAATAAATATTGCAACCGAAATTACTTCTGATATTGATCCTAGGGAAAAAGATTTACTTATGTCATGTGGTGAAGTTATATCTGCAGTTACCTTTGTCCAGTATTTAAAAAAATTAGATTTAGATGGTTTGGCTTTAACTGGTTCACAGGCGGGAATCGAAACTAATAAAAGACACGGGGAATCACGAGTAAAACAGGTTAAACCGGATAGAATTTTCAGTGCTTTAAAAGAAGATAAAATTCCTGTAGTAGCTGGGTTTCAGGGAGAAAGTGATGATAATGAAATTACTACTCTCGGTAGAGGTGGTAGTGACACTACTGCCAGTATTCTAGCAGATGCTGTTCAAGGAGAGTATATAGAAATTTATACAGATGTAGATGGTTTAATGACAGCAGATCCAGGTCTGGTTGATAATGCGAAAACATTGGATAAAATAAGCTATAAAGAAGCCTGTGAACTTGCTTATCAGGGTGCAAGAGTAATTCATCCGCGTGCTGCTGAAATAGCTAGGTCTTCTTTTATTCCTATTAAAATAAAATCAATTTATAGCAATAAACCAGGAACCCTAATTCACAAAACTAATTTTAAAAAAATAGAGAGCGATAAAATGATTACTGGAGTTGCAAGTAGAAATAATATTGTTTTTATTAAAATAAAAAATAGTAATCAAAATAAATATGAATCAGGATTAAAAATATTTGATGAACTGGCCAATGAAGAAATCAGTGTAGATTTTATAAATATAAGAAGACAGGCTATTTCATTTATAGTAATAAAAAGTAAATATGATAATTTAATAAATGTTTTAGAAAATGGAGATTATGATTTTGATATATCTGATCAATATGTAAAATTATCTTTAGTAGGTGGAGGAATGACTGGCAGACCAGGAGTTATGGCCCAGGTTGTAGAAGCATTAAATAAAAAAGGAATTTCAATTTTTCAGACTACTGATTCTCACACTACAATATCCTGTTTAATAAAGGCTAAAGATGAAAAAAAAGCACTTAATACTTTACATGAGGCTTTTAATTTAAGTAAATAAATTTAATGAAAAGAGGAGGGTTATTTATGGATGGAGATATTTATGGAGAAGTTTTAACAGCTATGGTTACTCCCTTTAAAGATAATGGAGAAGTAAATTATAAAAAGGTAAGAGAGTTAGCCAATTATCTTCTAAATAACGGTTCTGATGGATTGGTTGTCTTGGGGACTACTGGTGAAGTTCCAACATTAAACGAAAAAGAGAAAAAAAACATTTTAAAAGAAGTAGTAGATGAAGTTGGAGATAAAGGGACAGTAATTGCCAATACTGGTTCTTACTCTACTACTGAAAGTATTAAAATGACAGTTGAAGCTGAAAATATTGGAGTAGATGGGGTTATGGCTGTTGTACCTTATTATAACAAACCACCTCAGTCCGGATTATATAATCATTTTTATAAAATTGCTATTAGTACAGATTTACCGGTGATGATATATAATGTTCCTGGACGAACTTCAAAAAATATAGAAGTAGATACTGTTAAAAGATTGGCTAAAATTGATAATATACAAGCAATAAAAGAAGCCAGTGGCAATCTTAAGCAGGTGGCTAATATATGTTCTCAAACAGAAGATGGATTTTATGTTTATAGTGGAGATGATAGTTTAACTTTGCCCATCCTCTCTGTAGGTGGTCATGGTGTGGTTAGTGTTGCAGCTCATATTGTAGGGAAAGAAATAAACGAAATGATTAGATCATTTAAACAAGGTGAGCTTAATAAAGCAATTAATTTAAACAAAAAGTTATTAACTGTTTTTAATAATATGTTTATTAATACTAATCCAATACCTGTCAAAGAAGCATTAAATATGGCTGGAATGGAAGTTGGTTGTTTAAGATCTCCACTAACATCTCTCTCGGAAAATGAAAGAAAAGAATTAAAGAAAGCTCTTGAAAAAGGTGATTTTATTTAATAAGTTTATTTAGGACTAAGATACACTTGTATTTTATTGGTTAAGACTGTATAATAAAAACAATAATATAGGAACGGGTTAGGAAAAATATATTTAACCTTATTTCCGATGATATAATCTATCATCAAACTATATGCAAAAATAAATGGAGGTGCGTTTTTTTATTTATGTCAGATAAAAACAAAATAAAAAATGATAAGAAAGTACGGATGATCCCTTTAGGGGGAGTTGGACAGATTGGAAAGAATATGATGGTTCTTGAAGTTGGAGAAGAAATGATTATTATTGATGCGGGTATTACGTTTCCGGAAGATGATCAGTTGGGTATAGATATAGTTATTCCTGATTTTGATTATGTGATTGAAAACAAAGAACGGATTAAAGGAATAGTACTAACTCATGGTCATGCAGATCATATTGGAGCTTTACCATATTTATTAAAAGAAATTAATGTTCCGATTTATGGAACAAAATTAACATTAGGTTTATTGGAAGGTCAATTAAAAGAGCATAATCTATTAAAAGATAGAAAACTTAAAGTTGTAAATCAGGGTAATTCTATTAATGTAGGATCAATCCAGGTTGATTTTATAAGAGTAAACCATAGTATAGCTGATACCTGTGCCCTTGCTCTACACACTCCTTTAGGTGCAATAGTTTATGCCAGTGATTTCAAATTTGATCAAACTCCTATCTTTGGTGAGGTAGCAGATTTCCACAAGTTAGCTGAATTAGGAGATAGTGAGCCAGGAGTTTTAGCCCTATTTTCTGATAGTACTAATGTTGAAAGGAAAGGTTATACCTTATCTGAAAAAGTAGTTGGTGAAACTATTGATGAAATCTTTAGAGGTGCAAGAGAGAGAATTATTGTTGCAACATTTGCTTCTAATATTCATCGTTTACATCAAATATTTAAATCTGCTATGAAATATGATCGAAAAGTAGCTATTACCGGAAGAAGTATGTTAAATAATGTTAAGATAGCAAGGAAATTAGGATATATTAATATTCCTGATGATATGATAGTAGATATTCGTGATTGTAGTGATATGCCTGATAGTAAAATCGTTTTACTTACTACCGGTAGTCAGGGAGAACCTATGGCTGCATTAACAAGGATGGCCCGGGGTGATCACTATCATATTAATATAAAAGAAGGAGATTCAGTTGTTTTATCTGCTTCAGCTATACCTGGAAATGAAAAATATATTGGCCAAACTATTAATCAGTTATATGATAGAGGAGCTAATGTTATTTACCAGGATGTTTCAGGAGTGCATGTATCCGGCCATGCAAGTCAGGAAGAACTTAAGTTGATGATGAATTTAACAAAACCAAAATATTTCATCCCTACTCATGGTGAATATCGTCATTTACATCGACATGCAAATTTAGCTGAGGAGATAGGTATACCTCGTGAAAATATCTATATTTCTGATATGGGAGATGTAATTGAGTTTAGAGAAGATGAAATTAAAAAAGTTGCTAGAATTCCTGCCGGAGATGTATTAGTTGATGGATTGGGTATTGGTGATGTAGGTAATATAGTTCTTAGAGACAGAAGATTATTATCAGAAGATGGTATAATTATTGTTGTGGTTACCATTAATGGTAATGGAGATATTCTTAGTGGACCGGATATAATTACTAGAGGTTTTGTATATATTCGAGAATCTGAAGAACTAATTGCAAATGCCACTAATAAAGTTGAAGAAGCATTAAAAGAGTGTGAAAAGAACAATGTTACTGAATGGTCAGTTCTAAAGAAAACTATAAAAGATGTTTTAAGATCTTATGTTAATCGTGAAATTAAGAGAAATCCTATGATTTTACCAATCATCATGGAAGTTTAATTTAAAAATATTAAAATGGCCCTGCTGAGTTTTATTTCAGTAGGGCTTATTTTGTTTTATAATTTAATATAGCAGGATAATTTATATAATTGTAGAAATTAATATACGTGGAGGTGAATTTTATGTCTGAATTACCTGTTTCTGAAGATAATGAAAAAGTAAATTCTGATAATAATATAAATCAAAATAAAATTGAAGAAAGAAAAAATGAAATTGCTGGAATTTTAATTACTGCCTGGGGTATTTTAAGTATTTTTGCCTTATTTACTAATAAAACTGGATATATAGGTCAACTAATATCACGTTCTTTTTTTTATATAACAGGTAATGGTGCCTATGTAATTCCATTTCTTCTGATATTTGGAGGAATTAGTTTAATAAAATTAAAAATAATAAAATTCAATTCTCGGCTGATTGGTTTTTTATTAGCATATTTTACTTTTTTAGCTATTATACATACATATTTATTTCCGGAATTAAGTTTGCGTTATGGTTTTCTTGGAAAAGGTGGAGGAATTACTGGAGCTTCAATTAGTTGGTTTTTCCTAAGATTTTTTGGTGAAGCTGGAACTTATATTGTTTTATTTGCATTATTATTAATAGCAATATTATTATGGTCTAATATTTTATTAAAAACAATATTAATAAAAATTGAAAATTCTTTTAAAAATATTTTTTCTTATATAATAAATTCATTCAAAAATTTAAAAAAGAAGAAAATAAATAATGATAAAGAAATAAAAAACAGTGAGGATAATAATTCTGATCTAGAAAATAAAGCAGAGGATTATGATTATTATAATATAGTAGAAGAGGAAAATTTGGAAGAATCTGAAGAAAAATTAGCAAATGAAAAATCAAATGATAAAGATGATTCAAAAGATAATACTGAGATGAATGATGAAAATGGTGAAATTAAAAAAGAAAATAAGTCTGAAAATGATACCAAAAAAGTATTAAAATACAGTTTACCACCGATTGATTTATTATCTAAATCTGCCGGTAAAAAGGTAAAATTAAATAACAAAACAGAATTATTAGAAGATACTTTACAAAGTTTTGGGGTTGATGCAAATGTAATTGATGTTAATCATGGCCCTACAATTACTAGATATGAAGTTCAACCTGCTTCCGGAGTTAAAGTAAGCAAAATAGTCAATTTAGCTAATGATATTGCACTTTCATTGGCAGCACCAGATGTAAGAATTGAAGCACCTATCCCTGGTAAAGCTGCAGTAGGGATTGAAGTACCTCATAGTGGTGATATAAAAGTAAGAATTAGAGATATAATTTCTACTAAAAAGTTTCAGAAGGCTGAGAGTAAATTAACAATGGCACTTGGAAAAGGAATAGATGGAGATGCGATTATAACTAATTTATCCAAAATGCCTCATTTACTTATTGCAGGAGCTACTGGTTCAGGAAAAAGTGTTTGTATTAATACTTTAATTACAAGTCTTTTATATAAATCAACTCCTGAAGAATTAAAATTAATTTTAGTAGATCCCAAAAAAGTTGAATTGAGTACATATAAAGGTCTGCCTCATCTTTTCACACCGGTCGTAACTGATCCTAAAAAAGCTTCAAATGTTTTAAAATTAGTGGTAAATGAAATGGAAAAAAGATATGAATTATTTTCTGAAAGTGGAACTCGAGGTATAGAATCATACAATAAAAAAGTTGATAAAGAAGATCAAATTCCATACATTGTAGTAATTATTGATGAATTATCGGATTTAATGATGGTTGCAGCAAATGAAGTAGAAGATAATATCTGTAGATTAGCTCAAATGTCTAGAGCAGCAGGAATCCATTTGATCATTGCAACTCAAAGACCGTCAGTTGATGTTATTACAGGTTTGATTAAAGCTAATATTCCAAGTAGAATTTCTTTTGCTGTTTCTTCACAGACTGATTCCAGAACAATATTAGATATGGGTGGTGCAGAAAAATTATTAGGTAAAGGTGATATGTTATTTGCTCCTGTAGATGCAAGTAAACCTAAGAGAATTCAGGGAGCCTTTATGTCTGATGAAGAAATAAATAGAATTGTAAATTATGCTAAAAATCAAGCTGATACTGAATATGAAATTGAAACTGATGAAATACAGGAAGTAGAAATTTCGATTGATGAAGATAAGGATGAACTGTATGAAGAAGCAGTAAAATTAGTTGTTAATTATAGGGCATCAATTTCTATGTTACAGAGAAGACTCCATATTGGACATTCTAGAGCAGCGAGAATGATTGATACAATGGAAGATGAAGGTGTTGTTGGCCCATATGCTGGTAGTAAGCCTAGAGAAGTATTAATAGATGAAGATGAGTTGGAAAAATATTTGAATGGAAAAGAAGTTAATGAAGAAAAAAATAATCAACAGGAAGAAAATGTCGAAAATAAAGAAATTGAAGAGGATAATAAAAAAGGGAATGAAGAGGATTTTGATGAACCTTAAAATCTTGACATATTTCAATATTTTTGGTATTATTTAAACAGATGTCAGACAGGTATGATGACTTGTATTAAAATTAAATAATAAAAATTTAGTTTTTTTAAAATAATATTTAAATAATTCATAAAATTATGTAAAGGTGGTTTATATGCCTACAATTAATGAGGATAAAAGGCCATTATATTTAAGAATTAAAGAATATTTAGAAAAAAAAATAGAAAATGGAAAATATAAAGCAGGAGATAAATTACCTTCTGAAAATAAGCTTTCTAAAAGTCTAGATGTTAGTAGAGCTTCACTTAGAGAAGCCTTGAGAGTTCTTGAAGAAGAAGGTAAAATTATTAAACAACAGGGGATTGGAACTTTTGTAAATAAACCAACCCCTAAATTTAAAAAAGGTATTGAAAAATTAAATAGTGTTACTGAAACTATAGAAAATGAAGGATTTCAGGCAGGAACTAAGAAATTAAATATTAAGGAAATAAAAATTTCTGAATCTTTAAAAGAGAAAATCTATGAAGTTAGTAATGAAAAAGTTGATAAAGTATTAAGAATTGAAAGAGTAAGAACAGCAAATAATACGCCAGTAGTTTATTGTATTGATCACCTGGTTTTAAAATATCTAGATAATAATTACAAAAAAGAATATTTTGAAAGTTCTTTATTTGATATCTTAAATAATAAATTTGGAATTAATGTAAAAAGAGCTGTTACTAATATTGTTGCTGTTAAAGCCGATAAATATGTATCATCTTTTTTGAATATTAAAAAGAATTCACCCTTGCTTTTATTAGAACAATTTCATTATGATGAAAAAAATAGAATGATATTATTTTCTCAGAATTATTTTAGAAATGATCAATTTCAGTTTAAGGTTATGAGAAATAGATAATTATTACTTTATTTAGGATACTTGTTTGATGTTGCAACTATAATCTAAAAATGATATATTATAGTTGTAATTTATAAATTTTGGTACCATTTAAAAAAATATACAAGGGGGTTTTTATTTTGATTAAAAAAGTTTTAAGTATTTCTGTTGTTTTAGTTTTTGCTTTAATGATGGTGTTTTCTGCAGGTTCTCAGGTAGAAGCTCAGGACACTAAAGTTGGTATTGTTCTTTCTACTGGTGGTCTTGGTGATCTTTCTTTTAATGATGCTGCTTATGAAGGATTACAAAGAGCTGAAGATGAATTAGGTATTGAATTTGATTATGTAGAACCAGCAAATCCATCTGAAGATGAAACTGCTTTACGTCATTTTGCAGGTGGAGGATTTGATTTAGTAATTGGTGTTGGATTTCAAATGGCAGACACTTTAGAATTAGTTGCTAAAGATTATCCAAATGTAAAATTTGCTCACATTGATCAGGATTTTGGAAAAGATATACCTGATAATGTAGTATCCCTTAACTTTACTGAATGGGAAGGTTCTTTCCTAGCTGGTGCTTTAGCTGGTTTAGTAACTGAAACTGATGTTGTTGGTTATGTAGGTGGAGTTAACTCATCTCTAATTCACCGTTTTGAAGGTGGATTTTATCAGGGAGTAAAGCATGTGAATCCTGATGCAAAAGTTCAATCTCAATATGCTGATTCTTTTGGAGATCCGGCTAAAGGACGTGAAATTGCACTTGGTATGATTGATGATGGTGCCGATGTAATTTATCATGCTGCTGGTGGAACTGGTACTGGTGTATTCCAGGCAGCCCAAGAAGAAGATGTTTATGCAATAGGTGTAGATTCAAACCAAAACTTCATTCAACCAGGGCATGTAATTGCCAGTATGTTAAAAAGAGTAGATAACGCAGTATTTAATACAGTTGAAGATGTTGTTGAAGGAGACTATGAAGGTGGCCGTAATCTATACTTCAGTTTAGCAGGTGGTGGAGTTGGTCTTACAAATCTTACATCTATTACACCTGAAGAGAGACAGGCTTATGAAGATGGTATGATTAGTGAAGAAGAACTAAATACAATTGAAGAAATGAAGCAAGAAATAACAGCGCCTTATGCTGATCGTATCAATGATATTAAACAAAAGATCATGAAAGGCGAAATAAAAGTAGAAAATTGGGGAGAAACTGGCAGACCTGAAGACCTTGAGTAATTATTTAAAATCATATTTTAACTTAAGGGGCTCTGCAATTATGCAGGGCCTCACTTAAATTTTTAGTATTTTCAGGGAGGAATAATAATGTCCAGGGAAGAAAATTATATTTTGGAAATGAATAATATTACTAAATTATTTCCAGGTGTAAAAGCAAATGATAATGTTAATTTTTCAGTCAAAAAAGGTGAAATCCATGCCCTAGTAGGTGAGAATGGTGCTGGTAAAACTACTTTAATGAAGGTTTTATATGGTTTATATGACAAGGATAATGGTGAGATTTTTTATAATGGAGAAAAAGTTAATTTAAAAGGTCCTCAAGATGCTATAGATCTAGGAATAGGTATGGTTCATCAACATTTTATGTTGGTTGATCCATTAACTGTTACTGAAAATATAGTACTTGGAAATGAGCCACGAAGTGGTATAATTCTTAATCAAAAGAAGGCTAAAGATAAGGTGAAAGAAATATCTGAAAAATATGGTCTTTATGTTGATCCAGAGGCAGAAATAAGAGATATTTCTGTAGGTATGCAGCAAAGAGCTGAAATTATTAAAACTCTTTACCGGGGAGCTGAATTGTTGATTTTTGATGAACCAACTGCTGTATTAACTCCTCAGGAAATTGATGAACTTTTTGAAATTTTTAAATCATTAAAAGAGCAGGGAAAAACTATTGTATTTATAACTCATAAACTTCAAGAGGTAAAAGCAATTTCTGATAGAATAACAGTTTTACGTAATGGTAAAAGTGTTGATACAGTTGATACTGAAGATGTTACTGAAGAAGATGTTGCAGAATTAATGGTAGGAAGACAGGTTCTATTGGAAGTTGAAAAAACCAAGGCAAATCCAGGTAAAAAAATATTTGAAGTTAATAATCTTAAGGTCAGTGATAATCGTGATATTCCAGCTGTAAGAGGTGTTTCATTAACAGTAAGAAAAGGAGAAATTCTTGGTATTGCAGGAGTAGAAGGAAACGGTCAAACTGAATTAGTTGAAGCTTTAACTGGTATTAGAAAAATTGAAAGTGGAAAAGTTAAAGTAAGAGATAAAGATATTACTAAATTTGATGCTCGTGAAATAAAAAGAGAAAGTGTTGCTCATATTCCCGAAGATAGACAAAAACGTGGTTTGATTATGGATTTTAATCTTCAGGAAAATGTTATTTTGGGTTATCATGATTTAGAACCATTCTCTCGAAATGGAATTATGAAATATAATAATATAGCTGATTATACTCAAAAGTTAATTGATGAATTTGATATTCGTGGTGGAGGAATGGAAGCAAAAGCTAAAAATCTTTCTGGTGGTAACCAACAAAAATTAATTGTTGCCCGTGAATTTTCACAGGATCCAGAGTTTTTAATTGCTTCACAACCTACTCGAGGAGTAGATGTTGGTTCAATTGAATTTATTCATAAGCAAATAATAGAAAGAAGAGATAATGGTGCTGGAGTATTGTTATTGTCTGCAGATCTTAGTGAAGTATTATCATTAAGTGATAGAATAGCTGTTATTTTTGAAGGAGAAATAGTAGATGTATTAGATGCATCAGAAACTGATGAAAGAGAATTAGGGAAATTAATGACTGGTTCAACTATTGATGCTGGAGGTGAAGATAGTGGAAAATAGATGGGATCATATTAAATCGATGATGACCAATTTTGGTATTTCATTATTATCTATTGTAGTTGCATTAATATTTGGTATATTTTTTATATTATTAACAGACCAATCACCTGTTACTGCCTATCAGGCTCTATATCATGGAGCATTTGGTAGTTTTAGTAATATTTTAAATACCCTCTGGCGTTCTACACCATTAATTTTAACCGGACTTGCTTTTGCCTTACCTTTTAGAGCAGGTTTGATTAATATTGGTGCTGAAGGACAACTTCTAATGGGAGGTTTTGCTGCTGGTGTTGCTGGTTATGTTTTTACTTCTTTACCAGGTTTTATTCATTTACCTCTTGCAATTTTAATAGGTATGTTAGCCGGAGCTTTATGGGGAGGATTACCTGGGTTATTAAAAGCTAAATTTGGCTCAAATGAGGTTATTACTACTATTATGTTAAATCATATAGCAATTGCTCTGACAATTAATTATGGAATTAATAAATTAAGAACTTCTAGTAGAATGGCTACTCCAGAAATTGAACCTTCTGCTGCGTTATTAAGATTTAAGGAAATCCCAAAACATCCTATTTGGGGTAAGTTACCTTTTGCTGATATTTTTACCAATCCAGGTATCAGGTTACATATGAATTTTGTACTTGCCATAATTGCTGCTATTATTCTCTGGTATATATTATTTAAAACAACTCTTGGTTATGAAATGAGAGCTGTAGGATTTAATAGTGATGGTGCTGAATATGGTGGTATTAAGCCTGGAAAAAGTATGTTTATCACAATGTTTCTTGGTGGAGCTGTAGCAGGTTTAGCTGGTGCAGGAGAGGCCTTAGGAACTCATCTTAGCTTTATGTCCGGTATGGATGCTGGCTATGGTTTTACAGGTATAGCAGTTGCTTTAATTGGTCAAACTCATCCGATTGGAGTAATTTTTGGTGGACTTTTATTTGGAGCTTTAAATCAGGGTGGTTTAGAAATGCAATTTGCAGGTGTGCCTTCAGAGATAGTTAATATTATTCAGGCACTTGTTATTTTCTTTGTAGCCAGTTTGCAGATTTTAAAAATGTATCTACGTAAACGTAAAGAAAAAGAGGGGGTTGAATAATGGATACTATAAAAGAAATGCTATCACTTTCTTTAATACTAGCAAGTTTTCGCTTTGCAACCCCATTAATTTTAGCAGCTCTTGGTGGTATATTTTCAGAACGATCAGGAGTTATTAATATAGCTTTAGAAGGTATGATGCTTTTTGGGGCATTTGCAGCTGCTTATGGAAGTTCTATAAATGGTAATCCATGGACAGGTGTTTTATTTGCAATAATTGCAGGATTGATGTTTGGAGCTATACATGCACTTGTTTGTGTTGTTTTTAAAGCTGATCAAATTGTAGTAGGAACTGGTATTAATATATTTGCAACAGGACTTACTATATTTCTTTTACAGGTTTTATTTAATGTAAAAGGTACATCTCCAATGGTTGCTCGGTTACCTTTTATGAGAATTTTTGATGTAAGATTTAGTGTATTAACTTATGTAGCCCTTATTTTAGTTCCAATAGTTTGGTATTTTTTCTTTAAAACAAGTTGGGGTTTAAGAATAAGATCTATTGGAGAGCATCCAGCAGCAGCTGATACATTAGGTGTGAAAGTTAATCGCTGGCGTTTTATTTCTGTGCTCATGAGTGGTGTTTTAGCCGGTCTAGCAGGTGCTCATTTGTCTATCGGTGATGGAAGTGCATTTGTTCGTGAAATGTCGGCAGGACGAGGTTTTATAGCATTAGCTGCAATGATATTTGGCAAATGGCATCCAGTAGGTGCTTTTGGAGCTGCTATGTTATTTGGATATGCAGAAGCAGTTGCTGTACGAGTAGATTTTCCATTTATTCCATCAGAATTAATTAGTGCAATACCATATATTTTAACTATTGTTATTTTAGCTGGATTTTTTGGTAAATCAACTCCACCTGCAGCAGATGGAGAACCTTATACTAAAGGTGAAAATTAATATTATTCTATTATATAATATAAAATTATTTGAAGACAGCTTTAATTGATTAGTTCCCCTTATGATAGACAGATTTAATAAAAATAATCTGTTTATTAGAAAGGGGATTTTTTTATATTTATAAAAGATAAATTAGATTTTTGTTTATTTAGATAAAGGATATTTACTCTTATTTATTGAATATATTAAAAGAGAAGTAATTTAAATAAGGAGGTATCTGATTTTTGAATATAGGAAATGAATTACAAAAAGCTAGAAAAGAAAATGGATTATCAATTGAAGAACTTCAAAAGAAAACAAAAATAAGAAAAAAGTATTTAATTGCATTAGAAAATAATGATTTTTCTGAAATTAAAGGGGATGTGTATGTAAAATCATTTATTAAAGGTTATGCTAGAGCAATTGGTATTAATCCAGATCCATTTATTTACGAATATGAACAGTATATAAGCAACAAAAAACCTGATGAAGAAAATAAAGATGCAGAATTAAATAATATGGATTTAAATAAAAATAATTATTTTAAAAAAATTGCAATAATTATATTAATTATCATTTTTATGGGTACGATAGGATTTTTTATTTATAATAATTATATTGCAAATTCAGATACTACAATAGAAAATTCTAATGTAAAATTAGAAAATAGCTTAGATGATAATATTAATTTAAATGAAAATGAAATTGATAGTATTACTAGTATTGAAAAAAACAAATTTAATATCAGTGGAAATAGTTATGAATCTAAAAATAATTTTGATTTAGAGGAAAATGATATTATTTTTGATATTCCAGATAATTTTAATAAAAATAATGATGTGAGTAAAAAATCTACAAGAAATGAAAAAGATGATAACATTCCAGATAAAACTAAGGAAAAAGAAAATATAAATATTAAAATAGTTGCAAGACAAAAAAGCTGGTTAAGGGTTACTTTAAATAAAAAAAATAACAATGATATTTTATATGAAGGTTTTATGAATAATAATCAAGAAGAAGATTTTATTTTTAATAATGATAATAGTATAACACTAAGAATTGGCAATGGTGCAGGAATTTATATTTTATATAATGAAGAAAAATATGGACCCTGGGGAGAAAGAGGAGAAATAATAGAAAAAAATATTTTTTATAAAAATAAATTACAAATAAAATAAAAAGTTTTACATAAAGTAAAAAAACCAGAATTAACTGGTTTAAAAATGGTGGAGGGGAGAGGATTTGAACCTCTGTAGGCATCGCCGGCAGATTTACAGTCTGCTCCCTTTAGCCACTCGGGCACCCCTCCAAATATGGTACCCTCAAGGGGATTCGAACCCCTGTCGCCAGGATGAAAACCTGGTATCCTGGACCACTAGACGATGAGGGCAAAATTTTAAAAAATGGTCGGGCTGCTCGGATTTGAACCGAGGACCCCCTGCTCCCAAAGCAGGTGCGCTACCAAACTGCGCCACAGCCCGTTATCACGACGCAAGTATTAGTATATATAAAAACCCGGCTTAGGTCAATGTTAATTATAACATAATAAGCGTAATGAGAATAAATTAGCTGATTTATACTCAATAATACTCTATCTTATACAAACAAGTAAAATGTGATATTTAAAATTGAATTTTAATACTGTATAATAAATAGACAAAGAAAAAAATGATTATATGAAAGGAGTGTTAAGATATGAAAATACTTTTAACAAATGATGATGGTATATATGCTGATGGTATTCAGACTTTAGCTAAAGCTTTAGCTAAGGGGGACCATGAAATAGTGATGGTTGCCCCAGATAGAGAAAGAAGTGCTTCTGCTCATTCAATTACTATTAATGATCCTTTAAGAGCCAAAGAAGTAGAATTTAAAAAGATACCTAATATAAAAAGTTATAAAATTGATGGTACACCTGCTGATTGTGTTAAATTAGGTATTGAAAAATTTATTAATTTTGAACCAGATTTAATTATTTCAGGAATAAATGCTGGCGGTAATTTAGGATATGATGTTTTGTATTCTGGAACTGTTTCAGCTGCAATTGAAGCCTGGATGATGGGTTATAATTCTATAGCAGTTTCATTAGTAATGGATGAATTACGCAATTTTGAAATGGCTGCAAATTTTGTAGCAGATTTTCTTAATAAATTAAAATTAAATTTATTACCAGAAAGAATGTTATTGAACATAAATGTTCCAGATATAAATGAAGAAAATCTTGATGGAACTTATATTGCTGATCTTGGTAGTAGTAACTATGTTGATACTTTTGAAAAAAGAGTTGATCCTATGGGGGAAGATTATTATTGGTTATCAGGAAGGACTACAGAAGAGTTTTCTTACAATACTGATATTTGGGCTGTTAATCATAACAAAGTCGCTCTTACTCCTCTTAAAATTGATTTAACTAATGTTTCTCAAAAAGAGGTAATCCAAAAAATACTGAAAAGTTAATTATGAGGTGATCTTAATTAAAGATAAAGGAAAAGTAATGTATATAAAAAAATTAGATAAAAAAGCACTAAATAACTGGGTGTCTCCTGAGTTAAAGGCTCTGAGTTTTATAGAATTGAAAAATCCAACTGAAATATTAAATTTTATAAATAATTGCACTAATTATTGTGAAATTAACTATAATAAAGAAAAAATTGAAGATATTATCTACAGTAATAGATATTTAGCTTACATTTATTATAAAAATGACAATCCACTTGGCTTTTTAATTTCAGATATAAGTGTAAAAGATAATAAAAAAATATTAAAAATAGAAAACGTTGGTATTTTAAATAAATATATAGAAAAATCACATGAATTAGATTTTATAAAAAGTATTATATTTAAAGCCTGGGAAAAGAAAGGTATTGATAAAATTATAATAACTTTTAAATCTACTGAAAACAAGATGAAAGAAATTATGAAAGATTTAGAGTTCAGAAAAGAATATTGAAAGAGAGGAAATTATGTTTATTAAATTATTAATTGTTTTTGCAACTGTACCTTTGATTGAGTTAGCATTATTAATAAAAATAGGAGAGTTCATCGGTATTATTCCAACTATTATTATTGTTGGTTCTACAGGTATTATTGGTATAACTCTTGCTCGAAGTCAGGGCTATCAAGTTATTAAAAAAATAAAAAATAAAATTGAGTTAGGTAAATTACCAGCTGATGATTTAATTGGTGGTGTTTTGATATTAATTGGAGGAACAATGCTACTTACCCCGGGAATATTAACTGATATAACTGGATTTAGTTTAATTTTTCCAATAACCAGAAGTGTTTTTGTAAAAATTGCAAAAAACAAAATAAAAAAATATATTGAAAATAATCGCAGGGGGATTGAAATATGAAGGATTTGAGTTTAATACAGGGTGTAGAGTATTCTCATCAAATACTTAAAAAGTATATTGAAAAAAAAGATGTAGTTATTGATGCAACAGTGGGTAATGGAAATGATACTTTGTTTTTAGCAAAATTAGTTGGGAAAAATGGAAAAATATATGGTTTTGATATTCAAAGAAAAGCTATTAGAAATACCAGGAATAAACTAGTTGAAAATAATTATAGTAAAAGAGTTAAATTAATTGAAGATGGTCATGAGAATATGAAAGATCATATTGAAAATGAAGATATTTCAGCTATATTATTTAATTTAGGATATTTACCAGGAAGTGATAAAAAAATAATTACACGTCCTAATACGACTCTAAAAGCTATAAAAAATGGTTTAGAAATTCTTATAGATGGAGGTATTATTGTTATTGTTATTTATCCAGGTCATGAAGGCGGAAAAAACGAAAAAGAAAAAATTATTGAATATGCCTCTGACTTAGATAGGAAAAAATATAATGTTCTTCATTATTATTATTTGAACCAGGAAAATAAACCTCCAGAAGTATTAGTTATTAGAAAACGTTTAAATATCTAAAAATTTTATTATAAAGATTTAATAATTTGGGAGGAATACTGTGAGTAAAGCAAATAATAAAAACATCCGAAAAAAAATATATCATAAGGCTTCACAATATCTTCTTAATTATGGATTAAAGGGTTGGAATATGGATCAACTCGCAGCAGAAACAGGAATGGCAAAAAATACATTATATAAAATAATTGGTTATAAAGAAGATATGATCAAAGAAATATATTTAAATAAAATAAAATCGATCGAGCGACAAGTAAAAGTAACAGTAAATAAAGATGAAAATTATTTTGAAAAATTTTTAGAATTAGATAAAATGTTTCTGGATTTAATTCGATATACTGAAAGTAGACAGGCAAGAGAAGTTTTTTTAGAATATCCGCAAGTAGAAAACGAAATAAGAAAAATAAAAGAAAAAATTAATAATCATATAATAAATTTTATAAAATTAGGTATTGAAAAAAACAAATTAAAAAATAATAATGAAGCAGATTTTTATTTTGATTTAATACTATCTTTGGCCTTTTATTATGTAAAAGAAAAAGAGATTAAAAATAATAAGGAATTATTTAGAAAGTCGTTAAATACTCTTATAAAAGGAATAGCAAAAGAATAATTTTATAAATAGATTATTTAGAATACCAGAATAAATATAAGAAAATAAGAGTATTAACGTTTTAATCTATTTTAAACTACTCTAATTTATATTTTTAAACTTGACCCATAAGCTTCTCTTAGTTATAATTGTTTTTGCGTTGTGAAAAAAGAAGGTTATCAATTGATGTAGTGCTGACGTAGCTCAATTGGCAGAGCAGCTGACTTGTAATCAGCAGGTTACCGGTTCAAGTCCGGTCGTCAGCTCCACAATAATGATCAAATTTATTATTACTAATTAAAATAGGTGTGCTGACGTAGCTCAATTGGCAGAGCAGCTGACTTGTAATCAGCAGGTTACCGGTTCAAGTCCGGTCGTCAGCTCCATTTTTTATTTATATACCTTTATTTGCTTCTAATTATTTTTGATGCTATAATGAAGCTAAGGAAGTGGTTTTAATGAGTGGTAATAAATATAGACATAATAAAATAAAAGAAGAACATACTATTATTGAAGATATAAAACCTCTATTGGAAGAAGTAGCCAAAATTGCTCAGGTAAAAAGTATTATACCCGGTCGAATAAATCAAAGAAGTGGAAGTGGCGTTCCAGCTTATTTACAGGTTAAATATAATACTTCAAGTGGTATAAAATTATTAGGAAAAAATAGTTCATCAATTCAAGAAGTTTTTGTTGTAACAGATTATCCTGATAAGTTAAGCAAATATTTAAATAATCAGGATTATATAAAGTAGATAATGTAGCAAACGGGCTGTGGCGCAGCTTGGTAGCGCACTATGCTGGGGGCGTAGGGGTCGCCGGTTCAAATCCGGCCAGCCCGACCATTTTGTAACTGAGGTGAATACCTCAGTATTTTTATTTTAATTGTAATGGAGGTTAATTATGTACAAAGTTTTTTTAAAAACTCTTGGATGTCCTAAAAATGAAGTCGATAGTGAATATATGAGTGGATCTCTAAAAATACAGGATAAATTTCAAATTGTAGATCAGGCTAAAGAATCTGATGTAATTGTTGTTAATACATGTGGTTTTATAAATGATGCAAAGGAAGAATCTATTGAAACTATATTTGATGCTCTTTATTATAAAGAAAATGGATATTGTAATGCAGTTATTGTGACAGGCTGTTTAACTCAAAGATACTTTGAGGAAATAAGAAATGAAATTCCAGAAATTGATGCAATACTGGGTACAGGTAATTTTGATAAATTAGATACAGTTATAGAAAAAGTGATGAATGGAAATAATATTTATGAAGTTCCTGATGATCCAAGTTTTGATTATAAATCTACTTTACCACGTAATTATACAAATAATTACACTTCTTATTTGAAAATTGCTGAGGGTTGTAATAATAATTGTACTTATTGTACAATTCCAAAGATAAGAGGAAGATTAAACAGCAGGCCTATTGAGGATTTAGTTAAAGAAGCTAAACAAATGATTAACAATGGTATTAAGGAAATTATTATAATAGCCCAGGATATTACTCAATATGGAGTAGATATTTATGATGAATCAAAGCTTGTTTCTTTGTTAGAAAAATTAACTAATTTAAAAGGATTAAAATGGATTAGACTTTTATATGCATATCCTGAACGTATAGACGATGATTTAATAAATATTATTAAAAAAGAAGATAAAATATGTAATTATTTAGATATTCCAATTCAACATTCAGTAAAAAATGTAAGAAAAAAGATGGGAAGAAAAGGGGATAGTGAAGATTTATTGAATTTAATAAAAAAATTAAGAAATGAAATACCTGATATTGTATTAAGGACTTCACTGATAGTTGGTTTTCCCCAGGAAACAAAAAATGATTTTGAAAAATTAGTTGATTTTGTAAAAAAAATAAGATTTTCAAGATTGGGAGTCTTTCAATATTCAAAAGAAGAAGGTACACCAGCATATCATATGAAGAATCAGGTTGATGAAGAGATCAAAGAATATCGTTATAATGAAATAATGAAAATTCAGCAAAAAATTTCTTTAGAAAATAACAAAAAACTTATTGGTGAAGAACTAGAAGTTCTGATAACTGAACATAATGAAAAATATTATAAAGCTCGTTCTCAATATGATGCACCAGAAATTGATAACCAAATATTTTTAGAAGGAGATTCATTAAATATTGGGGATTTTGTTAAGTGCAAAGTAACAGATGCAAATGATTATGATCTTTTTGCAACTACAATAAAGGAGAGTTGAACATGAATTTACCTAATAAGCTAACATTACTTAGAATATTATTAGTTCCTATATTTATGGGATTTCTAATTTTAAGTAATGATAATAGCCAATTTTTTCAATTTTTTGCTTTATTAGTATTTATTTTAGCTGCATCAACTGATGGATTAGATGGGTATCTGGCTAGAAAAAATAATTTAGTGACTACTTTTGGTAAAATTGTTGATCCATTAGCTGATAAATTACTAATAACAGCAGCATTAATTTCATTTGTATCATTAGGAGAAATTTCTGCCTGGGCTGCTGTCATAATTATTGGGAGAGAATTGGCTGTTACAGGTTTGAGAGTGGTTGCTGCCAGTGAAGGTATAGTAATATCTGCAAGTATATGGGGAAAATTAAAAACTATACTTCAAATATCTGCAATAATTGCTTTATTATTAGAACCTAATATAATAGACTTTCCTTTTTATTTAGAGAAAATTTTATTATGGGCAGCTGTTTTAATGACAATTTATTCAGGATATATTTATTTTAAAAGATCTGATATAGATTTTTTTGAATCAGAGAAGAGTTGATTTTTATGAATAATTATTTACATTTTATTAACAAATTATTAGCTACAGGTTTATTTATTGGTAAAATACCAGGTGCTCCAGGTACTTATGGTTCAATATTAGCAGTATTTATTATATTATTTTTTCCACTGGTTACTAATGTGTTTTTTATTATTCCTTTTATAATAATAGCAACTGGTATTTCCTATTATGAAGAATTAATAACTGGAGTTAAAGATGCCCCAGAGATAGTTATTGATGAAATTGCCGGTATTCTTTTGACTTTTGTTTTTATTGATTTAAATTTTAAAATAATTTTTGTAGGTTTTATTTTATTTAGATTTTTTGATATTTATAAACCATTTATAATTGATAAAGTTCAAGAATTACCTTATGGTATTGGAATAATGGCTGATGATTTATTAGCAGGTTTTTTTTCCTGGATAATTTTAAACATAATTATCATTATTTTTTAAAAATATAATAATTTTTGAAATATCCTTGAATCTTGTAAGGATATTTTTTTTATTGGTAATATCTATTTATTATTTATTATTTTCTAAAATTTAGAATGATTTAAATATAATATTTTCTGTGATATAATTAATTTAAAATAAAGTAACTAAAGGAGAGATTTTGTTGAAGGCTGAAATTATATCAATTGGGACAGAAATCTTACTTGGGGATATAGTTGATACTAACTCAAAATATATAGCAGAACATTTAAAAGATTTAGGTTATGACATTCATTATATGACAGCTGTTGGTGATAATCAAAAAAGGGTAATTAATGTTTTAAAAAGAGCTATTGAAAGATCTGATCTAGTAATTACTACTGGAGGATTAGGTCCTACTGAAGATGATTTAACCCGGCAGGCAATTGCTAAAGCAACTGATAAAAATTTATATCAGGATGAAAATCTTTTAAATTCTATAAAAGAATATTTTGATCAAAAAAATTATAATATGACTAAAAATAATTATAGTCAGGCATTTTTACCTGAAGGAGCAAAAGTAATTAAAAACAATTGGGGAACAGCTCCCGGTATTTTATTAAAAGAAAGTGATTATATGATAATAAGTTTGCCTGGTGTTCCTTCAGAAATGAAAAAAATGTTTTCTAACTATATTTTGAAAGAATTACAAAAATATTCAGAAAAAACAATTTTATCAAAAACACTACATTTTTTTGGGATTGGTGAATCTACTTTAGAAACCAAATTAAAAAATATATTAGAAAATCAAAATAATCCTACCTTAGCTCTTTTAGCTGGCGAAGGAGAAGTAAAACTTAGAATAACGGCTAAAGGTGAAATCAAAAACAAATTAAAAGATATGATTTCTAAAAAAGAGAAATTAATAAGAAAAAAGGTTGGTAAATATATATATGGAGTAAATAATACTGATTTAGCTAAGGAGATTTATAATATTCTGCTAAAAAGAAAACTTACAATTAGTTTAGCTGAATCATGTACGGGCGGGTTAATAAGTCATCGTTTAACACAAATCCCGGGAAGTTCTAAGGTTTTTAAAGGTAGTTATGTAGTTTATTCTAATGAAGCTAAAATTAATTTATTAGATATAGATAGAGAAATTATTAAAAAACAAGGAGCTGTAAGTAAAAAGACAGCACTAATGATGGCTAAAAATATAAAAGACAAGTTTGGAACAAATATTGGAATTGGAGTTACAGGTATTGCCGGTCCAGGTGGAGGTACAGCTGATAAACCAATAGGATTAGTGTATATAGGTATATCTTATGGCAAAAAAAATATAGTTCATAAATTGAACTTAAAATATTCAAGATCTTTTAACAAATGGATGACTTCTCAATATGTATTTTATTATTTGTTGGATCATTTTAAAAGGGGGATAAATAAAAATGAAAAATAAATATTATTTAGTTTTAATTTTATTATTAGTTTCTGTAATTTTTATAAATTCAAATTTCGGTTTTGCTCAGGAGCAAGATAATATTAAATTGATAAATGGAATTGAATATTACTATAATCATGAGTATAATAAAGCGATTGAAAATTTTTCAGATTTTCTTAAAAATGATTTAGTGAATGAAGAAATGTATATAGATGCATTATATTATCAAACTTTATCATATATTAAAAATAAAGAAGTAAGTATGGCTAAAAATAATATAAAAAAATTAAAAAATAATGGTTATGAATTTGCCAGGATTCACTGGGAAATTGGAAAATTATATTTGAATAAAGAGGGTTATTATGATAGTGCTCTATTTAGTGAAGCCAAAAACGAACTAGAAAAAGCAAGTATGTTAGGAGTAGATTCACCGGAATTTCATAGTGATTTAGCTTCAGCATATCAGGGATTGAATTTATATGAAAAAGCAATAAAAGAATATGAAATTTCTATTTTGTCTGATAAAAATTTCAAAGATTATTTAAACTTAGCAAATTTGCATAAAAATATTAATGAAAATAAAAAGGCATTAAAATATTATAAACAATATTTAGAATTCAATAAAGATAATATATCAGTTTACTCAAATATGGGAGAAATATATATAAATAATCAAGAATATGAAAAAGCAATAGAAATATTAAATCAGGGTCTAGATAAAAATAAAGAAAATTTTTCTATTCAATTTCAGTTGGGAAAACTTTATTTTCTTGAAGAAGATTATAATTCTGCAAAAAATAAATTTGAAAAAGTAATTGAATTAGATTCGGATAATTATTCTTCTTTTTATTATCTAGGTAAAATTGCAAACATAAATGAGGATATAGAAAGAGCCAAATATTATTTTGAACAGGCCCTAAAATATAATCCTAAATATGCTGATGTATATATTGAATTAGGTGATATTTATCTTAAAGAAGATAATGTGTATAAGGCTATTTCGCACTATTCATCTGCTGTAGAAAGTAATCCCGAATATCCTAAAGCTCATTTTCATTTAGCTAAAGCATTTATAGAAAGAGGTATGAAAGAGGCCGCTATTTCTGAATTAAGAGAAACTTTACATTTAAGTGATAGCCATAAAGAGGCAGAGGAACTACTTGAAAAATTAATGGAGGAATAGAAATGAGACTTTTTATTGCAATTAATCTATCTGATAGAAATAAAAAATTAATAAATAACAAAGTAAAATTAATAAAAAATAATGTTAATGAAAAAGTGAAATGGGTAAAAAAAGAAAATTGGCATATGACTATAAAATTTCTTGGAGATGTAAATAAAAATAAAATCTCTAAAATTAAAGAAAAAATAAATGAAATTAAAGGTTTTAATAAATTTTATTTTCAAATAAAGTCATTAGATGCTTTTCCAAATATAAATTATCCTAAAGTTATATATTTAGGAGTCCACCAAGGAAAAAATAAATTAATAAAAATAAATGAAGATATTGAAAAAAAGATGTTTGAATTAAATTTTGAAAAAGAAAAAAGAGATTTTACTCCCCACATTACTATTGGGCGTTCAAAAGATTATTCAAATATAGATAAATTAGCTAATTCTTTAAATGAATTTAATAAACAAAAACATTTTATTAATATTTATTCTAAAGTAGAAAATATTTCTTTAATGAAAAGTGAATTGACTCAAAAAGGTCCTGAATATGAAGAAATATTTTCCAAAAATATAAAATAATACTTGCTTTTTTGAAACGTTTGTTCTATAATATATATAAGAGTTGAAATTTAAATCATTATATATTTGAAAGGTGTGATATTTTTGGCTAATGATGAGAAAGAAAAAGCATTAAATAATGCAGTAAAGAGAATAGAAAAACAATTTGGTAAAGGTTCTATAATGAGATTAGGAGATACTTCTACCTTAGATGTTGATGCTATACCGACTGGAGCACTTCCTCTTGATGTAGCCCTCGGAGTTGGTGGTATACCTAGAGGTAGAATAATTGAACTTTATGGAAATGAGTCTTCTGGTAAAACTACTTTAGGGCTACATATAATAGCTGAAGCACAAAAAATGGATGGGATTGCTGCTTTTATTGATGCAGAGCATGCATTAGATCCCAAATATGCTGGAAATTTAGGAGTTAATATTGATAATCTGCTAATATCTCAACCTAATAATGGTGAAGAAGCTTTAGAGATAACTGAGGCATTAATCAGGAGTAATGCAGTTGATTTAGTAATCGTTGATTCAGTAGCAGCACTTGTTCCTAAAGCAGAATTAGAAGGTGAAATGGGAGATTCTCATGTAGGATTACAGGCCAGATTAATGTCTCAGGCAATGAGAAAACTATCTGGAGCTGTAAGTAAATCTAAAACTTCCGTAATCTTTATTAATCAAATTAGAGAAAAAATTGGAGTTATGTTTGGAAATCCGGAAACTACTCCAGGAGGAAGAGCTTTAAAATTTTATTCTTCAGTTAGAATTGAATTAAGAAGATCACAGACAATTAAAGATGGAGACGAAATAATTGGATCTCATGCTAGAGCAAAAGTGGTTAAAAACAAGGTAGCAGCCCCTTTCCGTCAGGCAGAATTTGATATAATGTATGGAACTGGAATTTCAAAATCAGGTTGTATACTTGATTTAGGAGAAGAAACTGGAGTAATTGATAGGGCTGGTTCCTGGTATTCATATGGTGAAGAAAGATTAGGTCAGGGTCGCCAAAATTCAAAAGAATTTATGGAAGAAAACCCTGAAATTATGGAAGAAATTGAAAATAATATAAGAAAAAAAGTTGGTTTACTTGATGATGAAGATGATACAGAAGAAGAATCGGAAGAATAAAATAAAAAAATCTTAAAAGTCTGCTTTTTAGCAGGCTTTTTTTTATGAGTCTTGACATAATAGGTTAAAAAGGATAAAATGTTTATAGGTGCAAATACTAGTTTTAAATGATTTATATAAATACAATTTAATAATGATAGGGGGTGAATAAAATTAATGGAGGTGTATTGTATGCCATAATCGCTCTACCAATTGGATTAATAATTGGATATTTTATTCGCAAGTATATTGCTGAAGCCCGGATCCAATCTGCTGAAGAAGAAGCTAAAAAGATAAGAAAAGATGCAGAAAGAGAAGCTGAATCTAAAAAACGTGAGTTTATTTTAGAAGCTAAAGAAGAAGCTCACAAAATGAAAGAAGAAGCAAATGAAGAAATTCAAAATAGACGAAATGAACTTCAGAGATTGGAAAACCGTTTAATGCATAGAGAGGAAAACCTTGACCGAAGATCAGAAGACTTAGAAAAGAAAAGTGATAAGTTATCTCAAAAAGAAAAAGAATTAGATAAAAAAGAACAGAAAATTGATGAAATAAAAGCTAATGCTAAAGAAAAACTAGAAAATATATCTAATTTTACTGAAGAAGAAGCAAAAAATTATTTATTAAATAAAAAAGAAGAAGAACTTGAACATGAATATGCAAAATTGGTCAAGGAAAAAGAAGCACAAGCAAAAGAAGAATCTGAGAAAAAAGCCAGAGAAATAATTTCAATGGCTATTCAAAGATGTGCGGCAGATCATGTAGCTGAAACTACTGTTTCAGTGGTTGATCTTCCAAACGATGAAATGAAAGGTAGAATAATTGGTAGAGAAGGAAGAAATATTAGGACACTTGAAAGTCTTACTGGAATTGACTTGATTATTGATGACACACCAGAAGCAGTTGTAATTTCTGGTTTTGATCCTATTAGAAGAGAAATTGCAAGAATTGCTTTAGAAAAATTAATAGTTGATGGTAGAATTCATCCAGCACGTATCGAAGAAATGGTAGAAAAAGCTGAGGATGAATTAGATAGTCATATAAGAGAATTAGGTGAAGAAGCTACATTTGATACCGGTGTTCATGGTCTTCATTCTGAACTAGTGAAAAAATTAGGTCGATTAAAATTCAGAACAAGTTATGGACAAAATGTACTTCAGCATTCACTGGAAGTTTCATATTTAGCAGGTATTATGGCTTCTGAATTAGGTGCTGATGTAAATCTTGCTAAACGTGGTGGTTTACTTCATGATATAGGAAAAGCGATTGATCATGAAGTTGAAGGTCCTCATGTTAATATTGGTATGGATCTTGCTAAGAAATATAATGAAAGTGAAGATGTAATTCACTGTATTGAAGCACACCATGGAGATGTAGAGTTTAAATCAATTGAAGCTGTTTTAGTCTCAGCAGCAGATGCAATATCAGCTGCTAGACCTGGAGCTAGAAAAGAAACTCTTGAAGCTTATATAAAAAGACTTGAAGAGCTTGAAGAAATAGGTAATTCCTTTGATGGAGTCAATAAAGCCTATGCAATTCAAGCTGGTCGAGAAATCAGAGTTATTGTTGAATCTGATAAAGTAGATGATGTTAAAGCTTCAAAATTAAGTAGAGATATATCTAAGGATATTGAAAGTAATTTGGATTATCCTGGTCAAATTAAAGTTGTTGTAATTAGAGAGACAAGAAATGTTGAATATGCAAAATAATATATCAAGAAAGCTCCTCGTTTTGAGGAGCTTTTTCTATTAAATAAAATATAATTATAGGGGTTTGGTTAAATATGAATATTTTCTTAATAGGTGATATAGTTGGAAGAGCTGGTAGACGTGCAGTAAGGAAACTACTAGATAATATTATAGATGAATTTAGTGTAGATCTAGTTATAGCAAATGGAGAAAATGCTGCTGGTGGATTTGGTATAACTGAAAAAGTTGCAAATGAATTGTATGATTATGGTATAGATGCTTTGACAATGGGAAATCATACCTGGAACAATAAAGATATTTTTAATTTTATTGATGATGATAAAAGATTAGTAAGACCATTAAATTATATGCCTGGAGTTCCAGGAAGAGGCTGGACGATTATCAAAAAAAATAATTTAAATATTGCTATTTTAAATTTAATTGGTCAAATATATATGCCAGAGGCTAATTCTCCAGTAATGGTATTTGATAATCATCTAGAAAAAATTAAAGAATCAGCTGATATGATAATAGTTGATTTTCATGCTGAAGCAACAGGTGAAAAATTAGCATTTGCAAATTATATTGATGGAAAAGTATCTTTAGTTGCCGGTACCCATACTCATGTACAAACTTCCGATGAAAAAATACTGAATAATGGTACTGGTTATATTACTGATCTTGGATTAACTGGAGCTGTTGATTCAATTCTTGGAATGAAAAAGGAAGCAGTTATTAAAAAATATAAAACACAAATGCCAGAAAGATTTTCGGTAGGTACTGGTCAGTGTCAAATTGAAGGTGCTATTTTTGAAATTGATGAAAATACAAAGGATACTGTAAATATTGAAAGAATTAGTAGAAAAGATTAAATTATATAAAAAAATTCAATAAATATGCAGGAATTTTTTCTAGATATAGCTAATATAATATATGAAGAATATTATTTTCCAAAAATTGAGGAGGGATCTATTAATTCATGGAAGTATTAAAAGTATCATCAAAATCCAGTCCCAATAAAGTGGCAGGAGCACTGGCTAATGTATTGAGGGAAAGAAATAATGCTGAATTACAGGCTATTGGTGCAGGTGCCTTAAATCAAGGAGTTAAAGCAGTAGCAATAGCAAGAGGCTTTGTAGCACCTAGTGGTATGGACCTTATTTGTATTCCCGCATTTACTGATGTTGAAATTGATGGAGAAGAAAGAACGGCAATAAAATTAATTGTTGAACCTCGTTAATAAAAAAACAAATATGAATTTAATAAAACTGTCTGATATTAATATCAGACAGTTTTTTGGTTTTAAAAAATAAAGTTATATGATACTATATTATAGTGGGAATGATAATATTTAATTTGGAAGTGGTGATTATTTTATGTCAGTAGATCTTCATCTTCATACAAAAGCTTCTGATGGAAGTTTAAGTCCTAAAAAAGTTGTATATAAAGCAAAAAAATTAAATTATAAGGCTATTTCAATTACAGATCATGATACTGTTAGTGGATTAGATGAAGCAATCAAAAATGGTAAAAAAATAAATTTAGAAATAATTCCTGGAATAGAATTTAATACAAAATATAAAGGATTTGAAGTTCATATTTTAGGCTATTTTATTGATTATCACAATAAAAGTTTAATTAATGTCACTAAAAAATTACATGATTCTAGAGTAAAAAGAGTAAAAAGGATTGTAAATAAATTAAATGAAATGGGGATTAAAATAACTAATAATGATGTTTTTTCATTATCTGATGGAGGTGCTGTAGGTCGTTCACATGTAGCTAGAGTTTTAAAAAACAAAAATTATGTAGAAACTTTTTCGGAAGCTTTTGAAAAATATTTAGCTATTGGTAAAGAGGCTTATGTTGAAAGATATCGCTTAAAACCAGATGAAGCTATTATTATTATTAAAAAAGCTGGTGGTATTCCTGTTTTAGCACATCCTGGATTAATAGAAAATGATAAAATAGTAAATAAAATACTATCAATGGGCGTTGAAGGTATTGAAGCATATTATTATGAACATAATTTAAATGAAACTAATAAATATATTAAATTAGCAAATGATAATGATTTATTAATAACAGGGGGATCAGATGATCATGGTCCTGGCAATAAAGATGGAGCTCGATTGGGTAAAATGAAAATTGATTATAAATTGGTTGAAGCACTAAAAAATTCAATATGATATTTTAGTTCAAAACTCTCTTTTCTGCCTAAGAGGCAGGAATCTAATTATCTGTGTAGAAATTAGTAATAAGGGAAAATAAGAAGAAAATAAAAGGAGTGGTTTTAATGAATATATTTAGTTTTCAGAAAATAATGGATTTATTAGCCTTAGGAGGACCAATGTCAATACCGCTTTTAATTGCATCAATTACAAGTTTGGCAGTTATTATTGAAAAATTAATATTTTTTGCTAAACATAAAGATAATGGCTTTCGATTAATTAAAAAAATAGAAATGTTAGTTGATGAAGGTGATATTATGGGTGCTTTAAATGAACTAAAAGGTAAAAAAGGACCAAACGCAAAACTTTTATCAACTGCATTGGCTCATTATAGTGAAGATCCTGATCGAGTTAGGGAAGTAATGCAGGCAGTTGGAGAAGATGAAATAAAGAAAATGGAGAAGCATTTAGCAGTTTTAGATGTAATAGCTATGATTTCTCCACTCCTTGGTTTACTTGGAACAGTGTTAGGTATTATTAGTAGTTTTAATATTTTAGGAACAGCTGCAGGAGCAGCCGCTCCATCACAAATTAGTTCAGGAATTGCAGCGGCTTTAATAAGTACTGCTTTAGGTTTAATAATTGCTATTCCTACAGCAATATTTTATTCATATTTTACTAATAAGGTTGAAAAAAGAGCACATGAAATGAATCTCAGTATGGTTGATATAATTGAAGTAGTTTCTGATAGGGGGCAGGATAATGTTCAAACCTACTCTTAAAAAGAAGTCATCAATAAATATTATACCTATGATTGATGTTATTTTCTTTCTTTTAGTATTTTTTATGCTATTTACTTCTTTTCGTTCTACCCCTGAGGGTTTAGATATGCAATTACCTAAAGCCGTTACTACTACTCAACAAACTGAAAATAATATTATTATTAATGTTACTGAAGATGGTGAGTATTTTTATCAAAATAATAATATTTCTTTAAATAGTTTAGGGGAAAGAATTAAAAATGAACATGAAAATTTAGGAGATTTGACTGCTATTATAAATGCAGATGAGGAGGTAAAATATAGATATGTTGTTGATGTCATGGATAATTTGCGAAATGCAGGAATCTATAAATTAGCCCTTGCTGCAGAACCAAAGGGGGAGGAAGATGAAGGAGAATAAATTATTTAAATATATAGTGATATCTATATTGATTCATGCTTTAATTTTATTCGCATTTCCTCTTGCTAATCAAGCTGGGTTTGGAGAAAAAAATGAAACTCAAGATTTTGGTTTTATTGAATTAGTAGAATATAAACCCATTACTCAAACCAGTCAGGAAGCTGGTGAAAAGCAAAATTCTGAAGATAAACGTGAAAAAGAAGAAACTATAGAAGAAGATCAAAATATTGAGGAAATTGAGGAAGAGGAAAATAATATTGAAATTGATGAAGAAACAGAAGAAATAAAAAAAGATGAAGCACAAGAAACAACTGTTGAGAAAGTAAATGAGCAAGAAAGTCAAGAAGTACAAAATGAAACAGAAGAAGTTGAAGAAGTTAATGAAAATACTGATTCTACATCTAAAAATAACAATTCTGAAGTAATAAGTAGTGAAGAAAGCGATATTGAAATGGAAGTTGAAGATAAATCTCAGAATAATGATGAAAATGTAACTAATCAACAAAATGAAGAAGAAACTGAGACTAATACTGATACTAAAAATAAGCCTAATCCTTCAGAAGAAGAACAGGAAGAAGAGGAAGCTCCTCCACCTCCACCAACATCTGGAGAACTTATTGCCAAGTCAATCACCCCTCAATACCCTAAAGATCTTGTCGGAGAAAATGAAAAAGGAACAGTTAAATTTGTTGTAAATATAGATAAAACTGGTAAATTATTAAGTCTAACAATGACAGATTCTTCCGGTATAGAACAAATAGATAAAACATCAAGATTGGCAATAGAGCGAGGTTGGGAATTTAAATCATATAATATGCCCTATAGTATTCCAATAGTAGTTGATTTTAAAATTAATGAAGCTGGTAATCCTGTAATAGATCTTAATTTAGGTGAAGTAGACTTTAAGGAGGTGAATAATTAATGGTTTTATCAAATAAATATAATATTTTAATTTTATTAATTATTTTTATTTCAATATTTTCAGGTATTTCAGTTGCACAAGAAAATATTGAAACTAGAGTAGATGAATATAATAATTTGAGAATGACCAATGAATATATTGCTATTGTTATAAATCAAAATGATAATTCAAAAGGAAGATTTGCAGTTGAAACTACAGGAGGAGCACCTTATAAAGAAAGTGATAAAAATAAACCTTTAGTATATGGAAGACCTAATCCCTGGACTTCATATACAACTATTAGAATTAATGAAGAAAATTATGTTTTTGGAGGAAATACTGAAAGAAGAGCAGGAAAAAACGCAGACTATGGAGAAATGATAACTGCTCCAAAAGTTGAAGATGGTACTATAAAGACAACTTATAAGATAAATGATATAAATATTGAACAAAATTTATCTATTGTAAAAAGTACAACGACTGGATTATACGATACTGCTCAAATAAAATATAGATTGACTAATAATAGTAATCAAAGTAAAAATATAGGTTTAAGAATTATGCTGGATACTATGTTAGGTGAAAATGATGGAGCCCCTTTAAGAATGGGGGAAGAGGCTATCACTAGTGATAAATTATTTCCAAAAAATCAATTGTCAAATTTTTATCAGGCATTTGATAGTATTAGTGAACCCAAAGTTACTTCCCAGGGTACTTTAAAAGGACCAGGAGTTACTGTTCCTGATAAAGTGTATTTTTCTGACTGGGGAAGCCTGGCTGATGGAAGCTGGGATTTTGATTATAATCCTGGTGAAGATTTTATCAGAAAAGGTGGCTATGAAGTTGATAGTGCAGTAGCTATGTATTGGGAAAATAATGAATTAGCACCTGGTGAAAGTAAGATTTTTATAACCAATTATGGACTTGGTGGAATTTCAATTGTTCCAGGATTATTATCTTTAGGTGTAACATCACCTGCTGAATTTGTATTTGACAAACCTGATAAAAGTTTTCCAGTTATTGCCTATATAGAAAACACTTCTGATATTGAAGCAAAAAACGTTAATGTTAATTTAAATATATCTGATAACTTTGCTGTAAAAGAAGTAAAAAAAGATCTTGGTAATTTAAAATCTGGTTCTATTAGACAGGTAGAATGGCAGGTAAAACCAAAAGTATTAGATATTTATCAAAAACAGGATTCTACTGAATTTTCTGTTGAGGTTAAAGCAGATAATACGGATTCAAATAAAGTAAGAAGATCAATTGATTTAGTAGGTCCTCCAGGTCTTAATACTTCTGTGAAAGTAAATGATGAGTTAACAGTAAACAAAGGAAGAATTATCCCAAATCCGTTTACTATTACTGCTGAAGTGGCGAATAATGGAGGATCAACATTATATGATACTTATAGTGAAATAGTTTTACCACCTGGTATAACTTTAGCAAGTTATGAAAAAACAAGTAAATTTTTAGGACCTGTTAAACCTGGAGAAAAAATTAAAATAAATTGGGAAGTAAAATCTTTAAATGTTGAAGGTGGATTTGAATATGCAGTAGTTACTGACGGTCTACATGGTTATAGTCAAACTGCAAAAGAAGAAATTAATCTTCCTGGTTTAAAACCTACATTATATTTTAAAACAAATAAAAATCCAGTAGAAAACAATTTAATTACAGTAGATATATGTGCTGAAAATTTTGAACGAATTAAAAATATGGACCTTAGAATTTCTTTTGATGAAGAGAAATTAAAAGCTATAATGGTATATCCAGGTGATATTTTTGTTAAAGATGGTGAAATTGTTAATTGGAATTCAGCTGAAATAAAAAGTAATGGTATAATTCAATTAAAAAATATTTTACCTGATAATCATAATGGAAATATTTTGGGAAGTATTCAGTTTAGAATTAAAGAAGGTAATGAATTACCTATAAACTGGCATCAATTATTTTTTGCTGATTCTGAAGGTAATGAAATAAAAATAGAAAATATAAAAGGAGTGTTTGTTGATGAAGAAAATATTCAGTAGTCTTGTTATTTTGTTATTTATAATTACTGTTTTTTCAATTTCAGTTAATGCTGCTGAAATTGAAGATATTTCAAAAGATCATTGGGCTTATGATAGTGTACAAAAATTGATTAACAGGGGATATTTAACTTTATATGAAGATGATACTTTTAAAGGTGAAAATAAAGTTTCGCGTTATGAATTAGCTACTATATTGGCCAGAATGTTAGATGACCTTCAAACAAGTGATGTACAAATTACTGAAGATGATACTGATGAAATAAGAAAATTGTCTCTGGAGTTTAGAGATGAATTAGTGGAAATTGCTAAAAAGCAGGAAGATATTTTTAATAATTTAGAAAATAATAAAGAAAAAAATGTTGTACAAACTGAAGCTATTGGTGAAAATCGCGAAATAATTAACAATAATAAAGAAGAAATTAATAACATCATTGAAACAATTAATAAATTGAAAAACTTAAGTAATGAAATTGAAAAATTAAATAAAGAACTAAAAGACCAAACTATCACTATTAATAATTTAGAAGAAAAGTTAAAAGAAAATGATAATGATATTAGTGTAATAAATGAGGATTTGAAAAATATAGGTGAGGATTTAGGAAATCAAGAAGCAATTCAAAATATAAAAGACCAACAGGCTGTTACTGTAACTAATGTAGATAGTTTAAATAGTAAGATAAATTCTTTAAATAGAAAAATTGAAGATCAAAATAAAAACATTGAAGATTTAAAACAACAAAATCAACAACAAAGATTATATTTTATTGCTTTAGCCGCTGCAATGTTAATCTTTTAACCTTTGGTGATATAAATGAATAAAAAAATATTAAAAACAAGTGATAATCTTATTATATTTTTAGTAATAATATTGACAATTAATTTTATATTTTTACCTGCCTTTTCTTTAAAAGCCAGGGCTGAGGATTCTATTAATAAAGAAGATATATACACAGGTATAGGTGTAGCTGTTTTGTTAGTAATAATATCAAAAATAGCAGAAAATAATAATAAAGTATCAGAAACAACTAATAATTCAAGAGTAAATATTGATTATGAAAATCTTGATAATAAAGATGTAGAAATTCTAGCAAGAGCTATATATGCTGAATCTAGAGGAGAACCATATAAAGGCCAGGTAGCGGTTGGAGCTGTAATTTTGAATAGAGTTAAAAGCGCCAATTTCCCTAATTCTATTGAAAAAGTAGTTTATCAGGATGGACAATTTTCTTCAGTTCAGGATGGACAGATCAATCTTTTACCTAATGAAACTGCCTTAAATGCTGCCAAAGAAGCAATAAACGGTAAAGACCCAAGTAAAGGGGCTCTATATTTTTATAATCCAAAAACTGCAAAAACACTCTGGTGGCTTAATACAAGAGATAAATTAACTGAAATAGGTAATCATGTTTTTGCGAAATAAAATATTATTAGAAAATTAAGATTTAAGCCCCTTGTAATAAAGGGGCTTTTTTTAGTGATTAACTATTATCTTTATCAGTGTTTGGTATGATTTTAACTTCTTTTATTTTATCATTATTATTTATATCAATTAATTTGTACATATATCCAGGCCTTTCTACTTCTGTTATTTTGTCAATTGAAATTTCATGCATATTTTCTTCAATAGTTGTAATTAATAAATTTTCATTTTTATTTGCTAATACTACAGAATGAATAGAATAGTTACTGGCTGCAGCTATATTCAAACCTTTTCCATTTCTATTTTGTGGTTTAAAATGTTTTTTATGAGAACGATGACCTTTACCAGATTCTGTCACTGCAATAACATAATTTTTATTATCAACTTTACCCATATTTAATATACTATCTTTGTTTTCTAATTTCATCCCTCTACTACCTTTGGTATTTCTACCGGTATCTGAAAAAGAATCTGCAGCGAATCTAATAACTTTACCATTACTACTTGCCATCATGATGTCTGAATTATCATTTATAATCGTCATACTTACTACTTTGTCCTTATTATTAAGTTTAATAGCTTTAATTTTAGTATAATTAGTTTTATATTCACTAATTTTTGTCTTTTTAATCATTCCTTTTTCGGTTGCTAAAGCTATATATTTATCCTTATTTTGTTTATTAATACATGTCATACCAATTATATTTTCTTTAAGTGGTATTTTTAAATATTTCTTGAGGTTTTCACCAGTAGAAAGCCCGTGATGTTCTGACAATTCATGGACTTCGAGGGTATAGACCTGACCCGTGTCAGTAAAGAATAGCAGGTTATCAAAAGTTTTTCCTTCAACAATATTTATTATATAATCATTTTTAGCTGCTCTTACATTATCAAAATTATCAGTTCTTTTAATTTTATTTCGGTGTGAAAGTGAAATTACTGCTTTTTTAACTTTAATTAAATCTTTTTTATTAATTATTGCTTTATCTTCATTTTCTATTATTTCGGTATTTCTATCATCTCCATATTTTTCCTTTATTTCTTTTAATTCTTTACGTAATAACTTATCTAAAACTTCCTTTTCATTAAGAATATTATTATATCTGTTTATTTTATCCTCAAGTTCTTTTGCTTCAGTTTTCAATTTTTCAGTTTCCATTCCAACTAACCTTTGTAATCTCATACTTAAAATAGCTTGAGCCTGTTCTTTACTAATAAATAATTTTTCTATTAATTTTGTTTTGGCTTCTGAAGTAGATTCAGAATTTCTAATAATTGATATTACTAAATCAAGTTTATCAATAGCTTTTATTAAACCTTCAACAATGTGATATCTGTTTTCTGCTTTATTTAAAAGGTATTTAGTTCTTTTGGAGATTACTTCTCTTCTGAAATCAAGAAAATGATTTAACATTTCTTTTAAAGTCATTACAACTGGTCTATTATTATGCAGAGCAAGTAAATTTATCCTATATGATTTTTGTAATGAACTATATTTAAATAATCTATTAAGAATTATTTCGCTTTCTGCCCCTCGTTTTAAATCAATTGCAATTCTTAATCCATCTTGATCAGATTCATCTCTAACATCTGAAATGTTGGAGACTTTTTCTTTTTTTACTAAATTGGCTATTTCTTCGATTAGTTTTGCTTTATTAGTTTGATAGGGCAATTCAGTTATAATAATTTGTTTTGTACGACCACTTTTTTCTATTTTACTTTTTGCTCTTAAGGTAATTTTGCCTTTACCAGTTTCATAAGCATTCTTTATTCCATCAGCACCAATGATTTTAGCTCCTGTAGGAAAATCTGGTCCTTTAATTTTATCCATAATTGTTTCTAATCTGGCATTAGGATGGCGAGACATATGTAATAAAGCGTCAATAACCTCAGTCATATTGTGAGGAGGAATATCAGTACTCATTCCAACAGCGATTCCACTGGCACCATTAACAAGAAGATTAGGAACTTTACTTGGTAAAACCTCTGGTTCTTTTAATGAACCATCAAAATTATCAGTAAACCCTACAGTATCTTTTTCTATATCTTCTAATATATCAGCAGATAATTCAGTTAGTCTGGCCTCTGTATAACGCATAGCAGCAGCACTATCGCCATCGATTGATCCAAAATTACCATGTCCATCAATTAAAGGATAATGTAGATTAAATGGCTGTGCCATACGTACCATAGCATTGTAGACTGCATTGTCGCCATGAGGATGATATTTACCCAATACTTCACCGACTATTCTAGCTGATTTTTTGTGGGATTTTTTGTGGGTCAAACCAAGTTCATTTGATGCATATAATATCCTTCGGTGAACTGGTTTTAAACCATCTCTAACATCTGGCAAAGCACGACTAACAATTACACTTAGTGAATAACTTAAATAAGAATCTTTCATTTTATCTTCAATAGTAACCGGAGTTATATCTGACATAATAAAATTCTCCCTTCAATTTTCTAAAATTAATAATAAAAGTCCGTATTTGATATTATACATCATTTCCTGGAATCATTGCAAGAATAGCTATGTAATGATATAATAATACCGCAAAGGATGGTGGGAAAATGTCATTAATAGATGAAGAAATTTATAATGCAGATAAGATACAAGTTTTAGAAGGTTTAGAAGCTGTAAGAAAAAGACCAGGAATGTATATTGGAAGTACGGGGATTAAAGGGCTTCATCATCTTGTTTGGGAAGTAGTTGATAATAGTATAGATGAATATCTTGCTGGATATGGTGATAAAATAGAAGTAATAATTAATAAAGACAATAGTATAACAGTACATGATGAAGGAAGAGGAATACCTGCTGATACTCATTCAGATACCGGATTAACAGCAGCTCAGGTTGTTATGACTACTTTACATGCTGGAGGTAAATTTAGTAATAATAGTTATAAAGTATCAGGTGGTTTACATGGTGTTGGTGTTTCTGTGGTTAATGCTCTTTCTGAATGGTTAACATTAACAACTTACTGGGAGGGACATAAATATAAGCAAGAATATGAAAAAGGTTTACCAGTAGGTGAATTAGAAAAATTAGAAAAGACTAATAAAACTGGTACTACTATTACCTTTAAACCTGATCCGGAAATTTTTGAAAAGGTTGAATATAAGTTTGAAACTCTTGCTCATAGACTACAGGAATCTGCTTATCTCAATAAAGATTTAACTTTAATTCTTACAGACAAAAGAAAAGAGGAGAAAAAAAGAAAAGAATTTCATTATCAAGGTGGAATAAGAGCTTTTGTTGAATTTTTAAATAAAGATAGGAATTTAATTAATGAAAAAGTAATTTATTTTGAAAAAGAAATAAATGAGTATTATTTAGAAGTTGCTATACAATATAATGAAGGTTTTAACGAAAGGATTTATACATATGCTAATAATATAAATACTACTGAAGGTGGTTATCATTTAACTGGATTTAAAACAGCCTTAACTAAATCAGTTAATAATTTTGCTAAAAGAAATAATATGCTTACTAAAAAGGTGTCATCTCTTAGAGGTAGTGATGTAAGAGAAGGAATAACTGCTGTGATTAATGTTAAATTACCTGAACCCCAATTTGAAGGACAGACTAAATCTAAATTAGGAAATAGTGAAATAAGAAGTATTGTAGAAAGTGCATTATATGAATACCTTAATTTATATTTTGATTCAAATCCAGAAATAGCTAAAGAAATTGTAGATAAAGCACTTCAGTCTGTAAGAGCGAGAAAAGCTTCAAAAAAAGCTAGAGAATTAACAAGAAGAAAAACTGCTTTAAGTTCAAATTCTTTACCTGGTAAATTAGCAGATTGTAGTAGTCGTGATCCTGAAAAAGGAGAATTATTCTTAGTTGAGGGTGATTCTGCTGGTGGTTCAGCTAAACAGGGGCGTCAGAGGAAATTCCAGGCTATTTTGCCTTTAAAAGGAAAAATAATGAATGTGGAAAGAGCTAGATTAAATAAAATATTAAATAATACTGAAATTGCAACAATTATTACTGCTTTAGGTACAGGAATTGGAGATGAATTTGATCTAAGTAATTTAAGATATCATAAAATAATAATTATGACAGATGCTGATGTAGATGGTGCTCATATTTCTACATTAATTTTAACATTATTTTATCGTTATATGCCAGAACTGATTAAGAATGATCACGTTTATATAGCACAACCCCCACTTTATAAAGTAAGTTGGAAAAATGAACACCGCTATTTATACCGGGATTCAAACCTGGAGAATTTTAAAAATGAAAATCCTGATCTTAATTTTGAGATTCAGCGATATAAGGGTCTTGGTGAAATGAACCCAAGACAGTTGTGGAAAACAACAATGAATCCTGAAAACAGAAAATTACAAAAGGTAGAAATTGATGATGAAATAGAAGCTGATGATGTTTTTACCAGACTAATGGGGTCTAAAGCAAGTTTAAGAAAACAGTTTATATTCAAAAATGCTGATATGGTAAAAGAATTAGATGTTTAATATAATATAAAACCAAAAGAATGTGATAATTCATGAAAAAAAACATAAAAAATAATAGTTTATTAATATTTATTGCTATTTTAATAGGTGTTTTAGTATCCTTATTATCTTTAATTTATGCTGAACTTATAACTTTTTTGGAAGATAATTTGTATAAAACTTTTTTAAATACTTACTTAATTATTTTTATTCCGGCAATAGGTGGTTTATTAGTTGGAATTTTATTAAAATACAATGCTTTAAATGCTAGGGGACATGGCATTCCAGCAATTTTACAGACAATTAAAACTAAAAAAATACATTTTACTTTTCGAGATTTATGGGTTGAAGGATTTGCTTCAGCTCTTACCATTGGAACAGGTGGATCGGCGGGTAGAATTGGACCTTTAGTAGAAATTGGTGCTGGAATGGCAGATTTGATTGATAAAAAGTTTGATTTTCCTCAAGATATATATCAAGTACTTTTAGGTTGTGGTGCTGCAGCTGCTATAGCTGCTGTGTTTAGTGCTCCACTTGGAGGAATTGTTTTTTCAATGGAAATTTTGTTCAGAGATTTAGAATTAAAAAAAATAACTTTAGTAATAATTAGTGCTCTAAGTTCTTATATTTTTACTAATACTATATTTAATTTAAATCCAATATTTAATATACCTGTTTTTAATGTCAATTCATCCTATGAATATCTTTTATTTGTAATTTTAGGTATTATAATCGGAATAATTGGCTATATTTTTGTTAAAAATTTATATTTGATTTCTATTTTTTTCAACAATCTAAAAATACCATTATGGATAAAACCTACTTTAGGTGGGTTAGTTGTTGGAATAACAGGTTATTATCTCCCTCAAATTATGGGAACTGGAATAAATATAACAAATGAAATATTTCTTAATGATCATCTAATATTATTAATGATATTTATAATTATTTTCAAATTGATAATGACCGGTATAACATTAGGTTCAGGTGGTTCAGGAGGAATATTTGCTCCAATTTTGATGATTGGAGGATTAAGTGGATTCGTATATGCTATATCAATTAATAAATTGTTTCATAACTTTATTATATCAAATATATCTTATGGAATAATAGGAATGGCATCAGCATTGGGGGCTATTACTCAAGCTCCTTTTACTGCTTCACTGATTGTATTTGAACTTACTGGTGATTATAATACTATAGTACCTTTACTTTTTGCTTCTGTAATTTCTTCAATTGTATATAGTAAATTTATAGAGGAATCAGTATACTCTCCAAAATTATTTAAAAGATTTCCTAAAAATGATTAAACATGTATATAAAATTATACATATTTATTAAAATATTGACAATGATAAAATTTATGTTATAATTTAAATAATAATAATTACTAGGGAGGGAGGTATTTCTATGCAAAAATATGAATGTACAGTATGTATGTATGTTTATGATCCTGAAGAAGGAGACCCTGATAATGGGGTAGAACCAGGAACCCCTTTTGAAGAACTTCCTGAAGATTGGGTATGTCCTGAATGTGGAGTAGGAAAAGATATGTTTGAACCTGTATAATATAAAAATTTAACATAAAGATTAAATTAGCCGGGGTAACCCGGCTCTTTACATTTAATATTTAATATAGTATAATTACCACAATATATAATGTTAGGGGCGATTTATATGGCTCTCAAAGAATCAATTAAATTATATAAATTATCACCTGCTCAAATTCTAGTAGCAGGTTATTTTACGGTGATTCTAACCGGGACTATTTTACTTAGTTTACCTATGGCTACTACAGCAACTGGTAGTTTAGGTTTTATTGATTCACTTTTTACTTCAACTTCTGCTACCTGTGTAACTGGTTTAATAGTTGTAAATACTAGTTCAGCTTTTACAGTATTTGGCCAGGTAGTAATTATGTTATTGATTCAAATTGGTGGCTTAGGTATTATGAGTATGTCAACGCTTATGGCTTTTTTAATAGGTAAAAAGATTTCTTTAAAAGAAAGATTAGTAATTCAACAGGATCTTAATCAATTTGGGATTTCAGGTCTAGTTAGATTAATTCAATATGTGCTTGGCTTTACTTTAATTATAGAGGGAGCAGGCGCAATTTTTATGTTTACTAAATTAATTCATGAATATAAAATTGTAAAAGCAATATATTATTCTATTTTTCATGCTGTTTCTGCTTTTAATAATGCAGGATTTGATCTTTTTGGCAATAGTCTTGTTGGTTTTACTGGAAGTATTATTATGAATTTTGCTGTTATGATTTTGATTATTTTAGGTGGTATTGGTTTTGGAGTTTTGACAGAATCAACCAATGACAAAAGATTTGGTAAATCATCACTACAATCAAAAATTGTTGTAATTATGACTTTAATATTATTAGTTGTTGGATTTTTAGTTCTTTTAGCTTTAGAATTTAATAATCCTGAAACAATGGGAAAATTACCGTTTGGAGAAAAAATATTATCCGCTATGTTTTTATCAGTCACTCCTAGAACAGCTGGTTTTAATACTCTACCAACTAATGCTTTAAGGAGTTCCTCACTGTTTTTTATAATAATTTTAATGTTTATTGGAGCATCACCAGGATCTACAGGTGGAGGAATTAAAACAACTACTTTTGGGATAATGGTTATAACAATGTGGAATAAAATTATTGGAAAAAAAGATATAGAAATTTATAATAGAAGAATTGATGAAGAAGATGTTTTAAAAGCAATGGCTATTACATTATTGGCAATGGCATTAATTGTATTAATTACAATAGTTTTAACTATTACAGAAAGCAAACCATTTCTTGATATACTTTTTGAAACCGTTTCAGCTTTTGGAACAGTTGGTCTTTCTACAGGAGTTACTCCTACTTTATCTAAAATTGGAAGAATTTTAATTATTATGACAATGTTTGCAGGAAGAGTGGGTCCTTTAACATTAGCAGTAGCTTTTGCAGAAAGACAAAGAAAGGGTATTTATCATTATCCAAAAGAAAAAATAATGGTTGGCTAAAAAAGATTAGTAATTTAAAAAATCTCTTCGTTTCTGAAGAGATTTTTTATATTTAACTGAACAAAATTTTTAAAAAATTTACAAATAACTAATTAAATGCTAAAATAATATTAGTATTAATATAATGTTTTAGCTTAATATTGAATTAAAATTTAAAGTAAATAAAGGTAATTGATAAGGAGGAAGAATGATGAAACAATTCGTAGTAGTTGGTTTAGGACGTTTTGGTTCAAGTCTGGCTGAAACTTTAGCAGAAAAAGATTTTGATGTATTAGCAATTGATATAGATGAAGAAATTGTCCAAAATATGTCTAATATAGTAACACATGCTGTAGAGGCTGATGCAACTGATGAAGAAGCATTAAAAACTTTAGGAGTTAGAAATTTTGATGTAGCAGTAGTTAGTATTGGTGATGATATACATTCTAATATTTTAGCTACTCTAATTTTAAAAGAACTAGGAGTACCTTATGTTGTTGTAAAGGCTCAAAACAAATTACATGGAAAAATACTAAAAAAAGTTGGGGCAGATAGAGTTGTTTATCCAGAGAGAGATATGGGTACGAGAATTGCTCATAATTTAATATCTTCTAATGTATTAGATTATATTGAATTTGCTAAAGATTATAGTATAGTTGAGATAATTGCTACTCCTAATATGGTTGGTAATTCACTTGCTGATCTTGAACTTAGAACAAGATTTGGAGTTAATGTTATGGCAATAAAAAGAGGAAAAGAACTCAATGTTACCCCGGGAGCTAATGATAGAATTTTAGAAGGTGATGTATTAGTAGTTATGGGTAAAAATAAAGATTTAGATGCAGTAAAAGAACTTTGAGGTGGTTTTTAAATGAGTAAAAGAAAGTTTTATAAAATTATTACTTATGGATGTCAGATGAATGTCCATGATTCAGAAAAACTAGCTGGTATGTTAGAAAATATGGGTTATGAAAAAACCGAAAATAAAAATAAAGCTGATATTATTTTATTTAATACATGTGCAATTCGCGAAAATGCTGAATTAAAGGTATTTGGAAAAGTTGGTTCGTTGAAAAATCTTAAAAAAGAAAATCCTGAATTGATAATTGGGATAGGCGGATGTATGATGCAGGTTGATGAGATAGTTAATAAAATACATGAAAAATATCCCTATGTTGATTTAGTTTTTGGTACTCATAATATTCATAAAGTTCCGGAGTTGATTAATGAGATAAAAGCGCAAAAAGAAAAAGTCTATGAAGTTTGGCCAGAAGCAGATGGATTAATTCCTGATACTCCAGTAAAAAGACAAGGAGATTATAAGGCCTGGGTTACTATAATACAGGGTTGTAATAATTTTTGTAGTTATTGTATTGTACCTCATGTAAGAGGAAGAGAAAGAAGTAGAAATTTAAATGATATTGTAAAAGAAGTAAAAAATATAGTTGAAGATGGAATAAAGGAAATTACATTACTTGGCCAAAATGTAAACTCATACGGAAATGATCTTGATAATAATGTTAATTTTGCTATGTTATTATCTAAACTAAATAAAATTGAAGGATTAAAAAGAATTAGATTTATGACTTCTCATCCAAAAGATCTTGATTTAGAAGTTATAAAAACTATAAAAAATAATAATAAAATATGCGAACATTTTCATTTACCTGTTCAATCTGGAAGTACGAAAATATTAAAAAAAATGAATAGAGGTTATACTAGAGATGAGTATATAGAATTAGTTAATATGATTAGAAATGAAATTAATAATCCAAGTATTACTACTGACTTTATAGTTGGATTTCCAGGAGAAACTGAAAAGGATTTTGAAAAAACAATTGATCTTGTTAAAAAACTTAGATTTGATATGGCTTTTACTTTTTCATATTCACCTAGAGAAAATACTAGAGCGGCTAAAATGAATGATCAAATAGATGAAGAAGTTAAAGATACTCGATTAAAAAAATTAATGAGTATTCAAAATGAGATTAGTTTAGAAGAAAATAAAAGATTTTTAGGTGAAACAGTAGAAGTTTTAGTTGAAGGTGAAAGTAAAAACAATCCAGAAACATTTATGGGAAGAAGTAGAAGAAATAAACTTATAATTTTCCCAAAAGAAGATGGAATAAAAGGAAAGATTGTGGATGTGAAAATAAATAATGTAAAAAGTTGGACTTTATACGGAGAAATAGTTAATAAGAGGTGATTTTGGTGGCTGAATTAACACCAATGATGAAACAATATAAAAAACTAAAGAAAAAGTATCCAGATGCTATTTTATTTTTTAGATTAGGTGATTTTTATGAAATGTTTTTTGATGATGCTAAAATAGCAGCTAGAACTCTTGATTTGGCACTTACTTCAAGGAATAAAGGTGGTGGGGAAAAGGCCCCAATGGCTGGTATTCCTGCAAAATCTTCAGAAAATTATATTGCAGATTTGATAGAAACAGGTCATAAGGTTGCAATTTGTGAACAAATGGAAGATCCATCTGAATCTAGTGGTATTGTAGAAAGAGATGTTATCCGGGTAATAACACCTGGTACTGTTATTGAAAATGAACTTTTAGAAGCAAAAGAAAATAACTATTTAGCTTCTATAATAGTTCAAGAAAAAAAATATGGATTTTCTTATATAGATATTTCTACTGGAGAATTTAATTTAACAGAATTTAATAGTATACAAAAAATCTGGGATGAAATTGATAGAATACAACCAAAAGAAATGATTATTGACGAAACTTTAAAAGAAATGGATCAATATAAACGTCTAAAAAAAGATATTGACTTTTTAGTTAATTCTAAAAAGAATCTTAATTATAAAAGAGCTTATAATATTTTGACAGACCATTTTGAAGTTAATTCACTATCAGGTTTTGGTTGTGAAGATTTAAATATTGCAACAATAGCTGCTGGTGAAATATTAACATTTTTAGAAGAAACCCAAAAGAAAATATTAGCACATATTAATAGATTAAATACTTATCATTTAAATCAATATATGGTTTTAGATTCTGCTACAAGACGTAATCTTGAATTGTCTACAACAATAAGACAAAATAAAAAAGCGGGAAGTTTACTTGATATTATTGATAAAACTATTACTTCAATGGGAGGAAGACTAATAAAAAAATGGGTTAATCAGCCATTGATTAATAAAGAAAAAATTAATAATAGACTTGATGCTATTGAAGAATTAAAAAATAATTATATGAAATTAGAAAAAATAATAAATGATTTAGAGGGTATATATGATTTAGAAAGAATTTTAAGTAAAATTACTTATGGTAGTGCTAATGCTAGAGATCTTGATTCACTGAGGTTTTCTTTAACTAAATTACCACAATTAAAAGAGGATATTTCAGACCTTTCCTCTTCTTTATTTAAAAAATATCAAAATGAATTTGATGTTTTAACTGATATATCTAAACTTTTGTCTTCTTCAATTGTTGAAGATCCACCAGTTTCTTTAAGTGAAGGTGGTTTAATTAAAAAAGGATACAATGAAGAATTAGATGAACTAAGAGAAACTAGAGGTGAAGGTAAAGATTGGATTGCAGAATTGCAAAAAAAAGAAAGAAAAAGAACAGGAATTTCTTCATTAAAAGTTGGTTTTAATAAAGTTTTTGGGTATTATATAGAAGTAACTAATGCCAATTTAGATAAAGTTCCTGAAGACTATGAAAGAAAGCAAACATTATCAAATAGTGAACGTTATATTATACCTAAATTAAAAGAAAAAGAAGCCCTGGTATTGGGAACTGAAGAAAAAATTAATGATTTGGAATATGATCTTTTTGTGGAGATTAGAGATCAAGTAGGAGAAAATATAAATCGAATTAAAAAAACTGCATCTATTATAAGTAAAATTGATGTTATATCATCATTGGCTTATATAGCAGTTGAAAATAATTATAATAGACCGGAATTAAAAGATAATGATGTTATAAATATTAAGAACGGAAGACATCCAGTAGTAGAAAATATGTTGGATGATGTGTTTGTTCCAAATGATTCTTATCTTGATAAAGATGAAAATAGATTTAATATAATTACAGGTCCTAATATGTCAGGAAAGTCTACTTATATGAGACAGGTAGCTCTTATTGTACTTATGGCTCAAATAGGTAGTTTTGTTCCTGCTGATAATGCAGAAATTGGAATAGTTGATAGAATATTTACAAGAGTTGGAGCTAGTGATGATTTAACTACTGGTCAAAGTACATTTATGGTTGAAATGAATGAGGTCAGTAATATTGTTAATAATGCTACTGAAGATAGTTTGATTATTTTAGATGAAGTTGGACGTGGAACTAGCACTTACGATGGGGTAAGTATAGCCTGGGCTGTTAGTAAATTCATTAATGATCCTGATAGAATAGGAGCACGTACTTTATTTGCTACTCATTATCATGAATTAACAAGTTTAGAAGAAGAGTTTTCTGGAATTAAAAACTCAAATGTTTTAGTTGAAGAAGATGAAGAAGGTGTTCATTTTCTGCATAAAATCGTACCTGGTAGAGCTAATCAAAGTTATGGGATTGAAGTAGCCAGGCTAGCGGGATTACCTAAAGAAATTATTTTAAATGCAGAAAATATTTTAATGAGTCTTGAAAAAGATAATGAACTAGAAAATTTAAAACAAGAAAAAAGAAAAGAAAAATCAAAAAAGAACCAAAAAGAAAAAAAACAAATGGCTTTATTTAGGTCAAATGACCCTATAATATCAAAATTAGAAGAAAAAGATGTCTTAGATATGACTCCGATGGAAGCAATGAATTTTATTTATGAACTAAAAAAAGAATTAAAAGAAAGGGAAAGAAAAGATGCCTGATATAAAACAACTTTCAGAAGAAGTCGCAAATCAAATATCTGCAGGTGAAGTAGTAGAAAGACCTGCTTCAGTAGTAAAAGAATTAGTAGAAAATTCAATTGATGCAGATAGTGACAGAATCTTAGTTGAAATAGAAAATGGAGGCAAGGATTTAATTAGAGTTAAAGATAATGGAATAGGGATTGAGAAAGAAAATATTGAAAAAGCTTTTTCACGTTATGCAACAAGTAAAATAGAAAATATAAGTGATTTATATTCTTTAAATACACTTGGATTTCGCGGAGAAGCTCTGGCCAGTATAAGCTCAGTATCTAAATTAACAGCTTTAAGTAAAGCAAAAGAAAAGTTAAAAGGAGTAAAAATCGTCTACCATGGAGGCAAACAAATAAAAAAAGAAACTGCTGCCTGTCCAGAAGGAACAGACATTAAAGTAGAAGATTTATTTTACAACACTCCTGCACGTTATAAATATTTAAAAACTAAAACTACAGAATTTGGCCATATTAGTAAAATTATTACCCAAGAATCTTTATCTTATCCTGAGATAAAATTTAATTTAAAACATAATAATAAAAATGTTCTTTCAACTCCTGGTAGTGGAGAATTAAAAGATACCATTTATGCTATTTATGGAGATGAAATTTTTTCTAAACTTAATTATTTAGAATTTGAAGATAAATATATAAAAATTGAAGGATATATTTCTGATCCTTCTTTGACCCGTTCTTCAAGAATCCATGAAATGTTTTTCGTTAATAAACGTGCGGTTTATAGTAGAACTTTAAGTAAAGCAGTTGAATCAGCATATAAAGGTTTGATCTCTAAAAATAAATATCCAATTGTATTTTTATTTGTTAAGTTAAATCCTATTCTAGTAGATGTAAATGTCCATCCTGCTAAAAAACAAATTAAATTTAGTAGAAATAAAATAATCAAATCAGTAGTTAAAGAAGGAATTAAAGAAAAACTTAATGAATTAAATCCAGCAGTCCAATATAAAGTAAATAATAATAAATCTTATGAAGATAAAGTAAAAGATAATGAAATTAAAAATGATAAAAATATTAAACTTGATTTTTCTAAGGACAACATTACTAATAAAGATTTAAATACTAAAAATTATAAAGATTCAAGCAATAAAAATTCAAATAAATATGATACTACTAATCAAAATAATAGAAATAACTTTAATAAAAATAATAATTCTTCAAAAGATTATAAAGTTGTAAGAAATAATAATTCTAATAACTTAACAATCAAAAATATTTTCGGGCAGGTATTTTTATCTTATATATTAGTAGAAACTGAGAAAAATTTATATATAATTGATCAACACAATGCCCATGAAAGAATTTTATACGATAATTTTTATAATAAATATAAAAATGGTAAAAATGTTTCTCAAAAATTATTAACTCCAATTAACCTTGAATTAACACCATCCGAAATTGAAATAATCAATAATAATCAGGATCAAATAAAAAAATTGGGATTCGAATATGAATCTTTTGGAGGAAATAGCGTTTTAATACAATCTGTCCCAGAAATAATAAGTAAAAAATCAGTTAAAAATGAATTAAGAGAAATAATAGATAAATTAATAAATGAAGATAATATTGATAATAGTGCAGATATGATAAGTGAAATGATTGAGTTTATGGCCTGTAGAAGTGCTATAAAAGCTGATGAAAAATTAAACAATAATGAAATTAAAAAAATAGTAGTAGATCTTTTTGATAGTTCAAATCCCTTTAGATGTCCACATGGAAGGCCAATTTTAATAAAAATGTCTAGAGAGGATATTGACAGGGGGGTTGGAAGATAATGAGCAATAATCAGGTTTTAAAAAATTATATTAATAAATTACAAAAAAAAGATAATTTAAGATATCCTTTATTCGTAATTTTAGGTCCTACTGCAGTTGGAAAAACAGAATTATCTTTGAAATTGGCAGAAATTTTAAACGCTGAAATTATTTCTGCAGATTCTATGCAGATTTATAAAGAAATGAATATTGGGACAGCAAAAATTTCTAAAAAAATAAGAGAGAAAATTCCGCATCATATGATTGATATTATTGAACCCAATAAGAATTTTTCAGTTGCTGATTATCAAGAATATATTGATAATTTAATTCCTGAAATAATAAATAAAGGTAAGGTTCCTCTAATGGTTGGAGGAACAGGATTATATATTAATGCTGTGGTTGATGGATTTATGTTACCGGATATGGAACCAAATCATGATTTGAGAAAAGATTTAAGACAAAAAGCAAATAAATATGGTAATGAATATGTTCATGATATATTAAAAGAAATTGATCCACCTTTAGCAAAAAAACTTCATCCTAATGATTTACGTCGTGTAATTAGGGGAATAGAAATATATGAAATAACCGGAAAAACAAAAAGTTATTATAAAGCTAAACAGGAAAATAAAAAAGAAAGATATAAAACTATAAAAATAGGTTTAAAAAGAGATAGAGAAGAGTTATATCAAAGAATTAATGAAAGAGTAGAAAAGATGGTTGAAAAGGGATTAATTGAAGAAGTAAAATATTTAAAAAACAAATATAATTTAAGCAAAACTGCCGTTCAAGCTTTGGGGTATAAAGAGATTATAGCATATTTAAATGATGAATATGATATAGAGGAAGCTAAAAGAATAATTAAAAGAGATAGTAGACATTATGCAAAAAAACAATTAAGTTTTTTCAAAAGAGATGAAAAGATAAATTGGTTCAATTTATCTAATGTAAAGCAAACTAAAATATTAAAGAAAATATTTACATTAGTAAATAAAAAATATCAAGTATAATATTTAAAATATGCAGGATATTTGATTAATTTCTTGAATAAGAATAGTAAAAGAAAGGAGAGATTTTAATGTCTAATAAATATGATTTACAAAATAATCTTTTAAATTATGTTAGGAAAAATGAAATTCCTCTTATAGTTTATTTAACAAATGGATTCCAATTACGAGGTAAAGTTCTTGGATTTGATAATTTTACAATAATTATTGAAGAAAATGATAAGGAAAAATTAATTTACAAACATGCTATTTCTACTATTGAAACAGTTAAAAATATTGAAAATTTTGATCAATTACTTAAAGGAAATTCTGAACAGTAAAAGTGACAGCAAAATTGGAGGTATTATGAATCATTTAGATTTTCTCAAAATACATGGTATTGGTAATGACTTTATATTAGTTGATGGTAGAAAAATAAATTTAGATTATAAGCCTTTAGCTTTAAAATTATGTCCTAGACATTTTAGTATTGGGGCTGATGGTTTAATAATTTTGGAGAATGCTAATAATTATAATAATGATTATAAAATGAGGATATTTAATCCTGATGGTAGTGAAGCTGAAATGTGTGGTAATGGTATAAGAACTTTAATACATTTTATTAAATACTCAGGAATAAATAATAAAAAAAATTATAATATAGAAACTAAAGCTGGTATTATAAGAACTGAAGTACTTTCATATAATGATAAATTTAGTAAAATTAAAGTCAATATGGGAAAAGCTAAATTTCATAAAGATAAAATACCAGCTAATGTAGACAATAAATCTGAAATTAATGATCATAAAGTTATTATTAATGGAAATGAAGTATTTTTAAATTCTTTATCTATTGGAAATCCTCACACAGTAGTATATGTAAATAATATTGATGAAGTTCCTTTAGTAAAATGGGGAAAAGAAATAGAAAACCATGAAATATTTCCTGATAATACAAATGTAGAATTTGTTAAAATTATTAATAAAAATAATTTAGAAATGAGAGTTTGGGAAAGAGGAGTTGGTGAAACATTAGCCTGTGGTACTGGAGCATGTGCTTCAGCAGTTATGTCAGCTAAAAAAGGTTATACTTCTAATAATGTTAATGTAAAATTAAAAGGCGGAAACCTAAAAATAAATTTAAAAGATGATATTATTTATATGACTGGAAATGCAAAATTAGTATTTGAAGGAAAAGTAAAAATTGAATAAAATTTATATTATTTTTGATGCAAAATCCAGGAGTGCTAACTATGAAGATATTTAACAAAAAATATATTATATTAATGATATCTATTTTTATGATATTTATTATGACTGAATCAGCTTATATGGTTGATTGGCAGGATTATAAAGAGCAAAATATAAATAATTTAAAAAATGATATTTCCTTAAAAAAAGAGGTTATTTATAATTATAATCTTGCTATTTCTTATGCCAATTTAGGAGAAATCACAAATTCTCAAAACACACTGGATAAAATTGAGAGAAAATTTGGAAAAAATAAATTTAATAAAATTGTATATCCATATATTAAAGAAATAGATTATAATAATACTGAAAATTTATTAGACTTAAATTATGCGGCTTTTTATTATCTTATTAATGAAAATTATACTGAATCATCTAAATATTTTAATCAAATAATAACTATTGAACCAAAAAATGTCTGGGCTATTAACTATCTTGCAGGAAACTATATTATATTAGAAAAATATAAGATAGCTGAAAATTTATTAATAAAAGCTGATAATATTAAATCTAATGAATTTACTAATTTGCTTTATGGTTATATTTATTATGAAAAAGGAAATTATTTAAAAGCATTTTCTAAGTTTTCAAAAACAGGCAATTTAATAGAAGAAAATATATTAGAATAAAATATTTAAGGAGGAACAAATGTATTTAATTGACTATCATACTCATCCCTTATCACATTTAGAAAAAAGAGTTAGACCTTTTCATAATGTAAAATTATTAAAAGAATTTGTTAAAAAAGCTGAAAATAAAGGTATAAAAGAACTTGGATTTTCTGATCATGATCAATTTATTGATGATTTTAATTGGGAGAACTTACTAAAAATAAAAAGAGAAAGTAAAATAAATATAAAATTAGGATTAGAAATAGATTTTATTAGTGAAGAAAAAGAAAGAATCAAAAAAAATATAAATAAGTATGATTTTGATTATATTATTGGATCAGTACATAAAATAAATAGATGGCCTGTAGATCATCCAGATTATATAGAAGGTTATAAAGAATGGAATCTAAAAAAATTATATAAAGAATATTTTTCTATAGTTGAAGAAATGGTAAAATGTGATTTATTTGATATTATAGGACATATAGATTTAATTAAAATTTTCGATAATAAAATACCTAAAAAGGATTTAAATAAGATTATAAAAAATTTATTAGTAATAATTAAAGAAAAAAATATAGCTATTGAAATTAATACAAATGGTTATAACAAACCGGTTAACGAATTTTATCCTTCAGATTATATATTAAAAAAAATTATTAAAATGGATATCCCTATTGTATTTGGTTCAGATGCTCATACTCCTGATCGAGTAGGAGAAAATATAAAAAATGTATATAATAAGTTAAAAAAATTTGATGTAAAAAAAATTGCTACTTTTACTAAACGAAAAAGGAGCGATGTAGATGTTTTTTGACAATAATGGTAATATAACTATTCAAAAATTAATACAGTATCCTAATGATGATTATCAAAAATTAAAGGAAAAAGCTCTAAAATGTGAAAGATGTAAATTAAGAGAAGGATGTAAACAGGTTGTTATGGGAGAAGGTTCTTTAGATAATAAAATTATGTTTATAGGAGAAGGTCCTGGTGCAAATGAAGATAAGATAGGAAGACCATTTGTTGGTAAAGCAGGTAAGTTGTTAGACAAAATATTACATTCTGTAAATATTAATCGTGAAGAGGTATATATAAGTAATATTATTAAATGTCGTCCTCCAAATAATAGGACTCCTTCTATTTCTGAAGCAAAAGCTTGTATGCCAATTTTAAAATCTGAAATAGAATTAATAGACCCTAAAGTAATAGTAACTCTAGGGTCAACAGCTTTAAAATATTTAGTTGATCCAGAAATGTCAATTACAAAAAAACGAGGTCAGTGGATAAAAAGAGGTAATTATTATATATTACCAACTTTTCACCCAGCATATTTATTGAGAAATACTCATGCTAAAAAATCTGTATGGAGAGATTTCAAATTAATAAGAAAAAGTATTGATAGAATTAATGAGTTAAAGGAAAGAGGTGAACTATAATATTTTAAAATTTTCGATATAAACCTACCACTTTTCCTAAGACTTTTATATTTTTACCTAATATTGGTTCATAGCTATCATTCTCTGGTTGTAGTTTAATATGATCTTTTTCTTTATAATATGTTTTAACTGTTGCTTCATCTTCAATCAGTCCTATCACAATTTCGCCATTTTCTGCATGATTTTGTTTTTGAGCAATTACAAGATCCCCATCATGAATACCTGCGTCTATCATACTATCTCCTCTAACTTCTAACATAAAAAAATCTTTTTTACTATTTTTTAAATAACCTGCTGGTACTGGGAAATAATCATCTATATTTTCTTCTGCTAAAACCGGTACCCCAGCTGTAACTTTTCCTACCATAGGTATATATAACATATCTTTTTCTAATTTATTTTCTTGATTTTTATTATTTTTGTATAAAATTTCTATAGCTCTTGGTTTTGATGGATCTCTTCTTATATAGTTTAATTTTTCTAATGTTTTTAAATGACTATGAACAGAAGCTGGTGATTTTAAACCTACTGCTTTTCCAATTTCACGAACAGAAGGTGGATATCCCTTTTTATTAATTTCTTGAACAATATGATCAAAAATCTGTTTTTGTCTATCAGTTAATTCTTCCATTTTAATAGTTCCTCCTTATGAAATAAATTTTCTTAATAATTATTTTGTTTAATAGAATAATATTATCTTTAAATTTAATTATAAGAATATATTAGTATTATTTACTATTATTATAACACATACAATTCATTTTCACAAACAACCGTT
>Ga0102934_1000043_pt1 | contig 60764 bp, 37 predicted proteins | sample SalPonR2_A_D1_MG_FD_78175 | JGI IMG/M metagenome (GOLD analysis project Ga0102934, IMG submission 78175) | Salt pond soil microbial communities from South San Francisco under conditions of wetland restoration - Salt Pond MetaG R2_A_D1_MG | ecosystem: Environmental > Aquatic > Marine > Intertidal... | reverse complement strand
CCTCTCCTCACTCCCACGGGCTGGCCCAGACCAGCCGCTGACCATCCTCACCCCCCCCAGCCCCTGCCTCCTTCCCCTCCCTTACCCTGTACAGGCCCGGTCCCGTGCCACCTCTTCCCTCCTCATCAAACCCCAACCCATCCGCGCTCAGCAGGCGCAGCTTCCGGCCTTCTCCGCCCCTTCCCCTTCACCACGCGCCCCCACCGCCACCCGCCCTCCCCCGCGCCCCGCCCTCTGCACGAAGCGGATACCCACACTCTCGTCCGCGGGGTCGATCACCCCCGTTTCGATCTTCTCGTACACTGCCTCAGCCACCCTGACGAAGGCTTCGTCCACGTTCACGCGGGTCTTGGCCGAGGTCTCCGTGAAGAGGAGGCCGTGCTCGCGCGCGAACGCCTCCCCCTCCTCTCGGGAGACGGCGCGCCGGCCCTCGCGGTCGCACTTGTTGCCGACGAGCATGATCACCATCTTCTCTCCGCAGCCACTGGCGTTCTCGCGCAGCTCCGACAGCCATCGCTCTGCGTGCGTAAAGCTGCATGGGGCGGAAGGGATGGGGCGAGTGGATTATTTTGGTGGGTATGGGTGGTAGCCAGCGGATGAGGATGAGGCACGGATGCTACAGAAAACACAGGAAGCGAAGAGGAGGACGCGGCGGGTTTGACAACGATTGAAAAGAGAATCGGTACATTCCAGCAACCTTAGCTCACCTCTCCCGTCGTGTGATGTCGTAGACCAGCAAGGCGCCGATAGCCCCGCGGTAGTAGCTTCGAGTGATGCTCCTGAAGGTCTCCTGCCCCGCCGTGTCCCATATCTGCAGCTTGACCCGCACCTGGTCTTGCACAGTCACCAGCTTGCTCCCGAACTCCACGCCAATCGTACTGTTGTGCAGCGGCAAGAAGCGTTTGTCCGTGAACTGGAGAAGCAGGCAGCTTTTACCCACACTGGTATTGCCAATTACTATCAACTAGAAGGTGGGGTAATACAGGCACGTGAGGAATGTGCGAGTCAAGGCACTGGAGATAGATCCGACTGGGCCACGCAACGTGATGACCATGCAAAGCTCGTGGAATTAGGGAGTTGTTCTAATGACGTCCTGTCAGCAGGTCCGCGGGCAGTGTCCTCGGAGCCTCTCTCGTCGGGAGCGTGGCGCTCCCCGCCTTCTTTCCTTGGCCCTTACCTTTATCAACAAATCATGTGACATGCTTTCTGGGGAAAGCAGGAGACTGCAAAAGGTGTGCACTGCTGAAGGAATGGATAGAGGAGTCGCGGGCGGCTAGTAGACAAGACGCGTGCTAAGTGAGGACGACGACCCCGAGGACTGTGGCTAGCCCTGTTCACACTCGCCGCTTGGTGCTGTAATGACCGGGGGCCGTCGCTGTACCTTTCTTGAAGGGTGTCGCGCCGGTGAAATGAAGTGAGCCCGCATTTCGCATGGCAGCAACCGCCATGGGGAGCACGTGTGCTACCGTAGCAGGGAACGAACAGCCGAGCTGGCGAGTGGTGCGTCAGGCGATCCCGGGGGTATGCAGTCGTGAAATGTCCCTTAATGCGTATGCAATGATTACTTCATTATAGTCTCCTCTTGCTCTAGAGTGCATCTACCACAGCGGCTGCCTGATAAGATAACTATCGGCGCTGGTGAAGCTGTCCATTACCTAACAATGCGTCGCAACCTCTCCCCCAAACCCAATATATCAACGCATTTGAAACTAAGACATGACCGACCTTACCAAGACTCCGCTTAAGCCAGAGGAGGATGTGACTGGTCCTTTTTTGCCTAACGACGCTGTCCTCATCCGAGAGCTAAATTTTTCCTACGGTGACCGTCCAGTAAGCTTTAAAGAAGGAGGGCTTGAGGCATGGGGACGCACGTGCGTGGTGGTTCGACTGCCCGAACACGCTCTTTCGACTGACGTTCGTCACGTCTACGTTTACCCCCAACCCCGATAGGTTTTAAAGGGTATCAATATGCGGCTTAAAAGAGGTAGCCGGTACGTAACTCCTCCATCGTACACGCCTGATGTGTTTGGTGAATTGTGGTAGCATGTACGTCACTCTCTCATCACTCATCGCGACCTAGACATGTTTCTGAGCAATGCTGTTTTAGCATTAATGCGATGCTTCTACTTTAACCTGAATCAGACATCTTCTCGACATTCATGGTATCTAGCTGTCAAAGCCCAACTTTTCCTTCGGGAAGAGACATGGTGGCTTCGTGCCACCTCGACCGCGGGTGCCATCGATCCAATACATCTTGTGTAAATTTTATTTGACTTGCCCTGCGCAAGCCATCTGAACATTCATTATCAACATGAAGCTTGCATAACGCTTATATGAGGTCTTTTCCGTGACGCTGCCGCTTGAATCGCTCCCCTCTCCCTAATCTCCCTTCGCTTGTCCCCCCCAATCCGTTCTATTTCCAAGATGCCTTCTTATCGGCGCGAACGGAGCGGGGAAAAGCACACTACTCCGTATCCTAGGAGGACGGCACTTGACTAAGCCTGACGACGCGGTGACCGTGATGGGGATGCACGCTTTCCGAGACACCAAGCTGAACCTGATCCGGGCGTACATGGACACGGACTGGGGAATGCGCACGGTCGCCTTCGCGGGCTACGGGGTCCCGCTGCAGGCAGACATCCCCGTCACCGGCATGATGAGTAAGCTGCAGAGCCAGCACCCAGAGAGACGGGACGAGCTCCTGGAGCTTCTGGGAATCGACCCGGAGTGGCGCATGAACAGGGTCTCGGACGGACAGCGCCGACGCGTGCAGCTCTTCTTAGGCCTGGTCCGCCCCTTCGAAATCCTTCTTCTTGATGAAGTAACCGTGTCTCTGGATGTTGTGGTGCGCCAAGACTTGCTGCGCTGGCTACGGCGGGAGACGGAGGTGAGGGGCGCCACGGTGATATACGCTACCCACATCTTCGACGGCCTCGACGACTGGCCTTCGCATCTGCACTTCATGACCAATCAGGGTCGTACCGGGTGGCAGGGGAAGCTGGAAGATCTCGATCACTACCGAGAGCTCCGCAGGGCCGGCGACCCTGGGCCTCTGCTGCGCATCGCCGAGAGGTGGCTGCGGACAGAGACAGAGGAGCAGAAGCGGCGGAAGTTGCGGGAGAAGGAGCTTGGGACTCAGGTGCTCGACGACAAGCTGTCCCAACCCACACTGTCAGGAGGAGGATTCGCAGCAGGGCGTATGTACGACCATTTCCATGAGGGTGTCTGATCTTGCAGGGCATGGGAAGCAAATAAGGCAAATAAAAATTGGATCGGCAAAGGAGGGAAAGTCCCTTTTGCTGCACTAGGGGATGAAAGTAGAACTTAAACCGAAAATATCGGTGATATTTTATGAAGGAGTGGGAAAGGTAGCCAAAAAGAAACAAAAATCGTACTTTGAATGAGGATTTCCACCCTTTCTGCTAAAACCTGGAGGATGGGCTGGGGCAGGAGGTTAAACATACGCACGCATTGGTCGTGACCCTTTGATTTGCAACTAATACCACAGTATGAATCTCAACAGGGGAGCCTACTGGTTGTGCACCTCCGCATGCTGGTATCGCTGGGCCATTTGAAAGCGCCGCTGTCCGGGGCGGGCCTCATTACCCTATCCCCTGTCCGCAAAGAGGGCATTGCTCTCCAGGCTCGACTCCCCAATTGTCGTCTTGCCAGCACCACCAGCAGGGGGAAAATGTCTGCAATGTCTACAGCTGATGAAAATCTTTCCGATTTTTTTTCTGGCCGGAAAGTCCATCAGTCTGCCCTGGCTTTAATGCCTGACATGGACTCGTCGCTCTTTACGGCCATCCAGTCTATTCGACGCTCTCACGACAAGCATTATAGGCGGTGGCCACCTCACGTCAACATCATCTATCCATTCGTGCCAGAGTATGAATTTGATGTTGCTGCTCGCGTCCTCCAAAAAGCATTGTCCTCCTTCGCGGTCATCGACGATTGTACAATGGCCCGGATGGGCTACTTCGAACACGGGAGATCCTCCTGCACAGCGTGGCTGGCCCCGCAAGAAGCGCGATTGAGCGATGCAGAGCTTCGACACGAAGAAGAACTTGCCAGCCCAGCACCGCATCCGAGAATTATACAGCTACAGGCTGCTTGCCAAGCTGCGATACCTCACTGCGCCGACCTGACCGCCTCTTTCGGAGGGAGATTTACACCGCACCTGTCCATAGGCCAGTTCCAGGATCGAAAGGGCGCGAAAGATTTCATCGACTCGGTCGACTGGGTTGCAGAGGTCTTCCCAGTGCGTCAGCTGTACCTGCTGGCGAGAAACGGGCCTACGGACCCCTTCAGTGTGCGCTATATCGTCCGCTTGGCCGGCGGCAGCGTGACAAGAGTAGAGCCCGGTACACTCCCACGCCATGCAGGCGCTACCGTCGCCGATCAGGGTTTCTTTCGCCTGAGTGCTGACACAAAGAACGCAACACCTCCTGCCCGCATAAACCCAGCAGAGGTGGAGGTAGACGGGAGCTTGCTAGAGGGAGGGGGGCAAGTCCTGCGCACTTCCCTGGCCCTAAGCATCTTACTACGAAAGCGCCTTCGCATCAGCTCCATTCGATCTGGTAGAAGCAAGCCGGGCCTGCAGCCTCAGCATTTGGCCGGTGTCAGGCTGGTCGCCGAGATCGGTAGGAGCAGCGTGGAGGGTGCCAACTTGGGCAGCATGGAGGTCTGTGTCCACCCTCCTCTTTCTCCCTCCCTCGATGCGTCTCCGTCGCCCCAGCGTCATTTTAAGGCGGACCCTGGCACCGCCGGCAGCGTAACGCTGTTGCTGCAAGCTGCGCTACCCCTGCTCGCCTTCCAAGCCCCCGCCCAGTCCGCACGCCCCGGTCCCCGCCCCGGCGCCGAAGGAGTCACACTCACTCTCCAAGGTGGAACCACGGTCTCCCACTCGCCCTCCATCGACTACTTTGTGCATGTCACCGCCCCGGTGCTCGCTCGAATGGGCCTGGTTGTCGAGACGGAGGTCCTGAGTCGAGGCTTCTTTCCCCAGGGAGGGGGACAAGTCCAGGTCCATGTATCTCATCCTCTCTCTCCTCTCCGCCCATTGAACCTCACGGACCCTGGTCGTCCCCAGCGTGTACTTGCGTTTGCAACTGGCATTGTAACGGCTGGGAGCGGCGCAGATAAGCGCCTGGTGGAGGGGCTCGGGGATGTGCTGGGTAATGTGTTGGAGGAGGTTTTCGGCGGCCAGATAGCCATTGAGTACCGAGACAACGTGTGGAGACAGGAGCCCTTCTCCGGGCGGGAGCAAGAAGGGGGAGGAGGCGGCGGGCGACGTCAAGGGTTCGCATCGAGAAAACGGGCCCGCGGAAGGCTCAAGCGTGAGGTCTTCCACCTCCTCTTGGTCCTAGAATCGACCAGCGGATGCCGTCTGGGCGCAGACATGTTGCTGGAAGATTTGCGGCAATTCCAAAACCACACCAACGGGAAGCCTGATGGGTCAGGAGATCATAACGGCGACAGACATTTTGAGAAGGAGGGTGAGCAGCGACGCGTCTGCTCTGAACTCGCCAGCACCCTTCGCAAGTGTCAAGCGGCGGGAGCTTGCGTCGATGAACACACACTTGATCAGTTGGTGATGTACATGGCTTTGGCGCAGGGTACCTCCCGTGTGCTTGGGCCGCCACGATCATTCTTGTCTTCGAATCATGTTGCGACCGCCATCCGTATCACAGAACAGCTGCTCGGAGTCAGCTTCAAAATGTGGAGTGACAAAAGTTATGGGCCTTTGACTGTTGAAATTGCGCAAGGGCATGCTTTCACTCTAGAGACGTAGTGCTAAATGGGAGTCTTTTCCCGCGAAATAAAGAACAAAGATAAGAAGAGAGCGCTTGTTTTTTTTCATGGGTCCGTTGCGTAGATTGAACGCTTTGATGGAAAGCGAAGCATTTTTTAACAACAGTGTCTCTCTTTTTGACGTCCCCCGGCCTCGTACATTCCCCGTGTGGTTCTGTTTGAGGCTTTTCATCAGCGCATGCATCGAATGAATGGGGCGGAAGCAGAATGACTGTGGCCTCGCAAAAATGGAACCAAAGGAATGTAATCACTTCCCTGCGAAAGTAATTGTCTTTCGTTGCGTGATATAAAGTATCTGGTGCTCGTTATCGTGTATTATAGCCGTTTTTGACTATTTTTTCAATGACTTAATCACCCAGATGGTTCTACATTTTCTGGTATTACCTAGTGGACTACGTAGCAGGACCATCCCGACGGCCGGAACAATACAATGTCGATTAAGTCAAAGCCACTATATGAAACCCATGCGGAGACTGAAGGTAGAGAAAAGCAGGGTTCGATGCGCAGTCACTCGAAGATGGTTTTTCGGCCGGCCTCGCTCCAAATGGCTTAAAATTTTGTTCCGACCGACCTTTGAAAAATGCCATGACCCTCATAAACGAGACCACACGCGCATGGACCGTGGAGGTCTCTGTTTGCGGCCCCCTCGCAAGCGATGAACCAAAAACATCTACAGTGTATTTGATTAGCTTCAAAAAAGAGGCTCTTGTTCTTTGTACTTGTGTGCCTGGGACTAAAACGTGAATTGTTTGGTTTTGATCGGTGCCCGATATGGGACATAAGTATGTTACTCTTCTCCTTGTCGAAGTGAAGTACATGTTGGCGCTATATGTAAGGGTGCGACCGACATGTAGGGTAAAAAAGATGATTTCTCGTGCTACGTTGCAGAGAGGTCGCGCTTAAGTGGACACTATGATAATATTTTTCGACTCGCGTCTCTCGCTTCTTGTTGAAACTATGATAGACACCATGACCGCTCTTTATTTTTGTGATGGCTCACATCGACAGAGTTGCATACCACAAAGGAACTATAGAGGACGAAGGTCTGGTTGGTGGCCGGTGAACCAGCGCGGGCTGCATTGGTTGTAATTGTATCCAACTATGTCTTCGCAAAATGGCCTTTTCATGCTCCTCCCACGCGGTCCGGTCTGGCGGAGCGAGGACGTGAAAAGCATGGTTGGCTTCATGGACGAATTCAATCGTCGGGCGGATGAGGCAGATAGTCTTCAATTACTGGAGACCTTCAATTTCATCGTTGAGGCAGTGGGCATCGACGCATGTGTTGAAGCACTTGATCAAGTCAAAAAACAGCAGCAAATCCAGCTAAGTCAGCAGGCCCCTTTCCGGTGCGGCTCGAAAAGCACGTCAGCACCGAAAGAAGGGACGTCGATGGATGCAGTAGGTGGTCCACAAGCACATGAAGTGATGCAAAGCATCACGCACTCCCACGCGGGAGGCAAGGGCCAGGGTCCCCCCACTGCTGTTGCCGCGTCGGAGGCGACAATGGCTACGAATGGTACTGGTGCCAATCACGAATGGAGCGACGCGGGGGTGGTCGCAGCCACGGTTTTGCACACTGTCACACCCGGTGAGAGTAAACCTCCGTGCTTGTCTATCTCGCAGCTCGACAAGGGCGCGGCCTTGCCCGGCACCGCGACCCAACAAGGAGAGGCTAGCTCGTACATTGGAAGCGAGTCTTCCACAGCAGCCACGGCCACTACCTCGGTCAGCTCTTCTCCAAGTGCGGGCGACAGGCCCTTTCCTATGCTCCAACCGGCCACGCTGTCCTGGGCAGGTGTCCCTCCCGTGCCCAGCTCGGTCTCCTCCCTCCCGGACTCGGCCGCGCGAGTGCCGATGGACCCTGTCTCCTACCCTTTTGGGAGCGTGACGGGACAGCTGCCCTTCCATTCGGGAAGGAATGGGGGAGATGCTGTGGACGAGATGGGGGCTGCGAGGTCAGAGCCGAGTCTATTCGGACAGCCCCCTCGACGCTCTCTCTCGACGTCTGTCCCCATAGAAGCAACGGCCTCCCAAGGCCTGGTCAGCACGTTGGAGGAAGATGGATACATACCCACTCCGCGCAATGACGGGCCTTGGCACTACTTGGGCACCTTGCCCGAGTCGAACGCATCTTCGACCTCGGCCTCGGGGAGAAGAGGCACGGAGAAGCTGACCGGAGCCGGCTCGGGTGCGCTGCCCAGCACCAACAGCGTCTCCAGTGCAGGAAGCGACGACGACGGCAAGCACCGTCCTGCGGCCATGAACTTCGGGCGGTACGGAGACCACCTCCCGTACAATGGGCGCAAAATATGTCGGGTCAAGAACTGCGACGGGAACCAGCGGTGGCCTGACTACCTCTGTGGGCAGCATGGAGGAGGGCGATGTCGGTGGGAGGGGTGCTCTTTGTTCCACCAAGGGATTAACAGCATGGGTCTGCTTTTGTGCGGCAAGCACTGCAAGGCCGTGGGAGCCACGTATCGCCGCCCACGGCCGGCTGCTCAGAAAACCGAGCGCGGGAACGGTGGAGGGTTCGGCAGCACGACTCGCAAGCGCCGATGAGGAAAAATGCCCAAACCACGTTTCTGTGCACAGGGTATGCAAAGAGGGGACGAGGAAGAAGTGAAATAGGGAAATCGTGAGCTGCCAGATTGCCACTCCAATGGCAAGCAACATCTTGTAGATCCGTGTGCCTGTGGTTTAGCTCGATGAATATGCATTTTGCAGAGGAATTTCTCTGTGTCCGGCCCTCACTATTGAAATGGTCAATTTCTGGCATGGACTTTCGCGTGAGAATTGCGAAGACTTGTCTGTCTTTGCGCTACGACGAACTCTGCCCGTCAAATATTGGACCTTTGAAAAGAATAAATGTCAATACTTTTAAGAAACCATAGTCCTCCAGAATCCCCCTCTGAATGATATGTGATTGATCACGCCCCGTTCAACTTTCTCAATCTCCCTTTTCCCGCATGAACAAGCGATCATTCAGAAACAAAGGATTATTTCTATTACACTTCTGACTGCTATCGTTTCAAAAGATGTCTTTACTGCACAAATTTCTTTTCCGCGCCGTACGCTCGCCTATAAGCGCGATAACAAGGTTTTGTTGCCCTCTCTCTTCATTTCTTCACCCTCCGGCCCCTTATTCAGCACATGTCCTCGTGAATCCCCCATCGTGTCCTGCATCCGTGCGCATGCCTGCAAGAAGTCCACGCACAAATTTTCGGCCCAGCTAGCAGTTTTTGCCTGTCCCCCCCAGCCGATGTGCCCGCCGCGGGTGGTGGTGACGAGGATGACATTCGGATTCCTGCTCGCCCGCTCGATGGTGTGGGTCAGGGCCTCGCGGCTCACCAGTGGATCGTCCAAAGCGTTGACGCCCAAGAGCGGGACTTCCACATGCCTCAGCCATTCCGAGCTGCTAGCGCTGGTCATGTAATGCTCCAGGTCCTTCCACCCGTTCAAGGGGACTGTGATGTTCTCATCGAGGTCGCGCAAGGTGTGCATGCTTTCCAGTGGCCGCTGCAGCGCTTTCAGACGATCCGCCAGCTGCGCTCTATGACGTCGCACATACTTCTTGTACTCATACGCGACCAAAAAGGAGTAGATCCACGCTGGAATCCGGCGGAGGCTGCGGGGCTTGCTCGTGTAGTGCAGAGACTCGAGGTGGGGATGGAAGGCCCACGGATTGGAAATGGCGACCGCGCCCCACACTCTCTGCCGCACCCGGGCCCCTTGCTCTCCCAGATACTTAACCATAATGTTCGCCCCCAAGGAGAACCCCACCAGGAACAACGGGGCGGCGGGGAAGCGTGCACAGATCGTCTCAACGGCCAAGGCCACGTCTCCTGTGTTGGCGGCGTCGTAGGCTTGCGCCGATGTCAAGGACAGGGAGCCGCATCCCCGGTAGGTCATGCACACTGCACGCCAGCCCTTTCGAGTACATACAACATGGGCCAGATGCCGCATGTAGGGGTGTTGGCCGCTGTCGTTGACGCCGTGGAGGATGCAGACTATGGGCCTGGTTCGCAAATCCTCCGCCAGACCAAGCATATTCTCAGGGCTTCTCGCACTCGCTTCCAACGAGTCCGACACGCGCTCATTTAACCATTCGAGAGCAAAATGTCCACCATCGTCTGCGTAAATTAGCTCACGCGTGCATGGCAGGCATGGGGGCTGAGGGCGTAGGTACCCCTGGAGGGTGGAAAAATGACCGTTGTGGGTTGCCCAAGTGCTCTTAAAGGCTGACTTGGCGTCCAAACTCAAAAACACCATAATGATCTCCGTCATTTCATTGCGTTGTGCGTAAACGTGAACCTCGTCTTTGCTCCAACGCAAGTATAAAGCCGTAAGCACGCCGAGCGCCAGAGCCGATGCGGCCTTCCGAGAAGGAGCCCTTCGTTGAAGCTCTTCACCTAATTGGTCCAATGCCGCCCTTAAGCGCTCCAGTGACCGGAAGGATGGGGACAAAAAATGTTCAGCCGAAGGCGCTGAAGAGGAGGGAGGGAGAAGCTGCTGCCGGGGCTCCACCTCGTCGGAGATCATGATGGGTTTGGTGACAGAGTTGAAAGGGCAGAGACAGGAAGGCTTGTTCAACGATCGATAACCATATTGGCCCGCAATCTTCAAATGGAATTAGGGCTTTCACAGAACTATGTAGTGTATATTCAGGGGTATGCTTGGTTTTCGAGATAGAATTTGCGTGCTTGCTGCATGTCGCTGGCATGTTCAAGCGTGGAAGCCGCCTGTCGCTAGCTTCGCCAGGCCCAAGCGATGGGGGGCGCTGAGGACTGTTGCCCAATTGTCGGGCCCGCCAATACGGTGTAGTGTGTGAATTAATATAACATAATCAATTCACCTCTTACATTTTTTCTTGGTCCCTGTATCGACTGATTCCGCCTCAACCACTTTCGCGAATGATCTCTTCCATATTGGACCATGCGTCCCACAGCCAGGAGGTTCCTTCCTTATCAACGTTTCCTCCAAGCCACGCAAGCACACAATACTGGAAGCAGGAAAAATCCGTCAGGCTAGCGTCTCAATTTTTAAAAGTGAAGTACACTTCCTCAAGCGGCCCGGCCATTCTCAGCGCGCGAGCCAAATTTCTCCGCAGCATGAACGCCAAAGCCCCCGCCCAAGTAGAGGACCATTTGGTTGCCGGTTTAGTGGCGGGAGCAGTCTCTTCTGCCCTGTTGCTACCTTTAGATCTCATCAAAGTCCATCTTCAGGTATACGATCGAGCAGGACGTCCCTTTCCGTCCATGTACAAAGGCATGCAAAGTATTGTCCAGCAGGAAGGTTACAGGGGTCTGTACAAAGGATTGACGCCGGCGCTCCTGGCTAACGGCTTGTCATGGGGCGGATACTTCTACTTCTACGAGCACGCTAAAAACCGATATTTGCGTCAGCACCGGCAAATCACATCGGTGCACCACCTGCTGTCCGCTTTTGAGGCCGGCATAATTATGGTCTTCCTCACCAACCCTCTGTGGCTCATCAAGACACGCATGCAGTTGCAACCGGGTGGAGCATCGGCGCTGGAAAGTATGACCAAAGCAGTGACAGCCCCTATTGTTGCTTCAACTGCCTCCCATTTAGGCAAGCAAATTGCCTACACGGGTGTGACGCAGGCACTGCGGACCATTGTCAGGGAGGAAGGAGTGCTGGGGCTGTACAAAGGTATTTACGAGCTTGGCAGTGAAAGTTAGGACAGATACGTGACTCTCCGTCCATATTTCTCGAGCTTACCGATGAGAAGCCTGTGAGGGCTCTCTCTCGATTATCATTGTGGCCCCTCTTGATCCCTTGCTGAAGAAGCCTCACCCTTTTCTCCACTACCCTCGACCAGGAATCCTTCCCGCCCTTCTCCTCACCTCGCACGGTGCCATTCAGTTTGTCACCTACGAATGGCTGAAGAAGGTCGTCGAGCCCTATCAAGCGCCCGTCTTCAGCTTTTCCGTACTGGGCGGCATGGCCAAAATCCTGGCCGGTCTGGTCACCTACCCCCCTCAGGTGGTTAAGGCCCGGCTGCAGCAGAGGGACACGGGCGCCTCCCGTTGGCGCTACACGAGCACGTGGGACTGCGTGCTCAAGATCTGGCGCTTTGAAGGCTTACTCGGCTTCTTCAAGGGCTGTCTGCCGAACGTCCTCAAGACCGCGCCCTCCGCCGTCATCACCTTCCTCGTCTATGAGCAATGCGTGTTCTCATTCAACGTCCTTCGCGGCAAACCACAGGGCGGGGTGGATGCGAAGACGCCGGAGGACATTGCCGAGAACAGCGCAGATGAAAAGGCGGCCAATGGTGTAAGGAACCGAGGCTCCCGGCAAATCTCTCCGAAACGTGAAAATCGAGACTAAAAATTACGAACGAGACAAAGTTTTTGGCGCTTTCTACTGCTTCAAGTTATATTTTTTACCTGTGGCGATACGTCGGTTCCCTCGCATCTCATCTTACATCAGATTCAGGGCCAGCCACCTCCACTTAGGTCCAGGGCAAGCACACCGGGGGCCCCCTCCCTCCTCCCTTCCCTCTCTCCCACCCTCTCCCTGCTGGCCCTCTGCCGCTCGTGCGACCACATGTACAACCACGACAGAGCCTCCCAAACTCCTATGAGGCCGGCGTGTTGCGTTTCGCCTCGATGCGCACCCGCCGACGGTATTCCTCCCGGTTAGTGACGAAGAGCTGGTAGGCTTGCGCCTGCGCGGGACTCTCCGGGTTGGGACTGTCCAATAGGTCTTGGATGCCCAGAAGCATCTGCTTGACTGTGATGGCGGGCCTCCAGTCCTCGTCCTCGTTTAATATGGAGAGACAGACCGTGCCCGAGGGATAGACGTTGGGGTGGAAGAGCGCCGGGACGAATTTGCACTTGGGAGGCTTGGAGGGGTAGTCCTCCGAGAACTCCATCGTCACCTTGAAAACACCCCCCTCCCAGTCCGTTCCTTCCTGTGCGTCAATGCAGAGAGAGGGTTTGTTCAGGTCAGGAGCCGACGAGACGGACCAGGGTCACTGCTTCACCCGGGCAGGCAACGACTACCTCCCCGTCCCCTCTCTCCCCTCATCGGACCGTCTGCACGTTTACCTTTCCTGGTATCGAGCAGTCCCAGCTCATCAGATTCATGGAGCCGTCCGCGTCCAAGACTGGTCGGGCCACGAAGCCGTGGGGATGGTCTTTGCGCCAGGCCTTCCGCTCCTCTTGCAACCGTCCGCGAGCGATTCCACCGCTCATGGTCTCGGGCTTGGAGGACGGACAGCGGTCGCTGTATCAGAGAGAGTGGAGCATCCAGGTTTGTGAGTTTCAAATGTAAGATCAAATGATTGGTGCGTCAACGAGTCGTCGTGCATGCACGGGAAAAGTAGCAAGCGATGCAAAGAGCTCGATTCTAGCTCGGATATAAGATTGGAGTACATCTGCATAGTGTCCACGTGACAGTTCTGTATTATTCTATAATATCCGTCTGCAATGCAGCACGCTCATGGCCGCGCCACTATCAGTGTTTGTTGCGGGGGCTTGGTCGCCGGAGAGCTGAGACATCAGGCTTTTCTCGCTTGGCGAGGCCTCAAGCCGCTGCACGTGGACGACATTCTCAATCCTTGCCGGGACCCACGCCTGTGAAGTAGAGCGTTTATCGGCAAATATGTTGCTTTCGACCGCGTACACGAGGCACAGTGTTCACAGGGCTCTTTGTCTACTCTCTTCGATGCTCAAGTGCCCAACAGGCGACTCGACCGGGCGGCAAATCGACCTCCGTGAGGTGGCAGGAACGTGTGGATCTGTCATTGTATGACCTGTATGCAAGAGGCGCGATTCTCCATGGTTACCTGGGCCCAGCCACTTACACGGGCTTAAAATGTCGTTATTTCCGCGGTCTCTTAGAACGTTTGCGAGCGAGTTCGAGCTGTGGCCCTTGCCGGCGGACGAGGAGGCACTCGCTCTCTCTGCGCGTCGGCCTCCCGGCTACTTTGACTGCGACGACATCGCTTTGCGTACACCACAAGAGGAAGTCGAGAATGGTATGGTTGCGGCGCTAGCTCATTGGGCTGACTGGGAAGCATCTCATGTGTCCCTTGCGTCGCTAGAAGGCCAGAGGGTAGTGCGCCTACCGCCAGGGATGAGGCTGAGGGAGCACGACAAAGAGGTAGACAGGGACGAAAACCGTGACTCCAGGACGCAGAGCGTGCAGGAGAATATGAATGAAAGGAGCCCTTTGTCTCGAAACCAAGGCGAAAACGGCACCCCATCAGCTCACCATTGCGGAGAGAGGGTGAACGGCAGCATAGGTAGCAACCTTCACGTGTCAGTGGAAGGGCCTGACGAGCTGGCAATGTTGGATATATTAGATAAGGTCCCTGATTTCAAACGAGTCGAGGCGGGACTCCGCTCTCGTATGGAGTCATCGCAATTAGCCTTGGGTCGATGGCGTTTGGCGAACGAAAAATTTGGGGCTGGTATGCGGGACTTTCGGCGGTTGCCCTTCTTGCGCAAGGCCGTCAATGTGATTCAGGCCCCGGCACACTCCAGCATGACCAGTAATGCAGCCTCCGAGGCGGGGCAGCTGATGCAAGACGACGAAGCCTTGGTGACGGTCACCATTTTCGGTAACCGCGCATCGATGCTGTACCGGCAAGAGGATTATCTCCTAAGGGCGGGAAATACGCTCGGGGATCTGCATCGGGTCTTTTCCTGCTCCCTGGCCGCGATGATGGCACAGGGTGATCAGGGAGACCGGTCATGGGATAGTCTCCAGGCTGGCATTCCGGCTTTTTTCTTTATAGAGGGTAAGTTTTACGCGGCGATGCAGCCGAGGGGGCACAAGAAAGGGGAAAGGGAGGAACAGACGGGTGTCGAGCATGAAGAGGAAAGCCATGGGAGGACTGTTATTGAACACCTGCGGTCAATCATGGCCTGGACGGACGAGCCTGGCAAAAACCGACGGGAACAGCTTGGGCTGGGCACGGAGGTGGACTGGGAGGTGCTAGACATGGACCGCGTCCGGCTCTCGGACCTGACGTTGCGGATCGGCACCCGCTATCTCTATAGCCATCTGGGAGAATGCGAGCACCATTTTAATATCTCCGACATACGCCTCCTGGGCCCTCAGGATTCGCGCAATTGCCAAGACTACCCCGCGCTTGTCTTCCAAAAGCACTACAGGAGAAGGCGTTGCGCGGTTTGTGACGTCCGTCTTGGAAAATTCTGTGCGCTGGGCGACCCTGTTGGAGATGATCACAGGATGATATACTGTGAATTCTGTCATTACCTCCTGCACTACGATGCAGAGGGACATTTGCTCCGAGACGACTTTGAGCTCTTTCCTTACATGCACGATGATTGAGACCGTGCTATGATGTGGAGACCGTAGGGTTTGGAAGAGTCAGTTTCCTACGTGTAAATTTTAATCAAGAAAGCATTTCTGCTGAAACGGAAAAATAAATCTTAATCAAAATCAATTGTTTCTAGCAGATCGGCAGACGCAATCTAAAACGTGTGTGTTCAGTTATGAGCAGTTTTAGTTTTTTCAATAAAGCATAATTCCAAGCATGTGTGGTTGATGAAAGTGATGTGCTTGCGTGCACATACTTGCAGACATGCCCCCACGGTGATGAGAAATCGCGAGTCCTCTCATTTGGAGCGCCTGTAGATTTTCTTCAGCAAAAGCTCGAAGACTGGGCGCGGAATGTCCGCTGGTAGAGCATCAAGCTCTTTCTGAATTGCCGTGTAAGACTGCTCCTCGTACTGTTTGAAGAGAACCTCAAGGCCCATCTCACGGTACAGAGTCTTCACGGCGGCTACGGACGAGTCCTCGTGCTTACCGTAGTGCGCTTCCAGCACCGTACGCTGGGCAGGTGTGGCCTTGGCCAGCGCCTGCACCACCAGCCAGGAGCATTTATTATCTTGGATGTCCGTGCCCACCTTGCCGATCAGCTTTGGGTCCCCGTAGCAATCCAAATAGTCGTCCTGCACCTGAAAGTACTCGCCCATGAGCACGCATACCCGTCGTGCCGTGGTTAGAGCAGCCGGATGCCCCATACCCGAGAGAATGAGGCCGCAGGCGATAGGCAGGTAAAAAGTATAGAAAGCGGTCTTATACTTGACAATGAGCTGATAGCGCTGGGGAGTAAAGCGCTGGAGATCGATCTGTCCATCCATGGGCTGCGAGGTCAGGTCGAGCAGCTGGCCCAGCTCAGTCTGCAGGGTCACTTCGCGGAAAAGGTCGAAAAGGGTTACGTAGAAAGGCTCGTGACCGAAGTGTCGCTTTAAGATTTGAAATACGTTAGACTCGAGAATGAAAGAGTCGTTCACAGCGATCAGTTTCACTTGCGGCAAGCGGAACCAGCACGGTTGGCCACGTCGCGTAACAGAATCGTCCATCACGTCGTCCGCCACCAAGAAAAAGGCTTGCAACCACTCGATACACCACCCTAGTACTGCTGCACGAGCAAATTCTCTGGTTGACAAGACTCTGCCCTTCGCCGCGTCGATGGTGCGTTTAACGGAGACCACGGTCAGGCCACGATTGAGTTTGCCACCCTTGACATTGTATTCGATCATCTTTTTGATCCATTCGGAGGCCTCGGCAGGCAACTCATACCGAGATTTAAGTTCGGTCAGTAACTCTACTGTAAGCTGATCGCAGATTTCAATGAAGGCCTCCTTCTCGTCAGGCGGTAGGGAGGATGGATACGACAGGTCTGTATCGGGTTCCGTCTTGCTTGTCCTTGTCTTCGACCGCACTCTCGGATAAAGCAGCGCGGCACTCAACAAGAAACCAGCTGCCAGGCCAATAGCCATGGACTTACCTGACATATTCCCGAATTTTGTAGATGGCTGACAGCGAGGAAGGTGAGCTAGGTTTTCAAGGAGAAAGAAGAAAGGGAGAAAATGAGAAGTGGTCGAAACCCGACGTGATCACCGTCGGTAGTCAGGAATACCGCCTCATTTGCATACATAAAAATCAACGTCGACATGATTGAAGCATTCTATCATAAAAATCACTGATTGAAGCCTCACTCGTCCAGTGAGAGTTACATTTTGTTTCGTAAACATAGTAACTTTTTTTCGGATGGGGAGAAAGGAAAGAAGACAGGGCTCCAAGAACGGATGACAGGTCCCCATGCCACTTGTTCCGAGACAAAGGGCTTTCCAAGCAGGTCAGGGCTCCTGCTTCACCTCATCGTCCACGTCAAAGGCACGAAATCGCTCTAATTGATATACATTTCTCGTTAAGGACATAGATTAAGCTTTTTAGGACTGTCAAAGTAATGCCAAGGACGTGACTGGGCTCTACCCGGCCGGCGACGACGACGTGCGGGCGGCTACCAGCAGGATGTCCGGCCCATGTCCTCGTGCCGAAGGTGAGGTCCAAACCAAAACCGGAGCTACAGCCGGTGATGAGCACGGGCCCGCGGGTCTTACAAAATCTCTTGGCCTTAAAGAGATCATATTTCTATTTGGTTATGATTTTTTTTCCTTTTTTTCTACAAACATTAACAATTTTTACAATCTACGTTGATCCTGACCGTGCTAAAACGAGCCATGCCCATCCTAAAATGGTGCGAACACAAGTCTCTACATGCCGCTTTTGCATATCTGTCATGCTCTCTTGTGTGTTGTCTCGAAGAATGATTCGTGCCATAACATTGTGCCTTTGTGCAGGACGGTCGCTTAGAAAAAGATTCTCATGACGGAGAGAGAGATGCAACAGGCATTGAACGCTGGGCAGGCCTCCGCTTTGCGGTGCTATTTTTCCCCCATCTCTACGTGTAAAATCGTCTCCATTGCAACAAAGGAGGAGATCTACACCTTTTCCCTCACCCTGAGTCCCTTTCACTCGAACAACATGGCGATACCAATACGGATCATGTTCCAAGTAGGTAACAAAGTCAAGCCAAGGGATTCCGAGGTCTTCTTGGGTTGAGAGAAGTGCAATCAATCGCGGGTCTAGTTCTTCCAACGGCAACGATGCTGCCGAAAAGCGATAAAGCATGTTCAGGTAGCATGATGGAAAGGAGAAGTCCTGGTTTGGAAAAGCAGCTGTTGTTGCAAAGACCAATGGTTCACAAGTAGCCTGCCAACTACGCCCATTAGCGCTTCCATCTTTGGCTTCAACAGCGTCCGTGGAAAGTGGTGCCGACGATGCTACAAGTGGTGATGGAGCCACCACCCCAGTCCGGTTCATTATGACAGTACCGGCCTCATTCCTCTCCTTCGGCTTAGTCATGAGCTCCTTGACTTCCAAGCTTTCGCCAATATGGGCCCATACGTGGTCTTTCTCATAATTGAAGAATGCAGCTTTCAAGATGCGGTCTAACAAACTTTCTACATAATCAGGAATTTCCATACAAAAACCTCTTTGGTGCTGCTCTCTGCCTTTCTGATGCAAAATATACACCAACAAAGCGGACGCATTATGCTCATTTTGTAATCTTGGTGATGTCGTTAGCACAAACAATAAAGTGTCCCCGATTTCTCTACCGGTCTCTGAAACCTCATCACAACCTTTGGTCACGAGATGCAAGGGTAGCAGGGTGTTTGGTGATACAGCGCCCACGACTGCGTTGATAACACGACCCTCCCCATCCATCTCTTGCAGAGGCCACAGGTCGTAATGATCGTGATAGGTTTGCATGTGTTGCAAGAGGTCGACAGAATCGGGCATGTCCACGTGCGACCTCTGGTGGCCGGGAGATTCGCAGGAACACAGGTGCTCACATATTTCGGCATTTTCAACGTAGACCGTTTGTTCTTCCCCTTTCTGACCCCAGCAGTGCTTGAATAAAGTCTCGTATCTTAAGAAGGAGATGTGGCGCACGCCAATGGCCGTCTGGGAGTGACTTGGTGGCTCTTGATTTTTGTCGAGGAGTTGCTTTAAGGAGTGAAGATCACAGCTGTCAAAAGAGTTTCCTGTAATGTCGTTCCGACGGCTTTGTCTCTCCTCGTTCCTGCTGCCCTTTGCCAGTAATGACTGCATGAGGTGTCCGACGAGATAGTCGTACACTTGAGCTTCCAATTTTAGCTGTGAGATGCTTAAAGCTACATCCTGTGGGAGCTGTAGATGTCCATGGGAACGTTGATGCTGGACATTGTGCGGCGCGCCCACCTTGTTGTCACTTTCGTAGCCTTGCATGCTCCAAAGAAATGAATCCGTCGTGGGCAATGACCACCTCGACCTCAATTTTTCCCGGCTTAGATATTTTGTCGCGCATGAGGAGGAGAATCCAGAGGGTTCAGAATGCGCCATATTGAGAAATTCGCACTGATAAAGGTTCAGTGTAAATAAAGAAACCTTCACACAGAGGTGAAGAGAATCATGGACTTGCGTGGTTGATTCCATATTCCTTGAGATGGGGCGCCGCTCACACTGTATCTTAACGATAGTAATGGTATTCGTAAGGGCCACAAAGCGGTGGAAAAATGCTTTTAGAGACGACCAGCACGGCAAAGAGCCAGAGTTATCGTCCTCCTTCTCACAAAAACCTGTAGAGGTGAAAGCGGGCTCCGACAGCATTAACCGTGTCATCTTCAAAGAGTGCTGTAGGAAATAGGAATAGTGATCAAGAAAACCCTTCGCAAAGAGAAAATCTTCCTTCTCCCCTTCCAGCAGCTGCGCATCTCTTCTGAATTCCTCTGTCCCTTGGTTTGTATCATTGCAATTGGAGTAGACGGTAGATACATTCGATAACAAACTATGATCGTCCAGGTTTGTGGATGTCCGTGAAAGCTCCGGTGTGATATGTGGCAGCGTTGAAATGGTTGATGAGGCCGTCACATGTCGAGGGCCATCGTTAAGTGCAGGAAGATAACCCTCAACATTGTCTTTATGATTGATCTCGCTCTCCTGAGCTTCAGGACATTTCTCTTCAATTTGCACCGGGCTCGATTGGAAGCGTCTTGCGACGACAGAATAAGTTTTTGACGTGGGACTCTCCAAAACTGGAGTTGCCGACGAAGCGTGTTTTATTTCTAGCACCGGCAAGCAACTCGCTGGAGATGACAATGACGACGAGAAATCATGAGACAGTGTACCACTCGGCTGTCTATGTTGTCCTTCAGGTGTAATGACGCGACCCAACGCTGTCACCCTCTCGTTTTCCCAGATCATCGCTTCTCGTGATGAAGGACCCGGCGATGACGAGGACTTCTTGTCGAGAAGTGAAGGCGCAAGACAATCTTCATCTTGCTTCGACTTGGCATCCGATTCTTTTCTAGAAGTGCCACCAACACTAAAAGGTGTTTGATAAGATAGAGACTCTCTCAATACGGCGCAAGAAGAAGCGTGCCACCTTGCATGCTTTAAAACGGCTTCAAATTCCAAAATCGTCACAGCTTCCTGTATCTTTTCCATTGACTTGTTGGTTTTGTGTTGAGATGCTGCGGTGTCCGCCAAGTTCCCTTTGTCATACGCTGGAATTGACTTATTCAGGTTTACATTCCTCGGCCGATTGAGCTTTGACCGCAAAGAAGCGCTCCGTTGCTCCAAAATGAGGTGGTGGTGATACCATGTCCAAGTACTGCACGCTTCTCTGAGACGCGCACCTGACTCAAGAAATCCCAAGAACATTTGAGTCGATCCCATCAATTGTTTTAATCGCGAGAGTACGCCTTCATTTGTGCAAGGGCTGCTACTACCGCAGCTAGATGCTTTTGACGCATCGTCTATTCGAGAGGGAATAAGTGTCCAAATCTCAGCATTGATGGGCCGTAACAACAGGCTCAGTCGCCGATTCGCATCCATCACATATTGGCTCCAGTTTACTTTAAGCGCTGCTCTCATATGCTCCAATTTGAAGAGTAAATCGTTTTCCTTGGTCGAAGCGGGGAAATCCGATGACCGACATGGATCCGTTGATGCCCTGAGCATAGGCCGCTCAGACCCTGACGGCACGAAAGTGCTTGCAGTGTGCTTCTCAAGCACGTCAGAGCTCGTCGAGGTGGATGTCGTCAAAACCTGAGCAATCGATGATTCCAAATGTTTTCCCGCCATATCTCCGTTGCTTGACGCCGAAGGAGACGGTCCTGAAGCATCAAAGGGCTTGCCAAAGGCAGGATATTTTTTTCCTCGCATCAACGACGTTGAGAATCCCAGCCGAGATGCCCGCAAACGCGCAGCCATGGCGGGAGTCACTACCGTTCCTGACTGCACCTTCGCGCCCCTCACATTACCATCACCGACAATATCGGCACCACTTCGACCTCCAGGAAGGGGCCCAATAGATTTATTGTGGTCATTGGATATTGCCCGCTGCACATTGCCCATGGATGTCAACGTGTGCGATACCCCTTCATGCTGTGCTGTTCGCGTTGAAAATGATGACACATCGTCTTGATCATCAACGGTGCAAGTGCCACGGTTGCTGCTGAAAGCCAACTTACTTGGCGCATCAACGCTGATTGCACCTGAATATACTTGACATGTTCCTGTCGAATCTTCTTTTATCTTCTGCTTCTCTACTTTTTCCCCAAGAACTGACAAGACAGGACTCAGGCGCCACCATTGCCAATGCTGACTTAAGAGTCCAAGTTTCTGCAAAGCGACTCCCTCCGCAACGACCCGACTAAACGCCGCTAAAGCTAAAACTTGCTCAAATACAGCTATTAATCGGCTCGCTAGCTCCGGGTGACAATTGTAGAGAACCAACTTCTGAGAATCTGCCGTTATACGTACGACGCATGCGGTATCACGATTTGTCATTCGTAAGGCATTCATACTGGCGGTAGCACCCTCAGAAGCTGTGAGGGTGGGATATAAAGAATCAGCTGGAGGCAGAATCTCTGCTGATTTCGAGGCATTTATGGTCTTTCGATTGTTGAAGGACGCAGGTTTCGCTGTCCCTCCAACTGACTCTGTGTGATAAAATGCTGGCGCATCCTCTACTCTCAAACCGCCAAATAGAGTGTACTGGGCTGCCCCTTGACTCTCTTCATTCAGTATGAGTGACGCTTGATCAAGCAAATCCAGTCGTGTGTTTACTCGATCCAAACCCGCCGACGAAGGCTCACGGAGCACCATCAACGTCGATTGCAAAAAGGGATGAGCTTGCCCGAAGGCCAAACACATCAATTGCACTATTGACGTCAATTCTGCGAAATGAATGATCTCACTGCCCTCCTGCTGCCGGATGGACGGACTATCCAAGCGTATGCTGTTGGTCACCAATTGATCCCATGGCGCTAAGATTTGACCCGCTCGTCCACCAAAGCTTTTTGCCTCGTCTGTGCTGTTGTCCATCGTCTTTTTTGCAGATAAGTGTCCCGAGGAAGATTTTCCTCGTTCAGACTGAGATTTCGGTTGAATCTTCAGAAAAGCTAGCAAACGTTCAATAAAATAGTCGTGCAGGGCCTGATCAACGCAAAGCTTCAGCCACTGCGTAAGGGGCTCTCCATTCACCGAACCCAGTATTTCAACCGAAATGCCCCATAAACCGTTTCCAGGAGACGTTCTGTTGCCAGCTACGCCGACACCTGCGTAGAGATCCCCTGGCGAGGGCGAATTAGAATTCATGTTCGAGTCCAAGCGTTGAAACCATGGGAGGGAAGATGAATTTGACAAGGGCGGGCTGAATGATGCAGGCGGCGAAGCAGAACAGTTTCTAGAACATACATTACCATGGCCTAGGGGTGGTGTCTGAGATGCATCAAAGGACGTTTCCGTATCTTCGTGAGATGTCTGTATCGAGGTAGCCCAGGGCAATAGTTCGTCAGTCAATAAGCTTTCTCTGTCGCAATTGTATGCCGCCATAGTGATGGCATCTATCTCTCCTTGTGTTACTGGTACAGCAGAGGGTAGCCGTCGTACGTTGTTGCCAAATGCATCCACTGGTTGTAAATTTACGAGGGCTAAGCCTTTTCCGACCTCTTTCGCCAGGCGCGCTCCGCGACTACTCAGCGTAGTAGCCACATCCTTTCGACCAGCATCATAGAGCTCTGGCCGGTTGTGGTTGTAATACAAATTGAGCAATCCTTGAGAAATCTCTACCTCACAACCGCCAGCCATCGACCAAAGCGCAGGGTGGGATGTCGCAGCATCTAGAGGTTCAACTAGACGGGGTCCCGAGTACCCAATCCTAGCTGGATGCCAATTACTGGCATCCGCATTCTCTGGCGCCCAAGTTTCGTATACACCCTCTAAGTGACGTCCTGAACCAAAATCTCGAATGTCGATATTTGAGCTGCTTTCGTTGCAAGAAGGGTGAGGAGACTGGGATCGGGCTGGTCGATACAACCCTCGGTCTGAAAGGGACATGGATGGTACAAATTGTGCCACGTAGCTGTCTGCGAGATTGTTATTGCTGCTCCCATGATTACTGCTCACAACGTGGAGATTGTTGATGAATTGAGCCCGTGCAGTGTTTTGACGCAAATATAATAAAAACAGGTATGCGTCCCCGTAGTTAAGGAGAGCCCCTGGCAACTTCAAGAATGCCCGATAGCTTCCTCCAGGCTTGCAAGTCTCTGGCAACATCGAAGGTGCAGAATTTGATGGAACAGATATTACGGGGCTTCCACCCATCGCCGCTACCGCTGCACCAGGAGATATTGTGGTCGTACCCCTTTTGATGAGATCCAAATCTTGCTTTGTAAGTTGCAAGCGCGGATTGCGGGATAGCAGCTCTGATAAATGAAAAATTGAAATTTCCGCAAGCCTGGATTCCAGAAGGCGACGTAAGTGACACGAGATCTCTTCCCCGGCATCCTCTACTCCATGCACGTGGCAGTCAATCCAAGCCACCGTTCCCCCTGACAAAGTCGAGCTTGCCGCAGTGGATTGGGCTGCCAGATCCTCGACGGATATTGCTCCAACAGGTTGAGCACTTATTACTCCCCCAGATCCAGAGTGGGCCGAAGAATCTAGATCCAGACCAAAGTTTGTTTCCCCTATTTTGCCGTAAATAGTTGAACCATGACCTGACGACGCCATAGAATCCTTCCATTGAGAGGCCTCAAAGCGCAAGTAGGACACGCGTCCATTGCGATCACGATGCACAAAAGTATGCGCACGATTTTGGACTGTCAAGGGATGTAGTACGTCAGCTTCTAAAGCCCTCAAGGCTGCAAAGGATGTCAAACGATGAAACACAGGGAAGCGCAAGGTAAGCTTTCGAGGGCATTTGAATTGATCCGGGTAGAAAGGGAAGGGAGGCTCTCTTCGATGTTGAAGAGGCGCCATAATCTCGCAATCCGTTGTATTTCCTTTGTACGCGTAGCACATCTCACCCTGGTTTTGTCCCTTGTGACCTCTGACTGACGAATAATCGCTTGAGTGCACGGGATAATTAAATGTTCTTGCTGCAGAGCTTGGAGAAACACCTCCCTCCCGAGATTGAGCAATTCTCGCGCTGTCCATTTCGTATGGACGCTGGTCATTATCACAAGGTGCGATAAGAAAGGAGCTGGCGTGATGCGTGTCATGAAGGTGACGGAGAAGAAGAATTTGATTGACGTGTTTGCATGCATTCCAAATGCCTCGCTCGACATCTTCCATTATCTCGTTTCTGGCCTCGTACCACGGAGCCGATACAGGATGATGCATCGAAATAACTACTTCATGTGAATCGAGGTAGCTTTCCAGCGAAAAATCATCGCTCCAGTGATCCCCCATTATAGCACCTCCAAGATTTCGTGTTCTGCTCTTCTCTGGAACGCCAGTGGTCGTAGATGTCATTTTCCCCCCCGGCACTTTCTTTCGTTGTACTTGCAGCACGACCCAGTAGGGGATCTCATACGCAGACTTCCCAAAGGAACCGACTGACGAGTTTTTTTTCCGATGACAAAATTGCTCAGCAGGTGGCTTATAGGTGAGATTAGGGGACGAAGTGGATGAAGTCGTAAATGAGCGCCCGGTCTGCGAAGGTGAGACTTGACAGGGGTTGTATGGCCTCACGAGAATATATATTTCCCCGACTTTGCGAACAGGTAAAAATCGATCTCCAGAAAGGTGGTCGTGGAAAAGGTCCAAGGCTTCTTTCTCACGCTCTTCGATGGACTGTGAGGCTAATATCTTGTCGTTGTCATCTCCACTGATTGTACCAATGGCCTCAGCATGCTTCTTATCAAAGTGTGTCCGTGTTTTACGCCAAGCTTTCCCAGCACTCATAGTTGGTTTTGGGTTTTCTCCAGGGTGCGCATCGTCACTGCTGTAATCCGCTTCTCGTGCATCATCTGAAAATATCGCAACAAAAGCTAATGTCAAGTTCACGCGGGTGACGGCATCGGCCGACAACGCACGCAGGCACTGAAGAATGGTGGGCGCCGCTAGTGTGGTTAAGGGCAAAAGGGATGAAAGACACTTTAATGTCTGAGCAGCTGTCCAGGCCTCAATTCTTCTTCGAACCAGCCGCAAAAATCGTTTGTGTGTGGTTAACATCAAGTCCTTCGCCTCTTCTTCCGACAAGCTCCCCGTACATGGAATATTCCCATGACAGTCCTTGATTTGGCGCGCGTGATCTAGAGCCGCCTCGAATTTCGCTACATCTAGACGGGAGTGAGTTGCACAGATAATACTCATGGAAGATGCTTGTCGGCTGACACGCGCGGGCACCCAAACATCCTCCCGAACTACCGCCTCGTCGAAACAAAAAGGTAGGATAGTACTGGGAGGAGTCGCCGATGTAAGACGAAACACACGTGATTGCGCCAGGCCATACAGTGCGTGTACTGCCTCAAAGCGGACAAAGCAGGGAGTGACGGAGTTCACGTCTGCTCGCAAAGATGCCATGCCGTCAGTCGTGCTTCCACTTCGGTTCCGAGCTTGCGCTTTCCGCTTTACATCTAGCATTTTCAGCATCATTCCAAGCTCTGCTTCGTATCCTTGCTGAAACAGACCCTCGATCCCTTGAGAATTCGCACTGTGACATGCAACGCGCTTCAAGTGATCCTTGGACTGTTCACAGGGGGAAAGAATAACCGACTTCGAAACGCTACCATTCGCATTGCTGGCTTTTCTCATGTATATCTTTGGAGGTGCGACGTTTGACTCTTCACACTCTTCGGTTAGCTCTCCTCTTGTAGTCACAGAGTCCACTTCGCCGCATCCCTCTTCATGTAAATCTGCTTCTGGACCGATATAAAAGTAGAAATCCGTCCCTGGTACAGGTGTCAGCCATGAGGCTATGGCTTCTTGAAATTCTCGATCCGCGTTGGGGCCCAACGCAAGTGATCCATCTGTTGTCCTTGCATCCTTATCCTTCTCACTCTCCATCTGGGCAGCCTTTTCCCCAGCTGCACGCGTACCACCCATTTGATCCCCTCCGGTCAAAGTGCACCCCTTAAATTCTGCTGCCGCATGTCTTCCAGTCAGCGGTTTGATTTTGGTTTTTCTTGTCACTAATGCTATTTTTCGAAGTTGCGTCATGTCCACATCCATACCAATTTCTGAGCAATAGCCCAATGCGTCTTCGAGATCAGGAGGTGCGACAGGATGACCACGGCGAAGCGCCATATACGCGACTTGAGTGAAATTGCGACGGTGTAGGTAGGATATGTAAGCCAGAAGGGGAGTATCTAGGGGTAGATGCGATTGGCTATTCGTCGCTGGTGCTGAGGTGGACAAGGGAGGTCCACAAGGGCTGTCTCGCAGAGCCAAAGCACCAGTAACCATGTGCTTTATCATTTGCTGGAAGTCAATTACGAATATTTTGATGACAAGCTTAGGACGTTTTGAATCGCTTACAATTCCACTGCATTTCATGTTGCCAGTGTCTTGCCTCAACGCGTTTAAATATCCATACGGAGCCAAAAACCAGATTGATAAGACATTATCCAAAAGTTGATGCGCGAAACACTTCCCTTCGCGCCAGTCTGTCAAACCAAGCTCCACATTCCAAAGCAAATTCTCCCCCTGTCGCCTGGCTTTACGAGCGGCGACGCTTTCATCCTGTAGAGGTACATTAAATAAATCTACGGGAATTTCTGTGCCGAGAAGCGTTCGAAGACTTTCTTCTGTAAGAAGATAAAGATGCCGATCATTTTCAACGATATCATTTTCTTCACCTTTTTGAGGCAAGTCGCTACTACAAATTGAATGGGCCGACTTGTTAGCACGCAAAGGAAGGAAGAGCTCCAATGCCAGCTCTGTTCGACTAGCTCCACGTAATATCTCGAGCATGTTAAATTCTTGTGGTGTACATGTCGGAGGAAACCCCTCTTTACGTCTGCCAGTACTGTCCAATCCTGGATGCGCTTCAGAACATAGATGACGTATGTACAGAAAAGAGTCCAGCGCTGATATCAACCGCCGATTTTGTTCGTAGCAATGCGCTACCAGCTTTTCCCACAGCTTTACGTCAGATAATTTCCCGCGATGGTCCATCAGGCTTCCAAAACCTTCCTGAGGCTCCATAAACAATTCAGTGACAAGCCCGTATGGTGCTTGCACAAACACCCGGTACTGAAGTAGGGCAGAACGCGTCCTCGCAACCGTGCCTTTGACGTCGTGCGCTATAAATAATCCTCTCTTACACCGGGCTCCCTGAGTTTCCTCCGCTTGATGCCGATATGTGTCCATGACATCTTCGAACCCGAGCACGGGTCTAACAATTAAGACCACGTGCTTGATCAGCAGTATATACCCGGGTTCTTGTTGAACAAGACGGAATCCTGCGGTGGTATGAGCGCGTCTCAGAGTATCCATGACTAGAAGTGGATGTGTATAATGTCCAATTCGCCATTTCCACTGCTTGTAGCGCAAAGCTGAGCGCACAACTTTACCGGTAAGAGTCGGACACCCAGGCAACTTATTGCGATGCCCGTGCGATCGTATGAATAGCTGTGTTTGAGAGACCACGGGCTCTTCCACAAGAATTATAAGACCATCGGCGCTGGTGATAGCCCTTTGAAGCTCCATAACTTGCTTGCTTGCGGCCTCACCATGCAATCCAAAAAAGCCCATATATATTCTCACGAGATGATCCGACGCCCAAGCTAATTTAACAAGTGCGAAACACAGTTGTCGCTGACGACGCTTAGTCACGTAACCAGCGTGACTAAAGCATTTCACAAAAAGATATCTGCCTGCAGGAAACGTGCACCAACGTCCGAGCAACGTCCGCAACAAATCTTCGCGCGCATGGGAACAGGGTTCCAATTCGTCCCCTGAAGATCCTTTCTCCCCATGACCATCAGAACGGTCAGCCCTACGACAGTGTTGATCTCCTACCCATCCATAAGATTTACAATTTCCCATTCTTTCGCGGTGCCTTGAATGATCTATGCCCGTACCCGCTGCTTCGTCATCATTCTTGTCCACTTTACATGTAATCCTCTCCTCATCCACTGTTACCAAATCAAAAAGCCTTACATGCAAATATCGAGTCCAATCTTGTAAGGGAAGTTTACCAAGATAAAGTATGAGATCGTTATATGGATGCCCCTTCCTTTTTCTCCTTGCGCGCTTTCTATCCCGAGAAGCCCGTGACACCTCGTCTCCTGCTTTCAGTTGTATCATTGTATTGAATAAATGGAAATCGGTGTCCTCAAGGCCCTGCACGAATCGCCACATTGGTTGCATGCTAGCGTCAGATTGACAGCAGAGGTTATCAGTGAACAAAAACTCCAAGTTACGATTTCCCACAAGATCGATGTCTATGCGCGCTGCGCCCATGTTTCGATCGAAGACGCTTGTTTGAGGGACATAATCGAGATGGTACTCCAAAACCGTGTTACGGTCGTAAAAGCGTCTCATACTCAAAGAAACTCCTCTGGATGAGGTGTCATCAACTAAAACTCCTCGCGCGCCAGACCGGCGCTCCTTATCCTTGTCTTCCCTTTTAGCACTTGAGTCATTGTCGCGATCTGAAAGACTCCGGGCCTCCCACATTACCTTAGGCGAGCTAGCGACACGAAAAGCAGTCATGTGGAAGCCCTCCGCAATACGCAGCTCTAGTAGCATCTGTAGACACATTAATGGCAGACAGTACTTCTTGAGCTCCAATCGTTTAGCCGCAGGTGATGAGAGTGTGGAGGGGAGCGGCTTGGGTAGGGCGGAAGCGGAGAGATCCGAGTCTCGTTTCACCCTGGCGGCTTTGACGTCAAGCGAAAAGCTTAATCTTGAATCTCTCAGAAGTATACATTCTCGGAGGTATTGAGGGTCTTTTTTTCCTCCACACGCAAGTGTGTATCGAGGACCCTCTGACGAGGAACAGTTGGCCAAAACAGCCACTTTTTGACCTCCGTTCATTGCGCCCATGAGGCAACCCTTTGTAGTCTTCACCACATTTTCTAGGGCTACAACGTCTCCAACATAGCCTAGAGCCGTGTTTGGTTCTCGAAGTGGGGCTATACAGAGAACTGACAGCACTATGTCGTCACGGCAGAGCTGCATGACGACATCGTCATGTTCGGCTACGGCCGCAACACCCATATCAAAGACTCCATCGACAACCAAGACGATGGAGGGTGCTGCGTCAGCAGGCATCATTTGCAAAGCAAATGAAGATACTGCAATGAGCTCTTCAAAGGCAGATGAAGGGGGAAATTCCTCCGCAACGCTTTCCAGGCCCACGCCCTCATCTCGGACCTTACAACCCGCCAGCTTGTTCTCCACCTGGGCCAGAAACGGACCCAGTCGATCCAATAATCCTTGTAAACTCCCGCGGCAGAGTGGGTATCCTTGCACCATTGTCTGTGTCTGCATTTTGGGGCCCCGGGAAAAACAGATGAAAAGCTATCAAGACCCCCTCGTGCTTGTGGCCGACAGATACTCACCTCCTGCCGCTCCACATTGCAAGCAAGGACAGTTACCAAAATTTCTACAGCGTCCAAGACCCAGCACTTTGTATCTTCCACCAAATTCTGCCAGAAATGAACGAGCAAAATGTCTGAGTCGTGATTTCCTCAGTCTAGGTAAGTGTAGTAAGTTACCTTCAAAGCGCAGGCCAGCGAGCTCTCCATGAGCTCAGCAGGAATTATTTCTCCTTGGAAACAGAAGAGTGATTGCGAAATATGTAGGCAAAAAACTATGCTTTGACTTTGGTAGACGTACGATACCTAAATTGAGGTTGAGAGCACGTCATATTTTGAGTAAACATGTCATGTGGAGAAACGACGCCATATCAGGATACCCGCAGATAAACACACACATCACATAAACATTTTCACCGGCGAGAAGGTACCTTCGTCAAGGGCGATATGAGAATATCGAGTGCCGCTCGGGATGGTGCAGTAAAAGTGGCATTATTCACGTCGCCGGTACAAGAAGAGGGTGAGGCCCTGGGCATCATGCCAGAGCACCCTGCTTTCTTCCCCGACGGGTCCGTGAGAGAGGCGATGGTGGCTCGCTTTATGTGTGGCAAAGAGGCATTGCAAGAACTTGATAATTTGTGAGGTGACTGAAAGGTTGCCGAAGAGCCTGGATTCAAATTGAAAGGGGACAAAGCTAGCTCGCCTATTACCAACTTGCCAACATTGCACTGAACTACTTGGATTGTGTGCCCATTAACATCATCCTCGGCAGATTCCTCATTCGCCTTGTTACGTTGTTTATGTAGTTCCTCTTCTCTTGTGCATATCGGCTTAAGTAAATATTGCAAATGCCAGCGGGTGCGCTCTTTGACGCCTATGGATGCAAAGTCAGACACCGCAACACACACAGCTGCAGTACCTTCATTCAGTCCAGAAGTTATAGAGTGACATTCAAGGGGAGGATGCAACGTCTTATCATCAGACTGCATTCCCACTGCGGTATCAAGTTGTGATGCCCCCGCCCTGGACATGTATTTTTTGTGAGTAGACGGCGCTTGACTTTAGTAGCTCCACATATAGTCGAGCCTCGGACAGTTTCTCCGGATTTTGGTCGACTCAGAAAAGATCTCCTCAATAAAAACGTGATGCACCACCAATCATCCTGTGTGTAATGGTTATTGTATTTGCGAGATAAATGTTTGGTGCTATGGGAAAAGTGCAGCTAGCGTGGCCTGGCTCGCCGATGATTTTCTGGGAGACAACAGGTTATTTTTTACAAAAAATAAACATATTTTGGACTCCATCCGCACGACTTAGGCATCTATAGAACATTCATCTCCCTAGTCCGCACTTTTTTCATAAGTTGACCAGCCCACGGGAAGACGCTGTTGCATGTTGCGTCGTAGGTGCGACGTCTTGGGCCGTCGCGCGTCGGCTCCGAGTCGCAGGGGGTGAGGAGGTTGGCGGTACTACTGTCGATCAGTGCTGCACAAGGACATGAACTCAATTCCCATCTTGCATCCCTACGACACAAAGATTTTGCAAAACAATCGTTTGACCCTTAAATGGCCACACTTCTCACCTTGCGACTTCTAAAACGCCAGCAGGTGTCGTGGAAAGTATATCAGCGATGGAGGTTGGTAGCAAAGTTTTCGTCGTAGATGAATCGCATGGCTGGCTTCAGGCTACCTTGCTTAACATTCATAGCGAAGCGCAAGAAGCGGAAGTTATCATTGAGGCTGATGACATTTTGGGAGTTGCTGGTGGCGAAGTACGGCGTGTCGACCTAACGCACCCTGATTTAAAGGCATGGCATGAGGGGTACGGTGACACCAACAGGGACAAAACTGTTGCCGCAGCTACACCACTTCCTTTGCAGAACCTACATCTTCCGGTCTTTGGAGTCGAGGATCTATGTAGTTTGGGATTTTTGCACCCACCGGCATTACTTTTTAACCTTCGGAAGCGCTTTCTTGCCAAGCAACCTTACACGTACTCAGGAGAGATTTGTATCTCTGTGAATCCTTATGAAATGCTAGAGGACCTATACTGCGAATCCATCAAAGAGACTTATGCACTGGCGACTACAGCTGCAGAACTTGCCCCTCATATCTACGCTATAAGCGCCTCGGCGTACCGGGGCCTCACAGGCGGGCTTAATGGTGGCTTGGGACAGAACCAAAGCATTCTCGTCTCCGGCGAGTCTGGGGCCGGTAAAACTGAAGTGTGCAAGCAGCTCATGTCATTTTTAGCTTTTGTTGCGGAAGTGACCGACCATGGTGAAATAGATGTCGCTGCAGAGGGTACAAATAATGGCAAGAGCACTGTGACAAAGGTTTTAGAGTCCAATCCCTTGCTTGAATCGTTCGGAAACGCTCAGACCGTGAAAAACGATAACTCCAGCCGCTTTGGTAAGTTTACACAGCTTCAATTCCGCTACTCATCGATGCAAAGGCCTACGCTTGTGGGTTCTGAATGCATTACTTACCTCCTGGAAAAATCCCGAGTGGCCCATCACTCTCGCGGAGAGCGGACTTTCCATATTTTTTATCAGCTGCTTGCCGCCCCGGAGACGATCAAGGCGAAAGTGATGTTATCTGGAAAAAAGGTTACCAATTTTCATTACATGATGTGTGACCATGGGGGCAGCGATACGACTGTGATCGAAGGCGTCTCGGACGCAAATAGGTTCACAGCAACGGCCGATGCCCTCTCGCTTTTAGGCGTGAACACGGAGGAGCAAGAGGAGTTGTGGGGTCTCCTGGCGGGGATCTTGTACTTGGGAGAAATTCACTTTGTGGGAGAAGAAGGGGCTAGTGGGAGTGAGGAGGCACGAATAAAGGACATGGACATGCGAGATAAAGGTGCTCTCAGGCGTGCTGCTGCTCTTCTTCTAGGGCGATTGGGTGAAGGTCTTAGCGATGAGGATGGGACAACAGCTTTGGAACAGGCTTTGTGCTACCGCTCGGTCAAGACTCGCCATGAGAACTATGTTGTACCCATGACGCATGCGCAGGCAGTGGACGCCCGAGACGCCCTTGCAAAGGAGTTGTATGCTCGTATTTTTACCTGGCTGGTCGGTCGTATCAACGCTAGCACCTGTCAAGAAACCGATAACAAAGTACAGTCTGCTCCATCCTCTTCAATGTGCATGCTAGGTCTACTGGATATTTTTGGCTTTGAGTCCTTCGATGTAAACCGGTTCGAGCAGGTAGGATATGCCATGGTCGAACGAAGTTGGATGTTTTGCATTTTTGGTCGTGCATGCCTCAACGATTTGCTTGTGAACCTCTTTTTGAATTCAGTCCTGTCGCCCCGTTTCATGTACAAAATATCCTTACACGCCTATAGCTATGCATAAACTTCTGCAATGAGAGGCTACAGCAACGATATGTTGCCGACGTCTTCAAGAGCGTGCAGCAGGAGTACGAAGAAGAGGGGATCACATGGGAGTTCGTCGAGTTTAGCGACAACGCCCCTGTCCTTGAATTAATCGAGGGCCGCATGGGTCTGATCACTATCCTGAATGAAGAGTGTATGTTGGCTAAAGGTACAGACACTGCCTTCACCTCCAAACTCACCGCTTTGCATGCCGAGCACCCGCACCTGCAGCGAGACCGCCTCAACCCTTTGGACTTTACGGTGCATCATTATGCTGGGCCTGTCAAGTACACGGCATCGGGTTTCGTGGCTCGCAACCGTGACACATTGCTCAACGATTTGAGCGAAGTGCTGGAGACGAGTCGAAAGCCTTTGGTCCAGGCTCTTTTCCCGTGTGATCAGTCTCTTAAAGGCAGTCATGGCACGGTGACCCCTCCAATTACGGATGGCGCTGAAAAGAAAGGAACGACTTCCGACACAAACTCCGAAATCAAGATGTATGGTAAAAAATATGCTATTTCAGTGCCTAAAAGGGCCAGAAGGAATATTGTAGCTGAAACTGTTGCGACTAAATTTAAACGCCAGCTGCAGGATCTTATGGAAACGGTGGCTACCACACGGGTCCAATACATCCGCTGCATCAAGCCTAATCAGGGCAAGTGCGCTGGAGTCATGGAACCCCGGATGGTACTTAATCAACTTCGGTACGCGGGTGTACTTGAAGCCATCCGGATATCGAGATCTGCTTATCCTAATCGGATTCCTCACTCGGACTTTGTTCAACGCTTTGGGCTGCTGGCACCTCACCTAACTAGAAAGCTGCGCGAAGGCGATCTCGCGATGAAGACTACCAGACTCTTGCAAGAACTACTCCCATTGACGTCTGTGCGTACATTCGCTCCATCTAATACTCCTGATGTAACAACCGGCAATTTGATTTGTACACGACCAAAATGGGAGATCGGAAGAACCGCTGTCTACTTCACAAAGGGGACACTGGAAGGCCTCGAAGAGGCGCGTCTGCATATTCTCAATAGACAAGCCACTACCGTCCAACGCTACATACGGGGCGTACGACAAGCACAGGCTTTTCGCCGGCTGCGTGCTCACACTATTACCTTACAAAGCGCCATACGGGCACGGCGACAGCGAGTTTCTTTTTGCCGGACCAGAGCCCAAGTCACCGAAGTTCAGGCTCTTTGGCGGCGAAAGCAGGCCGCTAAAGTCGTGCATGCTCGCCGCGTAAATTCTTGCGCTACCAAATTGCAGACTGCGATCCGGCGTCACCTTCAATTAACCCGTTTCAGGAAAATGCGCGCAGGCATGGTCCGCCTACAAGCGTATTCTCGCCGCCGTCAGGCGCTGAGCACATACAAGCTGATGCTTAGTGAAGCAAAAGAGCAAGCCAAGCTTGAAAATCAGCTGGAAGCGCTTAAGCGCCGGCTGGAAGAGGAAAGTGAAGCACGTAGAAAGGCGGAGGAAAAGTTGAGCGAAGCGGGCCGGAATCTCTCTGGTTCTGTTCAGAAAAACACAAATTGTGAAAGCGAGCTTGAAGCAGCCACGCCTTGCCAAGGAGGAGATGTTCTCGATACATCCATCAGCACTTTGTCTGAAGAACAAGGGCAACTTCTTGAACAGCTAAGAAGAAAAGTCCTCACTGATAGAGGAAAGTATTTGCATCTCAAAGAAGCGATGGAGACGTACAGGAAGGAGGTTGAGGGACTCCGCGCGGAGAACCAACGTGTGAAAGACGCCCATGCCGCGGCGGGTCTTTCCTTCACGGCTCTGCACCAGCATGCTTCAAACCTGCAACGCGTCAATAAAAGGCTCGTGCGGGAGCGGGAGCAGGCAGTGGAGGAGGTCCGTAGGCTCGAGTCGGAGTCGATTCGAAGTTTACAACGCGTCAGAGAAGAAATAAGACAAGAACAAGAAAAGTTCGAAAGCCAGATACGCCGGGCGAGGGAAGAGCTAGCTGGAAAGATACAGATGTACGAGCTGGAGGTGCAAATGCGGATCAAACAGGATCGTACCATGGAGACTATGATCAATCTCGTGCAAAAAAGGGTCGGGACCGTGGACTCAGAGTTGGTTCAAGAGCTTGTTGAGATGCGGTACACCTGTCATATGGACGTCCGAGATAATGTTGCTTCCCGCTCTAGCCTTATTGGAGGTATTTCATCCTCCGCACTCACTGGAGCCTTGGAGGACGGCAGTGCCCTGAGCCGAGCATCTAAATTGTTCAGTGCGTTTGGTGCGCTGGTCAAAGGAGAAGGACATGGCTGAAAGATGCAAAGCCATTTATGCCTTCGTGTCGTGCAACACTGCATACCACGGAAGATGAGGAAAATGGTTCTACACTACAAGCATACAGGATCTTAAAGGCAACGCTTCTTGAAAAGAATCCCGTGTACCACCCTTTCTCACGGAGAGGGCACGCTAAATAAATAACTCTTCCTTATTCTTTGTTATTCCAGTCCGCCACAAGCCTTTTTAGGTTTCTACTCTTACTTTGCAAACCTTGGTTGTTTTTACTCCGGAAGGTATCAAATGTTGCAACATCCCGTGCACCCCTTTTACAGGGCCTACCCTTCGACATAGCAGTCATTAAGATGCAGGTGAATCGAGGCGCTTAACGGGCGCATGCTTTGTGAGGGACACTTCTCCTGCTCTTGTATTGCGCTACATTTCTGCTTATCCCTCAATCATTTTTTTGGTCCTCATTCTTTACCGAAGCATGTTCGTCCTCTTCTTCATTGTAAGCAAGTAAAGCCTTAAATTCCTTCAGGGCGAGGGCTGTCCCGAACGAGGAAAGAAGACAAGCGGGCACCAAGTAGAGTAGGGCGGGTTGAGCTGCTTTGAAGTAGTTCATGACGAATATGGTCGTCCCTAGGCCTAGTCCGTACGCCAGAAAGCATACATGGAAAAAGGGTTTGGAGAAGGCGGCGGAGGGACTGGCGCGGGGTGATACAGATTTACGCTCCGCGTCGTAACGTAAGAGAAGGGCAATGAATATGCCAGGAATCACGATATCGCCGAGCCCGAGCATAGAGTGCTGAGCCTTCGTGGAAGCAGTCGCTAGCACGCGAGGAAAGAGAAGCTTGATGGGCGCATCGAAGGATTTGGCAACGGTGACCATGACTTCAGTTCCAAAAACCCAAAAAATGTCATAAAAGAAAAGCCCGGTCAGCAGTATGGCGCCGACTTTGTAAGATCCCAAAGAGATGCGCTCCAGTCCTTGAATACAAAACGCGATACCGAAGCCGTTGTTCAGCATCCAGTGCTTCGACTGGAACCAACACCCGGCTAGCGCTACTGCCACTACGCCTGCAGCCAGCTCGGCCTGCGTGAAGCGCAAATCCATCTTGCCCAGAAGTGGAAGTGAAAAAGGTCCCACACCGTATGAAGCTGAGGATCGCAGAACGTAGGCGGCGGGGGGCTCAAAGGTGCACGTCAGCATGGCGGCGCCAATGATGGAGAAGTAGACTGCAAGCAGCCAATTTACCCAGTCCTTGTCAAAGAATTTAAAAGCCGCGTAAAGACCGAAAAGCACGCACGATCCGATCAACGGGAACTTGTAGGCATCCTCCTTTGAAATGGTCTCGAGCTGGTCCTCGTCCGACATGGCACCCTTGTCTCGGAGCTGCAACGACCTGTGACAACCGATGTAGATGATCGCCAGGGATGTCGCCAACAGGTTGAAGGTGACCGGAATCAGCACCACATTGGACATCGACCAGAGCCCAAAAAGCAACACATAGGCCGCTGGTAGTATGTAGTTTGTGCTGGTGGGTGTCACGTAGATTTTAGAAACCCATTGCGTGCGAACCAGTATCTTCCCAGCCGCTCTCCCGCCAGCATCCATCAAGACGATCCACTTTTGCAATTGCCATAAAAAATTTGTGAAAGAAATACAAATCAGCTTTCAATCTTGGACATTCATATTTGATCAACAAAGTCCTTTGAAGATAATGGGCTAATCATGTCCTCAAAGTGTCAGTCAAGGCTTACGGCCAGCGCAAAACCCGAAACAACATCTCAATCAATCCCGCCTGTAAGTTGCAATTTTAAATGTTTTAACTGAATACGTACATCCTCTGTTGTTTCCGCCTTGTCGTGGGGGAGACTCGCCGTGCACAGTGTGCTATCTCCATGCTGTTAAGATGGTTCGACGAGCAACTTGTTAGCATCAAGACGGGTTAAAACTAGTCCAAGAGATGCCGATCATACGGACCCATCACAAACCTTGAGTGCGATAGTGAGGGGCGTAGTGTGGTCATGTCCGTGCCCGTACAGGTAGAAAGTCTTTGCCACTTTGAGAGGCTGGGAGGGTTAGGCAGAGGACGTGAAAGTGCCGAGGTGAGCACAGATGTTCAATCGCCAGGTCTGTCTTATACCGACTGTACTACAACAACAGCATCCAATCCCTCATAGTAGGTACAACTCACCCCTTCTCCAGTCTCTGCGGGGGGTTTGACATCAAATGTGCTCGTCTTTCCCTCCAGCTGCAACTCAACCATGTCGACGGTGCTTCCCAGGCCTTTCACCTCAAGCAAGGAGACCCGCCAGTCGCCAGAGGGGGACTGCGGCATCGTGGTAGCGTTCATTGAGAGTACAGCTATGACACAATTCGAATCAGATGCGCCTGTGGTGTATTCAGTAGCACACGATAGTCAAAAAAGGGACGCGTGCACGGAATTTCGTTTTCCTAGTTTTCCTAGGGGGCCAGCGAGCGAGCGAGGCCAGGCCGCCCGACCGCCACCCTCCAAGGTCCTGTGCTCTCGGCAGCGTTACGAGAAGTTTTGACGCGTGAGAAAACGTCTATCTCTACATTTTAAACCTCTTCTTGCGAGATTTTTAATTTTCCTCTACGTTTCTGAAGTTTTCTAGCCTTCCACATCGGTGAAGACGTAAAGGATAGTTGAGTCCGCATAATGATGCTGTACTCAATATGTGTAAAAAAACTCGAAATAGAGAGGGGTCAAAATAGAAAGGTGCCTTCTTGCGCATTTAATAACCGCTTGGAAAGCTAGGAAATTGTGTCAATTCATAAAAAGTCGCCAGCCTCCGCAATGATGTTGCCCACGTAGTAAAGTATGCCTTGTAGTATGTGCTATGCAAAAGTTTGGATTACCAAAAGCTCTCAGATGTGGAGAATAGCGTATTGATAACTTTTGCTCATGTATCTGACGGGCTATTAGTAAAAGTACACATTTATAAGTTTCCCATCGTCGAGCCGTGCTTCATCAATTTCGCATAAGATAGAAAACTCTACTCGACTACGTCGTACTTGGTGCATCGATACAAGTCATGCATAAAGGTTGTCAGCCGCTGTATTGATTATTTTTTCAACAAGACGCATTTTCTTTCACCTGATCGCTGGAAACAGGAGAATCAATTTTTTAAGGGGGTCGAGGCAAGGCACATCTGACGTTACCTCGTGTTCGTGGGGGCCACGTAATCTCTAGGAGAGTCAATCACCGTAGGGGCGAACAGAGATGTTTCGCATATAGAGGAAGTCAGGCGACATGAAGTCTGGGCCTGACTGGACTAAAGGTACCTCTCGGTGAGGGGCACAGGTTATGGTGCTCCACTAATGGCCCATTTTGGGCTCTGCCGACAGACCCCGGGACCTCTGAGCGAGACGCCTGGAAGCACACCGCATCCGGTAGCCTTCTCCACCCAACACTCCAAGGCCACGCTGAGCGGTGTCTATCACTGCAAGGCCTGGGTCCAGATGTGACAATAGAAAAGCAATAACGAAGCATCTTTCCAGACCAATACTGCTAAAGAAGAAAAGTAGTACAGGATCGTACAGATATTCTTTTCTTTCTTTCACTCACAGACATCAAATTTGCCAGTCATGCTTCTCCAGCACGGCCCATACCTCATTTCGGCGAGTGCCAACGGAAAATATGGCATCATACTGACAGAGAGTGTAGGTTTGCGCTGCTGCTGGGGTGGGAACTAACTCGTCGGCAGCAAGAAGCTCGACCAGCCTGCTCGCATAATACTTCACTACGGGCGCTGTGGCCGGCACCTCAAACCGCAGCACAGCAACAACCTGAACAGGTACGCTGGTACGGCGGATGATTTCATCGGCAGGAGCGGGTATGGCCTGTGACGACACCACGCCCCCCACCTGATCCAGGTCTTCGTTGCTAAACCCCACGGGCCACATCATGGTCTTATCTTTCTCGTTCTTGTCGATGCGCATGATAGATGGACTAAAAGGCTTGAATTTACGATTTTCGACATTCCATCCCGACGCGTATGTACCTAGGCGGTCATAGCCTTCAGGGCGTGTGTTGTAGTTTGTCTCGACTGCCTCGAAGGCCGGGTATCTCCTTACCTCGTACTCAGGTGCCCGACGCAGTAGCTCGAAAGGAAGTTCCGCATTCATAGCCTGTTGAGCTCCCCCCGCACCCGGTGCCAGCTGCTTTAAGAAGTCCTTGAGGCCTGTCAGCAGAGGCGCTGGCCGATACTCCCCTTCCACAAGGTTGATGCTGTCCCAGTAGTCCGTCTGCCTCACCACGCGCGCCTGCTCGTCTAGGTCATACAAAGAGACACCTGTAAAGCGCGCCATTGGCCCCCAAGGTAGGACCTTAGCACGCAAACGCAAGGTCCAGCGCGTTAATAATTTACGAGGTCCCAGATCCTCGATATTATGCAGCACGATACCAGCGTCGCTGAAGAGGATTCCACCCAAGAGGGTGCGTGAGCCCAGCATGTCCACATTTCGTTGATATGAATCAACGCCCCGTAATCTTGTGAGAGGATCAACGAACTCGACATCTGGCCGGTACATGTCTCTCTCCATGGGTGCGAAGAAAGAGGCGTATTCTCTCCGAAGTGTCTTTTTTAGGTTTTCTTTTTTTTTTTGGAACGCTTCGTCTCCAGAAGTAGGAGATGACGAAGATGCAGTGGGAAAAGATGAAGAAGGTGAAGAAGACGCAGAGGACGAGGAAGAAGAAGATGACAGGAAAGTGATGAGGGGATGGCGGGAGGAAGGGGAACAGGAGGAGGGGGGGAGGAAATAGGAATAAGGGTCCTGACGATGGGCATAAAACCCTTGGCCATCCATAGGTGCCGTAATGAATCCCTGAATTTCATATGGGAAAATCAACAGGATGACAAAGCGCGCAAGTGTGGCGGAGCTTCCATGCTGTCCGGGCATGGCTAATGCTTCCCCGACCCCTTAACTCCTCGTCAGCCCAAAAGCGAACTCAACAATTGTCTCGCTCCCTGCAGTGTGAATTGGAAAATATGAGTAAATCAAAAACATTTGCTATAACTACGGGGGCAAGGAAGGCCTACGGCTTTATCCATGGACGTGGCCTTGGTATCCTTGTGTCCCTCCTTCGGGTCGCTGCATCCCGTGACTCACGCACTTAAGACCCTGCGTTCAAGCCACCGAACTCAATTAACCTGTGCGACCCCGCTTAACAGGTATACAGTCCTTCTTTGCTTGAGTGTATTTCATTTTGATAATCCCATGGAAATAGTGATGGCAATCTGTGCTCTGGACGGGTGAGGTTTGGGTTGATACAGCCTCCCATATGCTTGCTAGCCCTTTCACTACGGTCATGTTTCCTCGCTCTCTCCCTACACGATACGAAGTAGCTCACAGGCCAAACGGGATGGATGCACTGATCGAGGCCTTTGTTTGTGCCTCCCAGAAGGTTGGCCATGCACAATCACAACAAAATGTCCAATGTTGTCCACAAGCGTCAGCTTCCAGTCTTACAACTCCATCGAGTTTTGGTGGGAGCTTCGTGAGAAATGATGCCATGGCGTATAACAGGAGTCGTGCTACCAGTCCCGTTACGCTTTGCAAAGCTGCTGTTCTTATACCTCTTTTCGAAAACCGAGAAGATGGCAAGATACATTGCTTGCTGACCGTTCGACCGTCGCACATGCGAGCTCATGCAGGAGAGGTGTGTTTCCCTGGCGGGAAACTAGACGATGGGGAGGATGTCGTGTCTGCAGCGCTGAGGGAAGCATGGGAGGAGGTCGGACTTGCACCCAAGGTAGTGCGTGTGCTAGGAACAATGACCCCGACCCTCTCACTTCATCTCTACGAAGTTACACCCGTGGTAGCTGTTATACCTCCTGACTTCGTCGCACAGCCCAACCCTGAGGTGATGAAAGAGCGAGAGAAATGGACTCGGATGACTACCATAGTGACAAATTACTTGTTCCCCTTTGTATTATTACACCTCTTGGTGTCAATCACAGGAGGTTGCCGAGGTATTTTCTTGTCCGCTCAGCCTCATCATGTCCCCATCACCTGGCCAACACACATGTCAAGATTTGCACTGGTTTAGCGCCTGGCGGATGCACAAATTTCGGCATGCAGATAAATGGGATGTGTGGGGTTTGACAGCTGAGACCCTGCTTCGACTTGTCATCTTTTGCTTTCCTGAGCACCCTTTCCCATATGAAACATGTCATCCCGACGGAACACACATGGAAACATGGTATCGAAGGGTGCTGGCACTCCCAGAATTTCATGAGCAAGCACAGGCAGCTGAAAGTAAACGCGCAAGAAAAGCAGGCAGCCGCGCTAATAGACAAAGCCGCAGGTCGCTCACAGGTGAAAAGAAGTCTTAGCTGTGGAGTTGGGGAATGTTCTGTCTTCGAAGAAATTTTATATACATCGTCAGGAAAATGTACAAAGTAAGGGGAAAAAGAAAATAATAGAGCATGCCCCGCAAACGCTGCCACGGAGGAGTTGAGGCAGCACTACTATTTTATGCGTTTAGGTCTTCGCTACTTTTATGTGCTTCCATTTTTGCCCCCTTTCGCCCGTACATTACAATCTCACAGCCCTACTGCTATTGTTCTTGTGACTGTTTCTCTAATTGCGTTTTTCGTTCTCGCTAATAGGCTCCACTCGGAGGCAAGCGCCGCAAGCGCGTGGACTCAGCGTCCGGCCCATATCCCGTTCCTCTCGCTCCCTCCTCTCGCTTTGGAGCGAGGGCTCGGGCACGTACATGTCACACACGGGCTTCGATTCCTCTCACTTTAAATCCGCATGCAATAAGATAGTGACGTTTAATCTGTTTCATGCTGTCAGTATGGAGTTTAGAGCTGCGTTAGTGCGAGTAGGTACAAATGTGACTTTCTCTTGGGGGTGAGCTTTGCTTTCCTCAAGTTACCGTGGGGGGAATGCGCAGGAGCCTGCAAAGCAGATGTTTAGTCATGTGGTGCCCCAAATTAATGGCTCATTATGGCATAAGACGTTTTAGATGAATGACACTCCACGTAGTTGACATTGTGATTGAATTTTTATCTTGACCGTTCTTCACATTGATGAAGCAGCATGACACTCATTTGCTACTCTCCCTCTTCAGAACGTCGCTGACCCGACTTGTACATCGTTCAGGTGTAATGGAGCCTGGCGGGGCAGGATTACTTCGTGAAAGTACAAGACCCTTCCTGATTTTCTCAGGCATCCATATTTCCGTCGTTTTGATTCTCGTCCTTTATGCCGCCGCTATTCCATCCTCTGGAGCACTTGTCACCTCCATCCCGCACCAGCCATGCAACAATCATGTGGAATCGAAGGCGGCCATCACAATCCATACAGTTCGAGGTAGGATTTCACGTTGCATATTCGTTAATATGTCCCTTTCTTATTGGTCGATCGGTCGCAAACTTTCCGCTCATTTCATTTTGAAATCTAGGAGACCTTCCAGTGCGAGCCGGTCAAATCTTTGTTGTGGAGGTATATGCGACACCCAGTGCTGTACTGGATGGTGGAAAAATTACCATGGTTGTCAAGGCGATGGGAGTGACTGTCTCTTCTCGTGCTTTTGGCATTTGTGAAGATATAGACCTTACGTGTCCTGTAGCACCAGAACAGAGCGTCAGGGCGCTGTTCCGTTTTCCCGTGCCATGGTACGCGATCACGATGCGGGCGGATGTAGTGATTACGGCTACGGACACCGAGGGCTCACCGCTCGCTTGCGTGGAGGCCCCACAGATCCCCGTCGTGCGCAAAGGCCACATAGAGCCCGTGCTTTCAGGAGCAGACGAATTCCTTGGCGCGCCCAGCCGTCACTGCGCGGGTTATGATGGAGGCGGAGGTGATTGTATGTGCAGCGCCTCAAGCCCCTTTCACGATGATGCAAATCGCTGCCATCATCTGTGGGTAGGTAAGCAGTGGTGCCTGAGGTGGCACGATGCGTTCGCCGACCTTCTCCTTTCCTTGTAAATAACGTTACATCGCGTGGCTCTTTTCTATCTTCTTCTCCTGCGAGAGAATGAATGAACACCTACATTTCATGCTTCAAATTGGTGATTGGTAAATTCAGACGCTTGCAGGAGGCAGGTTCGCATCCAAGATGTCCCCTAGAGTCTAATCTTCTTTCATGGGTTTATCGCTAAGAGAAAAAATGTATCCCCCTCCATGCTACTCCGATCATCATGATTTTTTTTACAATTTCATATATATATATATATTACATATTTCATTCTTTATTATTCAGTCACTCGGAGATATCACACTACTTGCTACTTTATTCGTGTGAAACGTACGTGTACTGACAAAACTTGTAAGTATATCGAAGCGGCACTGGGATTCCTTTGTTCACATTTCCCCGAATGCCATACGTGTTGTGTTTTTCATCAAGGATGGGAGGCTGCGTGAGCCTGCCGGGTGGGAGAGTTTGTTGCTACATCTACCAAGTGCTGGATAGAATGCCGAAGTCTGTGGAGGCGTCTGTGACGACAGCCAGGCGAGGAGACGGATAGAGTGTTGGATGAGCCCGAATTTGAATGTGAAGTCGTGATGGATGACTCGGAAGCGGCGTGGATCGATCGGTGGCGTTGGTGCCGCAAGTTTCTTTTGCTAAAGGCCTTGTCCACCAAAGCATGGCCAGAGGCCATCGTGTTTGTAGGCGCGGGCGGTGTACCCTTCATAAGGGAAACAAACTCCTCATAGCTTATCTTGCCGTCTCCGTCCGTGTCAACCTCGGCGAAGACTTCCTGCACTTGCTCGATTGTCATGTCTGCGCCCACAAGCTCGCCAAAGTTGCTTTGGGATATGTAACCCGTGCGATCTGAGTCAATGCGCTGAAAAGCAAGCTGGATATGCTCCTCATCCAGGAGCGCAGCATCCATCGTAGCCGCCAAGAACTCGTGCCAAGATATTGTGCCCGCGTGCTGATGCGCGACGTCTAACCCCTGCACCAGGGTCTCCAAGTCACCAGGACTGAGGAGGCCTGACGCTTCAAGTGCTTGTGACAGCTCCTCTAGGGTGATCTCTCCGTTGCTATCAAGGTCCACCTTCTCGAACTCTCGGCGCAGATCCTTGATCTGCTCGGACCGTAGGCTGAAAGCTACCACCTCCATAGCCACCTTCTTGAGCGTGCTAAATTCGTGGAAGTTGCGGAGGGAACCCAGAATATCAACATGCAAAGGCTCAGGCGATTGGTCCCACGAATGCAGCCATGGGTGTGCCTGTGCCTGCCGCGCCGTCATGCGTCGCGTGTGATCCACAACGAGCAGTCTCGATATGAAGTCTTTGGCCTGCGCTGACACCTGATGGAAAGCAGACGGTGGAAAGCTAAATTTGCCTGCTCGCACGCGTATCAAGGTTTCATTATCTGTGTCACCGTAGAACGGCGGACGGCCGCTCAAGAGCATGTACGCGATGACGCCGATAGACCACATGTCGCACTCCTGCGTGTATGATCCCTCCAGCACGGAGGGGTCCACGTAGTAAGGCGTGCCCACAGGCCGATGCATGCGCTGGTCGTCGCTGAAGAGCAATAAGAGGAAATGCGAGTGAGTGAACAATTACTTCGACACGACTAGCGTGTGACATCCTAGCGAACATCTTCCTGCGAAGTCAATGCAAATTCGAGAACTGTTGGTAGTGCCACCAGGAAAGTGGACACTGCCTTTTACTGTCTTCACCGCAGGAATATAATGATGGCTTACCGATAGTGACGCGATAGGCCAAAATCAATGAGCTTGAGCTCGGCATCTGCACCCTCGTTTTCGAATAAAAAATTCTCGAGTTTTAAGTCTCTGTGAGCGATGTGATGATCGTGGCAGTAGCGGATTGCACCCACCATCTTCTTAACGAGCTGAGAGGCAATCTGTTCCGAATAATGATGACCCTCCTGTCGGTGCAATTTGTCTAGAAGCTCGCCCCCCGTGCAGAGCTCCATAATGAGAAAAATATGGTCATCCGTCTCAAAGGTCTCGTAGAGCTGCACGATATTTGGATGATCGAGCTCGCTCATAATGCGAACTTCGTTCCGCAGGTCTGCCAAAGAGGCCTTGGATTTCAGCCGATTCAAGTGCAGCGTCTTCATGGCGTAAGTGTTGCCAGTTGTCAGGTGCCGCACAACCCGGACCATTCCGCTGATCCCTGTCCCCAAAATTTTGCCTTTACCAACATCATAGACCTGTAATCGTTGAGTCGTGTTGATTTTACAGAGTTAACTGGGAAATTTTCGGAAAACGGTACAATTCGAAGAAGTATCTGTCTTGCTTAGAAAAGCATCATCCCACAGGAGACCCTTATTTGATTTCCCGTCTTTGACGCATGAAAAAGTCGCAAGAAATTGAATCAATTGAGGTTATTGAAAATGAAATCTCGTGCTTATACATTGCAGGCTTGAAAAGGTCGAAGGGATGGTAAACACGCAGAAGCTACGTGCGGTAGACGAATATTTCCACCGCCGGGAATATCACATATCTCGCCCAGTAGTACGTTCACAGTACAAATTTAGTCCTAATTTACCTCGTCAACTTTCAGTCTGTACTCCTCGTGCACCAGATTTTGGATTAAGTGTTGCGTTTTCCTCCGAACGTGCGCTGATTTTTCCATGTCTGATTCGCGATAGGTGTGAGGTACGCCGGCAGGGCTTGAATAAAGGCACCCCATGCCCTCAGCCACCGATATTTCCGATTCGTGCAGGTAATTTTTCCCTCGTTTGAATGCTGTCCCTGCATATGCGCACAATGTCAAAAGAGCACATGATCAACTGTGAAGCACTCCTCAACGGGTCGCGACAAGCTGGCTAACAGCTTGCTTCGATGATAAGAATTTGAGCGATCAGGAAACGTGGAGTATTTATTTTCCATGGAACAGCACAGAAATCGACTACGATAGAATCTTCTGTACGAAATAATGAGCCTTTCCTTCCCCGGAGGCGAAGGAGGGAGACGGAGACGCAACCCGCAATCAGTGGGCGATAAGCAAAACAATGAGAAAAAGGGGTACTCTGAGACGCGACAGTTCGACCTTGACATCGCCTTGTTCTGCTATGTCGAAGGTTGAACGCGATTTTTTGCGGCAAGCGTGTGGCATGTAAGTCAAGAACGCAGGGAAGGTACGAGGGCTTGCGACCGGACCTCCTCGACAAAGACGTCGGGGGTCGGAAGGAGGAGTAAGACCGTTACTGGGCCCACTAGGGGCACATCCAGTGATCCTCCACCCCATGTCACTTCTGATATCTCTGTTAAACCATTCATGGCATCGCCCCCTACCTCATAGTATCCGCACACTTTGAATTAATGTCTTACTGCCCTATGAGCACCAGCTGAGCGCCCTGGTGTCGTAATTATTGTAATCCCCAGCCGTTGGCCCATATTATTCTCTCTCGCTCATGATTCATGCACATTTTTGTATGTCTTTTTGCACAGATTTAACAGAGTATACAATGAAGTTCTGCTCACATATGCTCATTATGGCACTGGCCATCGCATTTCTTGTGCATAAGACGACCGAAGCTGTTGGTAATAACGGGGCACGTTCGCGGCTAGTCTCCAAGCTGAAGCGCGAGGTCGCAGCGAAAGAATTTAGCTCGGCCAAGTACCACAACGCAGTACTCAACAAAATTGAGCATAAGGGAAATAAAGAGTGGTCTGCTCTTGGAGGCAAAGAAGCGATCTCTCCTGAAAGTAAATCGGACCTTGTAGGAGAAGAAATGCGTTTCCTAGAGGAAGCGGAGGAAGAGGTTGAGGAAAACGATGAGGAGGAAGATGAGGACGATGATTGGGACGACGATGAATTTGAAGATGATGATGATTCAGAGGTGGAGGAGAAGGATGCCTCACCCATCAAAAATCAGCCTGCTTTACAGGGCGAAGTTCTCATCGTAGAGGGGTCCGACAAGGATGACTTGGCGGCAGCGTTAAAACAAGTCGGTGCCACGAATGAGGACATTGAAGAAATCCTTGAAGAGGAGGCGGCGTTTGAAAAACTGGAAAACGAAATTGAGCATGCGATGGACGCCGACTCAGGAACGCCAAATGAGGCCGAAGCTGAAGAAGCAGGATGGAAGACAGGAACAGATAAAGCTGCAAAAGCAATGACGCAAAAAGAAAGTGACGCCAACAAAGGAAAAGTAGCCGCCGACGTCGACAATCTGGAGGAGGGAGATACGATGAAAATGGATGAGGAAAGTAGGGGAGTGGACGAAAGTGACGAAGATAAGGAACAGGATGAGGATGAACACGACGAAGACGAGGACGGGGATGACGACGAAGACGAAGATGATGAAGACGAGGACCAGGACCAGGACGGCGAAGAAGTCGAGAACGAAAATGAGATTGAGGACGAGGATAAAGAGGGGGAACATAAAAATGGACTAGACAATACCGTGGAAGCAGAAGGGATTATTAATGATAGAAAAGAGGACAAAAAGGGCGTAAGTGAGTTCAAGGACGGGCAAGCTTCAATGGCAACGGACAAAAGTAGTACAATTGCTGGTCGCCTCGTGGATCAATCTTATACACAACAGGATTCGGCATCGACATCGACGCTAGCAGCTTCGGGCGAAACGAAGTTAGATAAAACGCATGGTGCAGGTAGAAACAACTTTTGGATCGTATCAGGAATTGGTGGTGTAGTACTAGTGGCAGCCTTACTGATCTCGAGAAATCGACGTCGATTCTCAAATGGTAATAATATGCTTAATACTACGGCTTTTGGGAGCAATGTTAACCACGATCCTTTCGGAATGGATGCGAATTCCTCAGTCACCCAGCACTATGATCAATATAGGCGAGTAACAACCCATGATTCTAGAGCTGCATAAGTACACCGTGAAAATGGATTTCTTATGATCTTATATCATTTGCAAAAGTTATTATCAGATTACGGAAAGAGAAGATCTGAAACTCGCTTTGGAACACTTTTAAGTTCGGAATTCAAAAAAAATTTGGAGGGTTTCGGGGGTGGGACCAAAAATTTGCATCATCACGTCGTGCTAAAGAATAGATTACGAAATTTTATAGTCAGTCCACGCAGAGCTATATGTTGTTTTATTTTGACAGAGTGTTACCATGATTTAAGCTCTCATTCATTCAATTTTCTATGGACTCACATTTTAACCCTCGAGAATGAATGAGGCAAAGACCGTTCATTAACAAGAGACGGTTCACTCTGCTTTTCGCGAAGAAGGGGAGAAATGACAACTTATCAAAGGAAGAAAAGAAAAATGTGATAAAATCAGTAACTGAATCTTGATGGTTGTACGCAGTCGAGAAAAGTGGAGCGTAAAATTAAAATATCGATGACGTCTTTTGAGCTCTGCGTGTAATTTGGAGTATTCCACGCCAATGAAAAGCGGCAAGAATTGATGGATTGTACCTCTAAAGTGTCTCTGCTCCGCACGATGCAACATCGTGTGGTAGCTAGTCTAGCGAAGCTTTTATCTATGATTATGCAACTCGGAATAATAGAAAGGCCTCTGATACCCTTGAGTATCATCATATAACAAAAATCAGTTAAATTATGATAGGAAAAGTACATATTTCCGCTCTAATCCATTGCTTTCAGCCAACCTGGATGGTCAAATATCTTAATCACATATGAGCAATCGAATTTCGACTGTTATCGGCCAAGTCGATGTGTAGATGGAGTCGCGTGCTCTTCAAAATGCGGGTTGCGTACGTTCTTACAAAAGCATCACATGTCTGTCAGGAAATTATAACGCAATCCTCGACTTCATACCATGCATATGAAGATAACCCTATCTGAAACATTTTCAAGGGACCGTCAATTTATGCCCGCTATGAAGACCCTATATGACAATTCCTTTCTTGCATTAGTGCATAGTTACACTTTCATTCTCTTTCATTTTGTTTTGCCCGAGTACGTTTCCTTCTCAGACTTCGGAAGATTTTCCATGAAATGAACGACTAGTAAAGGTCTATTAACACCTTTTTAATTTTTTTACCGAAAATCTAGGTCATAAACAATTTTCTCCAACAGATCTAAAACAACAAACACATCCTCCTTTGGAAGGTTGTTTGTTACAGTTGGTATCGAGTTGGTAGTCCAAAATTTTTCAAATACGCTGCGGTCCCCACCACGCGAAAAGCGCTTCCAGGACTCATTTGGGAAAACAGAGTGGGCCACGAAAGCTGACACAGAAGCAGCACCTAGGGCTTTCAATGCTACACCACACTCGTAAAGAGTCCCCCCCGTTTGTACGAGGTCATCCACAATTAACACCCTTTTATTTTTCGGGTTCCCATCTTGAACCGTGATGGCGCGCTTATCACCGTCTCGAGTCTTTCCACATGTAACCAGTTCAAGGGTTAATGGAGCAAACATGTGAGCAAAACGTTTTGCAGCTCCGTCATCTGGAAAGGCAACACAATCAATTTTTTCCTGTCGAATTTCATCGAATAGGATAGGAATGGTGGTTTGTAGACTAGCGATAGAATTACCGTGAAGGTAGAAGCGGTTTTGGAGCGTGTGTAAGTCGTAGATGAGAAGTCGAGTTGGACGACCACATGATGGCAGATTTGAGAACATCTGCGCATACGTATTAGCCGTGGCAACCTGGCCTTCTTTACTCACTCGTTCCATCGTACCGACAGGATAAAATGGAAGCACAATTGTGAGACTCTCGATAAAGCTTTGTAGAAGCATAACCATAACTTGAAATTGGGAGAGAGTAACGTCGTTGTTGTGGAACGATGCCAGAAATAACACGTGTTCCCCTGCCATGACATTGTGTGGTTGGAAGCCACCGACTTCTATGTTGTCAGTGCCATCCGGAAACTTCCCCCAATAGGTAGGATGAAAACGAAAGCGCTCCGGATACTGTATTTGAAGGCGACGAGCCATAGGCTCGCATACAGGTGCCGCAATAATTTGATAACGTCTTTCTTGTAAGTTTCCCTCCATCATTTCGTTGGAGGGCACACTACTGCGCGCTGCAATTCTGATATTTGGCTTGGTTCCACAAGGGAAATACTTGGAATGTATTCTAGTGAAGGAACCTAGACTTCCAAAAAAAGCGCTCGCGATCTTGTTGCTGTCTTTCAGCGGTGCTGCCGGCAGAAGGTCTTCACTTTGAGTGAAAACTGCCCCCACCAGGGGTGGTACAAAGGCTACCGTGCTCTGTAAATTGACGATGCACAGGGCCTATGCATGGTAACAGATTAAACACCAATCCTTGTTAGATTCGTATCGATTTAATCAATCGTAAAGGAGAATGATACTACTTCCCCCTCAAAGTTACAATGGAATTAGAACAGTCTACAACATGCTCAAACTGAGTAGTTTCCAATTACAACGTATATATTCGGATTATGCGCAGGGCTAGTCACTTACAAGCATAACTTACTAGAATTGCAAGAGTAGACTTCCACGGCGGAGGTATTCTCAGTAAAGCATGACCCACGATCACTATTGTTTTCCTTGCTGTCTTGCACAGGAAAGATCGTGACATTTATCGGCTGTGCATGCGCAAATTAAGTTCACAAAATGTTAGCATGATGCCAGTGGATTATATGATCATATTTTTATACAGATGCAGTATTGACAAGCGTCGCAAGTAGAAACTAATTTTCTTTCACATGGATCAAAGGAGGATTCAAGAGGAGCGAGAACGCGCGCAGGCGCTAATAGTAGGGGGCTAATAAAAACGTTTAAATCTGATATATATTCCGAATCTATACTCAATCAATCCTAGATTTACATTTCTAAAGCGAGAGGCTTGAAGAACATTATATTTTATGCCTTTCCAATGTCTACGCGTTCCTAGTTTCAGGCTTAACGAGTCCTCGTTGAAGTCCAGGAGCGGCCCCCAGCGAGTTCAACGGGCAGCAATGCACCTCGGAGGCAAGTTCAATTTTATAACCTTGTCGTGTGATGTGTGACTCCCAACCTGTTGCCATCCCTAACGTACCAAACGTGCTTCTTTATTTTCAAGGCACGGTGAACCTGTTCGGCACGTGGCTTCTCTTGGCCATACTACCCCTTTTGAGCCGGAGGGGCAATATCCTCAGCCAAGGAACCCTCTGCTAAAAGCTTTCTCACCTCTCCCTTCTCTGCACTGTTTGATCCGACAGAAAACTAGCCCTTACAAAAACGAACTATGCCTTCTCTTGTGACAAGGAATCTCATCCTCTCGCTTGTGCTGCTGTCGTCATGCTCAGCATTTTTGATGCCCAATGCTCCGAAGTAAGTACAGTAGGAACAACGTGAGAATGTGGGATGTTGAAGCGATCGTGGAGAAGCGCAGACGAATAGATATCCGTATCAAATGCATGGAATAATTACAATTTATCATCTGCACATGCATAAAAAATTCAAGACCAACGAGGTCTGTTCTTCAGGTTGGAGAAGGCAGCACTCATGTGAAAGAACTTGTGGTAAGCCCGACAAATAATTAGCGTGCTTAAGTTTCGTTTTCGTCTTAGGAATCATATCTCTTCAAACATTTCTTCATCCTATAATATGTCTTGCCCAGGCGCTTAATCCAGAAGACTATGTTGCAATAGGGTTGGCGATGTGCTACAAAATTAATGATGGTGGAAAGCTGGATGGTACGTGATGCAATGGCAATAAAATGAGGGTTGAAGGATTCAAAGCCCGACAAATTTTGCCTGCTCCATGTTTCATATGACAGAGAGTTCCTTGTAAATCTCTATTATGAAGACTTTTTCGTTTGACTGTCATCAGTGGAAGTCGTGTGACTGTTCTCCCTTTTCACTTTTCACCTCCCCTCCCTGTCCTTTCTCGCTTTCCAATATAAGAGGTTCTTGTGATGGAGCCCCTGACTGCCGGGACATTGGAGTGCCTGGCGCTTGGCGTGCCCACATCCTACAAACGTGTGATGGGATTGACCTGCGGAGAGCTCTTCAATGGCGAGGACCTGCGAAACCCCTCCGACGTCAATATTGAGGCATTGCGGCCTTTGGCGAAGGGCGAGACGGTGTCGGAATGTGAAGATATGTTAATCCGCTCGATGGCGGCCGCACGCACCTTCAAGAGGCGTGTTGAAGCGCAAATTATCCCCCTGGGCGAAGTGGCTGATGATTTTAACTTTAATACAGAGAAGAAGCGGGTTTTAAACCAGGTCTTTGAGCCCTCCTTCGCCGACAACGTCAAGCAGGACAAAAGCATCGACGTGTATGGTCGGGCGGATGAGGACTTCAACGATGAGGTTGACAAACTCGCCAATGCTTAAGTCTGCTCTTAAAATGCCTCGAAGGGGTCTATGCCCGTTCCATCTAGTGAAGAGTGGCATTCGAAGAATCGTGTGTGTGCAAAAAGTGCTGTTCAACGATGAAGAGAGAAAAATCTTTTTTATTGCTAGAGAAATAAAAACAAAGGGGCACGCTGGTATGGGGTTGGGCTTCGTTTCGCAAACTTTTATCTTGAACACTGGTTGGTGGGGCGGCGTATCGATCTTTCCTGTTTACTACCTCCTCAGTCGCCATGGACGCGCCAATAATTGGGACGCGGCTTGGAGACAAATGATAGGTAGATAAGGGACATGCGAAGACGCTCTCGTCCATTCTTTTCTCCTTCCCAAGCCCTCGAGTTTACGGGGTGATGGCAGTCTTTTCCTCTCCAAACTTCTTCGTTGTGTCCCCTCCTTGTCCTTACTGTCACATGCTGATTTTTTATTTTTTTTTCGAGATTAAGTTTCCTCCGTGTCTCCTGGACACTCCAAAAAGATCAAGAAGTCCGTCAACCCGTTGTCTCTCATCTCGTCACTCCGGTAAACACCCACACGCTGATGTTCCCACTTTAAGTCAGCCAAACTGAGAGAACTCATGCTTTTCGCGAGGTCTAAAAATCCGTGCGTAAATTCTTCCCTTATGCTGTAGTTGCCGGAACACGGTAACATTATATGTATAGGCGGAAACATAAAGCTCGGCGACACAAGTCGAAATATTCCTTCTAGGCCAAAGCATGTAGGAACACCACCCAATGACACCTCAGCTGCTCCTGCTTATCCATCCCTTTACTTAGCCTTGGCACCCTTGGCCTTGGTGATGAGAGACTTGTGGATGTGCGGGATGACTCCGCCGCCCGCGATGGTCGCCTTGATCAGAGCGTCCAACTCCTCGTCACCTCGAATGGCAAGCTGCAAGTGCCGGGGCGTGATACGCTTCACCTTCAAGTCCTTGCAGGCGTTCCCTGCAAGCTCCAGCACCTCGGCGGTCAGGTACTCGAGGATGGCGGCCGTGTAGACGGCGGCGGTGGCACCCACGCGCTGGCTGGTCGTCACGCGCGTTTTGAGGAAGCGGTGAATACGTCCTACAGGGAACTGAAGAAAGGTGGAAGATATGAGGACTCTTAGAGGATACGTCCTGTAGCGCTCGAAGACTCAAGCAGCCCATAATGCGATTGCCACTCGGGATGGAGACGGCTGACATGCAGATTGCGTACACACGACTTTCCGTCTTCCTTCCGACATACCTGCAGGCCCGCACGCGATGATCGGGATTGAGGGGCACGTTTGCCACTCGCTCCTTTCCCTCCTTTCCCAGCCTTGCCGCCTTTGCCTGCACCTTTACCTGCGCCAGACTGGTGTCGAGGTTATATATCATGAGCGCAGTCGGCCAAGCACGGTTGATTTTAAAAATCCCTATCCCACTCCTCCAAACCTATAGCGCTCCAACTACTCACCATATTCTTGTAGGAGTATTTTGTGGTAGTATTTCCTGTTACGTCAAGGTGCGTGCGCATGGAAAAGGGAGGGAAATTAAGTTAAGGGAGGGTAGCGGCTTACATTGACAAAATAGCGGGAAATCAGTCACGTTTCCGCACATCCCTCCTATTTCAGCTTATTCACAGGAAGAATTCAGTGGAAGGGCGGCTCGTATCGTTCATGAAGTCTACCGGCGCGCCTCCGAGCACATGAGGGAGACACGTCGAGATAACTCTTCCCGCCAAGACTCCTGAGGTATTTGTGACGTGCAGACCCCGAGTACATACCCTGTTGCCCAACTTATCAGCGTCAAATACCCGATGTTTTATACAGTTGAGCGTTCTGTGGCACTTTAAACAGAATTCGCTTCGAGCAAAAAGCATGCGGATGAGCAGATTAAAAGTGCCTTGCGCTCTACAAGCCGTACTGCTACAAACATGCCTCACGAATGGCATACGAAGAGGTCTGTGATGCGTATGCTCAAACACCAATTGACTTCTAATTTTCACGTATGTACAAAGAATTCTTTTCAATCAGCAGGAGTTTACGATTGCGCTGAGTGATTTAAAACCACACAAAAGTCGGCGGTATGAAGACCTACACGAGAACACACCTCACCCCGCCCTCCTCTCCGAGGGAGGGCCTTCCTTAGATTTTGGCGGGAAGCCCTCTCGGCCCATTTCCCGCCCTCCCCCGCTTCAACCGTCATCACGAGCAGGCCCGCCCCCCTTCCCTTGCTGCTTGCGCCTTCTGCTGCCACACTTGGCGGACACAGCGCCGCGCGATGGAATTCGCAAAATTTCAAGCCCTTTTATCTTTCGTAAATTGTGGGCGTTGCCCCTTTCCCCTCTCACGTAGCACACCATGTTCTTTGTTCTCGCTCTTGGGGTACGTGTTTCTTCGCATGTTTGTGCTACACTACGTCCGGCCGACGTTCGAAAAAAATTATAAAGCTCATCTCGTTACCTTTTTCAACACCCTGCAAAACGTTCACTTGTGAGATTTCTTCTGCATATTCTGCCTGCGATGTGGCTAATACATTCTAGTGCTCTTGAGGTAAGCACTGCATGATGAGGCCTTGAGACCGTCTGATCTTGTTTTAACAATTTCCTCTGTTCATCTCAAGGCTGCCAATGATTTGAGGCCTATCGCAGAGGTCATAGACACACAAGATTTTGATCTCGTATCCACTGGCCCGTCATATTTACAGGATGAGCACCCAAGCGTCGCATCTCTACCCCTTTGTGCAGCCACAGCCTCGGCGACATATTCCCGCTTTGGTTCCCGACCGAATCAGAAATGGTGATGAAGCAAAGCGGGCATCAGACTATTCAAGGGACCCTTAACGACGAGGACTCATCCACATTAGAGCGACGCTGCGGACTGCGCCACTTCACAGCCACCCACTCGTCGAAAAGGGTGCCGTCCGATCCCGGTCAAGAGGGACTGCGCGTCGTGGTAGGCGCCTATCCCCGCGCACCGCGCGTTCAGCAGGTCAGGAGGCCAGAAGAGCTCAAGCAAGCAACCTCGCCCCTTCTTTTCGCAGCAACGGCAAGTGCAGAACTTTGAGCGATATGCAAGCACTTAGCAGATCTTGCCTGTGGTGTGCATGAGCACCAGTTTGGCACCTTATTTTGGAGGCTGACAAAGCCAAGTCTGCGAGTCCGCTATTGGAGCCTCATGCATAGTCGTTGCAACAAAGCTGCATTTTTCTCGATAGTTTCAGTGGGGTCCTTGCTGTCGTCTACGAACCGAGTCGAGAAGCTTTGTCGGATTCCACGGGCCTCTCTGACTTTGAAAGTGGCTCACATTCTAAGCAGCAGCCTCTCCTCTGTTGCGGAGCGAGAGAGCGAATGTTTGCGCTTTCGCCATTCACCGAAAATTGTCTTGGTGTGCGACACAGACGTTTCTGTGTCTGTTGATGACCAGAACCGGCAAGCTCCCCGTGTGGACTGAAATGTGCGCTGAGCGACCTACGAAGGATTGCGACACATGCGAGTGATGCGGCGCCTGACAATTCCTTCACTGGCAGAGCTGCGGACGTGGGCTATGCCCAGGCCTGGTCACTGCAAGAAAGGTGCTGGCGCATTTCAGCATTCATCCAGATGCAGGTCTATGGCAGCAACTTGACTGGATCTCAGGTGAGGACGAGGGAGACCGGCAACATGAGAAGAAAGGGAGAAAGTAGGAATGTGGGAGATTCCAATGTCGTAATTCTCCCACATGCTGTGCAAAGCGCCCTTTCGCAAGCAGCTCCCCCGTCGGCTCCCTTGAGTCAGCCAAGGTTGGCCAGGAGAAGAGAGGACTCGGACTCTTATCGGACGGCGGAACAAAATTTCTATTCCAGAAGGTATGATTGAGGGCTCAAGAAGCAAAGCATCAGATGTATGAAGCTTATGTATGGCAAAAACGCCAATACTCCCACGTGGCAGGGTATCCCATGCTGTTCAATCGCGACAGCCTTGCGCCTACGATCAAGCTGAAGATAAAGCGCATTTTTCCAATTTATCGAGTGAAGACATCATGGCGCTGTGACGCAGCAGAATTGTGGGTGTGTCCTCACGTATTGCATCTGTAAAGAAGCTACGTGAATTCTCGACGGATGCAAGGACCTTATAATTGTGAAAAGAAAACGTATTCGTAGCCCTTTCTTCGTGCTTAACGTACCTAGTTTTTTATTCATATCTTTCTAAAGTGATTCTCGTCATAATCTTTCGCCCTTGTGAAATGTATTATTAATGGCTGTCATAGCAGTCACCGACCCGAGGAATATGATATGCACTGTCAGGAAGGTTAAAAAGAGGTAGAAAAATTGCAAGTTTTTCCGACCGATACATTTGCCTGTCCAAGGGCAATGATGGTCCAAATCTTTTACGCACACTTCGCACTCATAGCAGTGTGAGGCGCCCATAGGCCTAGAGAGCTCGCAACGGGAGCAGGGAATCTGCGGAACGGGGTTGCGCGCACTCGAGAAGCCCTGGGAGGAAGCTGCCAGCGACGTGGACTGATCGACCACTGGTAATGTCGCACTTATACTACCGTTACCACAATCATTGTTATGAAGCACCACTGTCCCACTTTCAGGATCGATACTTCTTTCCTCCCCTCCATTTGGGAGTTGCCAGAAGACAATGCCGGGATCTGAACATGCCGTGAGGCTGAAGAAGAATAGCGTGAGCATGAAGGAGGCGAGCCCCACCCATACGATGACAGAGCTCACGCGGGGGGCTACCAGAATCAAGAAAAAAATGCTTGGAACGCATACCATCGTGTATGTGATGAGCATGCATGGCCAGTCCGGTCCTACCAAACATTGAAAAGGAAATATTCCATCCTTGCGACCGCAAAGCAAGATCATCCGCCCAATGTACTGCGGGTTGCCACTGCATTGGCCGTTCGTGCCAATGAGCCTTTCCTCCCGTTTGCTTGCCCGCAACACGCCGCAAGCTCGCTCGATGGGCTCTGCGTCCAATACAGGCATAGTTAACTACGACTACGAGCAAACCAGCCGTGCCGTGCGCGCCTGCGAGATTCGGAAAAAAAAGCCAAAGAAATTTTGAAGAGAAAACAAAAGGTGAGCAAAGCGTGCGGAACCTTATGTCAATTAGATCAAGAATGATGACAAGTTACGATTTCTTTCGTCCTTTATGTCGTGACAGTGAGATCAGTGAGGGTACCCCTAGCTGCCTCAGGAAGTTCCGCGATTACCGAGCGATGCCGTCCAGACAGGTCTTCCGGGTATCCTCCCAGGCTTGTCGAAACTTTCACGTGGCGACGAGGTGGTGACTTTACCCTCAAATCTCAAAATGTTACAAAAAATAGCTATATAAACCCTGAACATCATATAGGTCCAATATTCGGGCAAAGTGTCACTATTACTCCTGTCAAATTGATGAGTAGCACGTAAATTCCAGCTTACCTGTGACAATCGTTCATGTCTAGAGAAACGAGTAACACTTTGACTGACATCGACAGATACATGTGTCGCCCAAAAAAATCCAGATGTCAATTAAGTCCTTTATGAAAAGGGCATGTAGGACCAACTAAACATTGACCTAATTGTAACCTTAAGAAGAGGAAGTCCTTTTCTATTTTTAGATTTTCATACTAGGGATTTCTTTCAGTGTTTCTGGCTCCCTGCATTAAAGACTCTCACAACATAACAACAATTTTTCGCTTTCTACTAGCTATTATTTGATTGCATGGGTAGCCTGTCATGACACCGCTTGCGGCAGATGCGGATATATGTGTAGTTCATCGCGCGTTTCTTCCAAAGTGTTCGGTTTCCCCCTTCGACAGCATTTTTTCGGGGCCGACAATTCCATTCAACAAGCTGTTCTTCCACAAGTCTGCGCAGCCGATCATTTTGTTGTGGTGTCAGTAGCGAGACGTGCGGGGATACTTAAACTGCGCGAGTCGGTCGAAATCTATCCCGCACACCTGCCTGCTACCTTGTCCCTTTTTTGAAACTTCGTGACCGTCCACGATATTCCATAGTCGAGTCTGTCTTTTTCCCTCCTTTTTTGACATCAAATTTCCCTCGTGGAACGTTAAGCGAATTGTGATCATTTTTCTTTGACGATGCTCTCGCCGACACAGCTTTGTTTTCCTTTCCACGTAAACGGCAAGAAATTTTCTCGTCTCCGTCTGTTTGCTCTTCCTCGTCGTTTTCGTCCCACTGCCAGAGCACATGGTCAAACAAATCAAGTCTTTGCTTCATGGCGCCTGCCAAAAGGGCTTCTAGGTAGTACACCCCCATACCCGCCGCCTTCTGCTCTACTGCCAGCCGCCTGACCTCGATTCCAAGCGTTTTATGCGCCATGCTGCATTCATTCGAAAGAATCAAGAGACTGCTTCTTCTGGTCTTCTTTCTTCGTCCTGACTCCAAGTCCTTAGGTTTGTCGAAAAAAATGCCGCCGGCGCACTCTACGATGAGGCGCAGGTCCCCCTTTGAAGGCACGCCATTCAGCCCGAAGCTTTTAAAGGCAGCCAGGACAGCCCAGCCTTCCAAGAATGGGGCCTTCACGGAGGCGGAAGGCTGCACCGTGGTCCTATCATCAGTCATCTCGTCAGCGCACGTTTTTGGGCCCTTATAGCTCGGAGGGTGGCCGCGAGGGTCCTGTGCAACGCTTAGTTTGGCTGAATTTCGCAACCAGGAGTAGTCAACCAGAGGAAGGCCCAGCGACAGGGCACTCATCACCTTGGCAGTACGCCGCGCTGCCACTCCTGTGGCCCCATCTCCCGCAATAAGGAGGTCTGCTTGCCGCAGGTCGTCCACGAGCGACAGTCCCAACGCTCTCAGCTGCCGCTTCATCTCCGCATTGGGCTCGACACAGGATACTGCAACCCTTCTAATATCCGGCGCATTCATGGCGTTGGTCTCCTGTTCCCCTCCGAAACGCCTGCCTGAAGTCACATCGACTTGACGCCCAGCCAATTCTTTGGTCATGCAAGCTTCTACATTTCGGTCGTTCTCTGCCACGGAAGAAGCAGGGGGCGATGAGGGCTTATACCTCCGGCGCCGCGGCAGCTCCTCCGTTGAAGGATCCGCATGGTCGATCATTCGCTTTTGAGTGGGAGACGAGGCAAAAAAGGAGTCGCATTGGCTCCTTGGGACCGCCTCACTACTTCGGGCTTTGAAAGACAGCCTGCGCGAGGCAGGCAAAGACTCGGCGGAAACCATCTGCTTTCTCCGGACCCTCCTGACTCTCCTCCCATCTTTTGGGGAGAGATCTGCGGGCTCTTTCACACCAGCTGGCTCCTTCGCACCAGCCCCATTCGTACGAGCTGGGGCCCGTCCCGCCCGGGGTTGGTCTCTGTGCGCCACGTCGGAGACCTCGCTCCCGCCCCCCTGACAGCCTCCACTCTCGAAGGTGACGCCCTCCTTCACGTCCTGCTTCACGCGGGCCGAAGGCAGCTTGGCCGCCAGAGAATCGTCTCGCGGGTCCTTTCCCTTTCCCGCACTATCCCCCGCCTCTTCCTTCGCCCCCTCCCGGATCTCCTTCGGCTGCTGCTCCAATGCATCCTCGAGCTTCTCTGTCTCAGGTCTAGTGCCCCTACCTCGCTGAGCTCTCCCTGAGGCATTCGCCCCGCACGCCCACCCTCGGCGCTTCTCCGCCAACGTCCCCCGTTCCACCCCCGCCGGCTCTGCGACCGCCACTGACTTTATTCCCTCTGGCCCGAAGGCCTGCCTCGGCCCCTCTTCCCCGCCCAAGACGGGCGTGCCGGGCCCCGCCCTCCAGCCCCTTGGCACCCACGTCGAGGCGGTTGCTGACCCTGCCATTCCGGAAACCGGACTGGCTCCCTCCACCAGGCGCTCTGTCATGACAGGCGTCGCGCTGTCTTCGTCGCCGTCTTCTTCCTCCTCCGCGTTCTCCCCCCACCCCTCCTCACCGACTCTGCCCTGGTCACGGCCCCTCCTCTTTCCTTCCCCGGTCGGTGCGTGCTCTTCCACATGCAGCCCGCACGTGCCGAAAGGGCTGACCTCCGCCACAGGTGGCCTCTCGCGAAAGACCGACCTTCCCTCACCTTCCCCTCCCTCACTTAGCTCTCTCCTCGCGTTTCCCCCTTCAACCCCCTCCTCTCCCCTCCTCCCCACTTCGCAGCCTCGCGATGCCCCAAGGTCTCCCATTCCCGCGTCCTCAAGGCTCATGCCCTCAGTCCTAAAGCCTTTTTCCTCTTCCTCAACGTCGTCTTTCCCCCCTATCCCTTCCTTTCTCCCTCTCTCTGCCTCCTCCTTAGTCTCTCCCTTCCCTTTTGCTTCCTCACCTTCCCCTCCTTCTTGGACCCTTATTTCTCCCTCCTCAACGCCCCGGCTTCTACCGCTGTCCACTTTCTCTTTCCTCTCCACCACCTCTCTTTCCCAAGGGAGGGGAAGAGCGGCAGCCCGCCCGCCTTTCCCGTCTGGAGACCCCTCAACCGCCAAACCGCCATCGCGGTCACTGGAGACGGACTTCATACCTACCCGCCACCCTTT
>Ga0102934_1000041_pt1 | contig 61332 bp, 53 predicted proteins | sample SalPonR2_A_D1_MG_FD_78175 | JGI IMG/M metagenome (GOLD analysis project Ga0102934, IMG submission 78175) | Salt pond soil microbial communities from South San Francisco under conditions of wetland restoration - Salt Pond MetaG R2_A_D1_MG | ecosystem: Environmental > Aquatic > Marine > Intertidal... | reverse complement strand
TGACAGGACAAGGGACTGGCAAGGAAGGAAAGGGTTGAGAAGCGAAACGAAGACGGGATCGCCCCTCATTGGTGCAGAGCATCCTAGAGTGATTACTACTCCGACTCTTGCAACCCTTTCTTCAGGCGGGGCACGTGGGCAGGGGCAGCCTCGACAGATTCCTCCACCCCCGTTGCCGCTGCCGGCAGCCTCTCCCATGGCCACGGCTACGATGATGATGGGTCACCTAGGCTTTAACACCTACTATGCACCACCACCCGTCCCCTCCTCCCTACCCGCTGCCTCCAAGGCGTCAAAATCACCGGCCGGTGCTGCCAATAGGGCAGCCGCTGCGACTTTGACGAGCGGAAGTCGGGGCTCACGAACCAGGAGACGGTCTGCGAGCCTGTCGACCTCGTCTACACCATCAACGCTTCCCGTCGCAGCCATTCCCAGGGCAGCTGCCGCCACAAGACCCACAATAGACACTGCTGCTGAGGTAGCAGAGTCAAGTACAGGACTTCTTCGTGGAAGCTACAGGTGCGGGCGCTGTGGAGGGATGAAAAAGAATCACGTATGCCCCTATCTGTACGAGGAGCATCTGGAGAGGCGGGACGCCGGCACAGAGGTGGACTTGGTGTTAACACGGGGAGACCAGGACAAAGGAGGGCGTCCAAATATGCCCTCTGGCATGTCCTTTCATTTTCTGACGATTCGAGCCCGTGAAAATGTGAAGGCGGATTTTCAGACATTACTAGCATCGACACCAGAGCTGGACATCAGGATGGAGACAGGCATTCCGTCGACTCATACTTCCTCGTCTTCGGCGCCACTGCTGCCCCTGCCAGTACCCATGAGCGTTCATGGACAAGCCATGGCACATTCAGCTTTATATGATAACATGAATATGTCTCGGTCGATACAGGAGCAAGAGCCTCAGGGACAGCGGCGCTAGCTGCAGCAGCAACAAGACGTGTACCCTTCACCAGATCAAGCCCCCGCCATCGACTCACAGGTTCCAACAGATATGGAGGAGGATTAAGCAGTTACACTTGTGAGACAATGTTATTACGTGCGTGTCCATAGCGACTCGTACAAGGACGAAGGAGAAGGAGGAAAAGCATGGTTGTATATGGAAAAAGAGTAGGATTATTGAAAACTGTGTGACTTACATTTGCGTCGGAAATATCTGGAATACCCTTCTGGAAACAGATGGGAAGCGTACCTTTACGATGACAGTAATGAGTGAAAGGGACGGTTGGAAATTGTGTCATCTTTCTCTGACATAATCAAGGAGTGACGATAAATGTAATCTCTGTGGAGATGCTGGATTGCTGGCTTGTAATAGTGTAGATTACATGCTTTCATGTGTAATTTTGATGCGTAATGTAGACGCGCCGTATCGCTCTACATGTGTGCTACACATCTTTTGCCCAAAGTACAAACATCTTTATTCTTTCATGTAGGAAAGAAATGTGTAATTTAGATCATGTTTTTGGTCATAGAAGCAAAAAATATTTTTGGATACTGATGAAACCACACGTATCGCGTTCCAAGGAAATTCGAAATTACTTTCTTGTCTCTTTTATATCTCAATTGCTCAAGTGCAACGGTAATGCTTCCTTTTACTGTCTGTATCGCAATTCCACGGAGTGCGATTAATATGAATTCTGGGCTTAAAAGGATAAACATACTTCATTCATTCGTCAAATGAAATTCATAATCGCCGCTCAAATGTTGCTATTAAATGACCGCATTGCGTGGGACGACAAATTTAGCAGTGGCGTAACTCCGGAAAATTGAAAATGACATCCTCGCCTTGACAGCTCGAAAGCGGTCTTCAGATAGAGTCATTATCCTAAATTACGGTGTTGTTGTGCTCCAACTTCCCGCTATAGATTGAATTTGACCAAGAATACATCATTGAGGTCATCGCACACACGGCGAGCCACGGCGTCTCCCTGGAGACGAAAGTTAGACGCAACAGGCCGGCCGATCCTCTGATGGGAAGAGCTTTAAGAACTTATACGATACTGCACGCACTTGCTTTCTATGTCGACAAGGATCAGTGGCAACTGGCAAACGCAGAGTCGTAAGTCACGCCGAGCAGGTGGGGAGGACAGAGCATTGGGCCATGAGCCGCACCTAACAAGTTTAATGATACTAGTGTATTCGTGTCAAAGGAGTAATTTCGATTGAGTTCCGGTACTCGCGTGAAAAATTAGCCAAACTCCGGAGATGGGACCGCATCTATCTATCGCTGCACCCCAGCTTGTTTTGATTTTTTCTTGCAACTTCAAGCGGCGCCTTTGCATTGTTTGTTTTGACAATAATGGGTCCTAGGATAGCTCATGAAAATAATCAATGCCTAATAAGCTAAGAACTCAGCTGTAATATACCTGCACAAGTGGCACCCACAGTCCTTTTTCTCCTATCCAAAACCCTGTACCATCGCTACGAGCCAGGGGAAAAGTGACGTCATAGCGTGTTGCTCACGGCGAATGCGCCAAACTCCGCGGCCGCCGTCGAGAGGGATATGCACCAACTCCGAGACACAGTAAGTGCACGCTCTGGAATGGGAGAATCGCACTGAAAATACCCAAGGCGTCCCTAAATTTCATAATGTCTGACATAGCTGTATTGTTGAACACGCATACTTGAGGATTTTTTCTCCAGTGTTGGTACGTTCCCTCGCTTTGCCTGTATGCAACATGGAACACTGCCCGTTGAAATGGGCCAAACAGACACGAGCAAGTTTTCACAAGAAGTGTCTTAGCTCCGCTGCAAACAATAAGGCCGGGATCTTTTCAACTCCTTTGGCTGCTAGGAGCATCAGATGTAGTCTTCACTGTTCTTTGTGCCATTTTCCCCGAGGAAATGCGTCTCAAAACAGTGTTCAACGATTCAATGTACTATGGTTGGACGGTCGTCCGAGCATCCTGCCTTTCAGTATCAGAGTCAGCCTATCTTTGCACAAAAATATATTCAATGTAACATACAAGGCGTCCATACTCAAGCACAGGAGCTTTCGGAGAAGGTTTAAAGCAGAAAGCAGCAGTGCGGGGTGCATAGTTAGCACGCGAAACTATTGCTCACAAGGCCTTTCTGCCAACCCGAATCAACGAATGGTTGCGGCTAACGCTCCTATAGTTGAGCCTCAGAATGGTGGCAGAAACCGTATCCGTCGTTACGTACTAGGAGGTTTTCTCTTGGCGGCTGTGGTGGGAGGAATTTTGGCCCTAGTCTTCACAGTGGGGAGAAAACCAGAGAAGACGACCGGTGTTGCAGGCAGCGTCACATCCTCCCTTTCGGATGGAGACACGACAATGTCTGACGTGTTGGCAAGCATTAAAGCCGCAGGTGATGTCTCTGGGTCGTCTTCAGGCTCGTCCATGAACGTGAGCCCTCTCACACCTGATTTGGAGGCAGCCCTGCAGGCTGCCATCGCCAAGAATAGCGTCGGAGATCCGTTACAAATCGGGAATGCGGTGGAAAATGGTGATTTGACCTTGGAGGGAGTGAAGAAAAAGAGTGGCATGGGTGACATGGATATGGGTGGTATGGATATGGGTGATATGGATATGGGTGATATGGATATGGGTGATATGGATATGGGTGATATGGATATGGGAGATATGGATATGGGAGATATGGATATGGGTGATATGGATATGGGTGATATGGGTATGGGCATGGGAAATAGTCCCAGGAACGCCACAGATCTGTCTAAGTTCGTGGGAAAGGACACATGCTGGCCTCGAAACATTGTCGAGCTCCAGATTGCCGTGGAGGAGGCGGACTGTCCCCTCGTGGTACTGACCAACCCGAACCCAATGGCCTACATGCTCATGAATATGAACGAGATCATGGTTATGCGACACGTGCGAGTCTTGGGCCATCCTGCTCTTCTCCCCACCATCGATGCGATGATGGGCATGCGCGCATTCACTATCATGGAGGGAGGCTTCTTGGAGCTGCAGTACGTGAGGGTCAGGCAGGGTATGGGTATGTATCGAGATCGTTACGGTTTGGAGGGACGGGATGACATCTCCTCCAAAGTATTTGAGATTAAGGGAGGAAGTGTCATGTTGGAAGAGGGGGCCGAGGGCGCGAATTTTGTCGGAGTCATCTTCCTTGCAGTAATGACGAACCAGGAGATGACAGAACAGGCCATTCAGGACCAGATTGACATGACAGGCTGGCGAATCTATGGAGGCCATGTCTATGTGACTGCGGGCACAGTGCGCTTTTTCAACTGCCATTTCTGGGACTCTATGATCCTCATGCCTTTTACAGACCAGGTGGCGATCGGAGCGGATATCTTGGTCCTTGCAGGGAATGTCTTCGTCACGGGTTGCACCTTCACGAATACGATGCTCTTCTCAAATTATGGGGGGGCGGGGTGGAACATTGTCACCCTTGGGGGCAATACAGTTATGACTTGGTGTACCATCCAATGGCAGGCCATTATCATGTCCATGTTCGTGGCGGGTATGGTCGTTTTCACAGGCGGAGGAACCTTAATCATGACTGGAGTGGATTTCCGTTTCGTTTCCGCGGGGATGAATTTCGCAGGTTTCGGCTCGTTTGGGACAGGGGCAGGAGTCATGGTCAATACAGGCGTGACCATGGAGCAGGTTTTCGCGGTCATGTCCTCCTTTGGCGCCAGTATGTACAATGCCGTAGGAGCCGGTGTTTTGATCGAGTCTGGAGCAACTTTCGTTCAATTTACTGGCCCGGTTTACATGGCCATGACTGGGATGATGGACTTTCTGGGCACAGGCGCCTCTTCCCATGTGGGGGTGCCATGCTCGATGTCTGGTTCCACGGGGGCAATGCATGGACAGGGAGGCTTCAGTTACAACGGAGCCGGGTCTTCGGTATGGGTGGAATGCCCCGTCGCCATGTTCTGGGCTTTCTACTCCTTCTTGGGCACGGGCGGGGTGGCGGCTCAGGGAGCAGGAATCATGATTTGGGTCGGAAATCCGGTTTTCATGCCGATGGCTGTTTCCTACTTCGCGGGCTTGGGGGCGATTATGTTCGTGGGTGCCGGCTCTGCGGTGATCGCCTTGTCGCCGGTGTCGATGCCGATGGCGGTCATGGCCTTTGCGGGTCCGAGCATGCCTATGATGATGGACAACGATATGATGGATATGCCCCCGCACGGTGGTGGCAACCACACCATGATGAGTGTCAAGCACATGGGCAACCACACTATGGGAAACAACACCATGGGAAATGATACCATGCACATGAACGACGATATGCACATGAACGACGATATGCATATGAACGACGATATGCATATGAACGACGATATGCATATGAACGACGACATGCACATGGACGACGATATGCACATGATGATGATGCCGGCGAATTTCTGGATTCAGGGGAACATCATGGCCATGGGCAGGGGTGGCGAGTACGTGACGGGTAAGAAAAAGAACAATCACAATATGACAATGCGATCCCGCATGCTGTCGTCGAAGCCTGTACTCAAGCTCCCACAGGAGAGTGGAGGGTCCAAAAGCCTAGAGCGAGAGCCAGACCATGGAGTAAGACGCTTGTCCGGCTCGACTTTTATGGATGCCTTAGATCTCTTTGACGACGGAGATGAGCGGGGATCCAAATTGTTGGCAATTGGCTTGGATGTCGACAATGATTTGGATATCCGGAAAGATGGAATGGCTGATAAATTTAGAAGCTGGGTGCCTGAAAAGTTCATCAAGGTCGCTGCGGACGTTGCAGCACTTAAGGAGAGCATCGCCTTGAGATCTGCTGGAGAAAATGATCCCCCCCGGTAAGTTGCGCTCTACTTGTTACGTATATCATCACTTGCATGAGATTGCATTTCACGAAATGGATACATTTTGAACAGGCGTTCAAGGATCCACCCAATTAATTTGCGGGTCGAGAACGAAGGCCTTGATTATTGTGGCATCTGTGAGACGGATCTTGTAGACGGCAAGGGGTTGAACACTTGTAACGTGATGGACTCCTGTGCAGACCTCCGCGAGCAAGCCCCGGAAGGCACTCAAGCCGCTTTCGATATGGGAGATGTTTCCTTCGATCCCACGCATATGGTTATGGCCGAGTTTTTACCTACTACAGGAGCTAGTGTTGAGGAAGGCTCATTCGACCCGAGTATGCTCCGACGGGCCCTTCAAGGTTTCTTGAAGAAGAACGGAACGACGGGGGTCCAGGTGTCGACGTTTCCAGCCATGCAAGATAAATTCTTCATGGGCCTCGCTGACGCCACAGCCCCTGCGACGAGGGCGAGGCGACATGCACTCCGCAAATTGCGTCATGAGGATAAGCGCGTCGAGGAAGAGGACGTGGTAAAGCAGGAGGAGGAAAAGGTCAAACAGCGACAGGAGCGTCGGCGTCGGAGGTCTCTGTTCGCGAACGCAAATTTCCCGAATACCCACGCGTTGAAAGCCGTCTTTGTTACCACCGACGCAGCCAAAGCAGAAGCCTTGACAAGTGCTCTCACGGATGCCAGCTCGGAGGGCTACCAAAAGATGGACAAATACGTGGGCGACTTTTTAAAAACCTACGAAGGCGTCTCAATCCAAGCATTGGATGGTAAGCTTCTTCAGAACATCAATGTGCCGGCTTATGCGAGCATCGACTTCACCAAGGCTTTCGCTCAAGATGTAGGCGCAGCGGCGGGGTCCCAGTCGGTCCGCTTAATTGATCCTGTCAACGCAGGCATGCCATTGTCCAGGGCAGTGGTGGGGAAGGACTATGAAGTGGAGCTCGCTGGATTCCCGAAACAAACCTTTTTGTCTGTGACACTGTATGGACGAGATCCGACTGGAGAGAAACAGACGGCAGCCTTGGTCAAGAAAGTCCTTACTACTGATAGGAACGGAAACGCGAACTTTGCCTGGACCGTCCCAGTCGACCAAAGGCCTGGGGATTATTATCTGAAGGCCGGAGATTTGACTGGGAAAGTGTTTGGCATGTCAACAAGTTTTGAGGTGGATCAAAAGCCGAAGCGCCGTTTGGTAGGGCCTTCACACACAGTGGAATTCTAGATATAAAGGCGAGAGGGTACATAACAAAAGAGTTCGAGGCGAAAGGGACGCTTAACATGCTGGGGGAAATTGTCATCACAAGATGGAGGACAAAAAGAATTTAGGCTTGTCACACTGTGAGGAAAAGTTGTCGCCATAAGGATAATATTGTAAGGAGACAGGGTTTAACTCATGAGCTGCAGCTATCTTGTTTAAAAACACAACTATCTGCCGTTCTCAATACTGCGCACCAAGCTAGCTATCCTACTTTGTGAAGCTCGTCTGTGGTATTACCATTTCAGCTACCTCTACTACTCCCATCACTCCCGCAGGAAAAACATTCCGCGCCAATTTATACATCATGTACAGCCCATTATGCTCGAATGCGCTCCAAATCGCATTTATTTCCTATTTGGATTAGAACATCCAGATCGAACACTCGCGACTCATGTGCATATGTAGCAGGCGGATCCTTCACGGTCAAAGGCTTAAAATTGTGATAAGTGAAGCCCAGCCATGCGATTTCGTGTTCCAACATTCGTCAATATTGGCGAGGTTCTTTTGCCTGAATGTCTACGCGTAGTCTTCGTAGTCTCAAGAGAGGAAAGGGGCAAAGTATTGGGGGTATGTTTATAACCCTCCGGAAGCAGCGTAATCTCATCTTTTGCTGGCGCCCATCCACATAAATATCTGAGAGCTGATCCCATTTCCTTCAATCCTTTTAGCCAAATGTCGTCGGACAGCATGACTGTCAAACTTTAACTTTTTCTACGTATGCCATGTCTGATTATCACACACACTGAAGGCGGGCCCTTCGATTTCTAATGTTTAACCCCTTTTGTGCCAAATGTAGGCCAAGCCCCACAATGCGTGCGATAAAAAGGAAGTTAAAAAATATGTTTGTGCATTAAAAAAATAGGCAAGCACGCAGCACGTCCCGATATTGCATAGATCAGTTTGTTGTCCTCGTTGAAAACCCCCTGGCCTAAGGCGAACGACCTCCCCCTGGCATGGCTCAATGGGCGCCTTGACATGTGTCCGTTTTGCACTCGTGATAATGACTCATCCCTTAATTGCCTCCGTCTTTCCGCAGACAGTCTTTGCGCTTCGGGTACACTCTTGGCTGACGAGATCAGGCATTGCTGGGGCACATGCCACCGGTGGCTGCGATTTCACTTCCTGAAAGTGGCCTTCCTCCATCACCCTCCATCTCAACAAAGCTCGAGGTCTCAGATAGCATGAGCTACACCGCTCCAAAGAACCTCAATCAGGCATCCAATTCAAACTCCTCATCACCGACTGAAACAATTTATCACACATTTCGGGGGAAGATAGCCTCGTTTTTGTATATGGCTCCCCCATTGGCGGCTTCTTCCACCGCAGAGGAACGCCTTCCCCTACGCAGCACGACTAGCTCACAAGACAGAAATAAACGGACTCTGCAAGTGACGCCACAATCATCTTCTTCAGAATCCTCCCCCATCCTGACCTACACCACGCACGCGCCTCCCACGCGCCCGCCCACGCGGCTCCTACCCTCCCTCCCTGAGGCCTACCACTCCGTCCCAGTTCCTCGCGCCCGTCCTGGGGAAGCCTCGTGGCTTTCCCGATGTCGGTAAGCAAAAATAAATACCAAGTCGAAAGAGGAACAGAGGGCTCCATAGAAGGTTTAGACTGATGAGCGTACGCGTCCCCATTCTCATTCGTTGGTATTGTTTTTCTTTCTTGACAAACAGGACGCTTTTGGCCTACGTGGGCCCGGGATACATGGTGGCTGTAGGTTACATGGATCCTGGAAACTGGGCGACAGATATAGCGGTGAGTCTTTGGGTAAAGGGAGCTCGTGAAGAAAGGACGTTGAGAGCAGGCTTGACGTGCGTGGGATGTCGAAGATCGCTGGGTGGAATGAAAGCACTACTTCCTGACTAGACTTTCTCTCTTGTCCTGCTTCGTGACAGGGAGGAGCCATCTACGACTATGCTCTCCTCTCCGTTGTCCTCCTCTCCTCCCTCCTGGCTGTCTTCCTCCAGGTGTTGACAGTAAAACTGGGGGTCGCCACCAAACGGGACCTCGCCCAGATGTGTGCCGAGGCCTACTCCCCCCGCTTTGCGGTCTTCCTCTGGATTACGGCCGAAATCGCCATTGCAGCCTGCGACTTGGCCGAAGTCATTGGTACGCTTGGCTTTCCCTCCTTCGGTCGCACACGGGCACTGCCTCTGCTCATCTTCATCTGCTCATCTTCCTTTCTTTCTGTCACCGTTATTTCCTACCAATGGGACAGGCTCCGCTATTGCTTTGCAACTTCTCTTTGGGCTCCCGCTAGTATGGGGATGCTGTTTGACAGCTCTAGGTGCGAAGGGGACAGAAAGGAGTAAAGGACAGTTCTGAATCATAGAAAGGGGAAGGAGACGAGGGTATTGAAAGGGGGAGGCTTCTCACCACATTCCTATATCTTTAATATCTTCGCCTTTCCCTGAACCCCTCCTTTGCACTCCAGACGTTTTGATTGTCCTCTCATTCTTCGATAAGCCCGGGCGCCGGTTTCGTGGCCTCGAGCTGGCTGTGATGGGTCTCATCGCCGTCATTTTTGTTTGCTTCGCGGCGGAAATAGTCCTATCTCGGCCTTCTTTCTCAGGTACTCTCCTTGGCATGCGTTACCCTCTCGTACGTCCCTTACTCTGTCCTTTGATCTTTTCATCCCCTGTGCTTAATGTTAACGTCCCTTATCTTTCTCCGCTTCTCCTCGTACGACCTCTTCCGTCGCCGCAGGGGTAATGAAAGGTTTCTTTGTTCCCGACCTCTATGCCCTCGCGACGCAGGCTCCTCGCCTATACATCGCCATGGGTAAGAGAGGGTCACAATGAGGGAAGGGGGGGGTTCGTGGCCGTCTTAGTCGTGGAATTGGTAGAGAGAAAGAACGGGAAGAAACATTTGATGTATCGGGGTCCCATCGAAAGCCGCTAATCGGTCGTCCTGATCATGCGAGCAGGTATTTTAGGCGCCACAGTCATGCCTCACAACCTATACCTACATTCGTCGCTGGTACAAACGCGGGACTACGGAGAAAGCGTGGAGGACAAGACGTAAGTAGGAAAGAAGGGATGGAATGAGGTGAAAACGGCCCATGGAGGGAGGCATTGGAGCTATCTGCACGGATCACCCGCTGGCACTGGCTTGTTCGTTCCGCCTTTGCGTCGGTTTTCTTACAAGTCTTACCGCATCCCTACCAGTGAGGCCATATTCTATTCATCCCTGGACACGATCATCGCCCTCTCCTTGGCCCTCTTCGTCAACGCGGCCATCCTTATCGTCGCAGCTGCCGCTTTTTTTGATCCCAGTGGTTCCACTCAGGATGCTCCTTCGGTATCGGAAGCCTACGATTTACTGGCACCTGTGCTAGGTAAGAAAGTTCCGGAGTTAGGAGAGGGATATATTTTTTAATTTTTCCTGGTGGTTGGCTCTTAAAATGGGATGAACGAATGTAAGACTGCGAAATTCTGCATGAGAAGGGAAGGAAGAAGATAAAGAAAGGCGGTCCTGCTTCTTACACATCCTTGATGCGCTTTTTTTGAATTCCCATTCCAACAGGCAACAAAGCTGCGTCCATTCTCTTTGGAGTTGCCCTCCTCGCGTCGGGTCAGAACAGTACATTGACCGGCACATTGGCAGGGCAAATTGTAATGGAGGGCTTCGTGCAGGTATTAGCTTGACCAATTGACAACATCCAGAAGATATTCTTTCCCTGAAAGCTCACCTGTCGTGCGCAGTGCTTGGTCGTGTTACCACTCTGTCTGCTATCAATGTCAATAATCTCTCCCCTCTTTATCTTTTTGTTTTATACTTATAAGGTACGCTTGAAACCCTGGCTTCGTCGCCTGATCACACGCCTGGTGGTGATCGTCCCCGCTGTGTTCACTGTAGTGTTGGCAGGCGACAAAGGAGTAGACTTCCTTCTCGTCCTCTCGCAGGTAAATGGCCGAGGAATGTTCCGCGAGACTGAAGGGGTGGAGAATGAAAATGGGCCAAGCGCAAAGAGAGCTTTTTGGATCGGAAATTATCATAGTGTCAAAATACATAGTGATGACCCGAGCTGACACATCATATGTATTGTGCCACTTCAGGTTATACTGTCGTTCCAACTCTCCTTCGCAGTTTTCCCGCTCGTTATGTTCACTAGCGATGTCTCCGTCATGGGTACAGAGTTTGTAAATTCCCCATCGACTTCCTTTCTGGCCTGGGTCTCTGCCATTCTTATAGCCGCTTTGAACATATGGTTGTTGGTCATGACAGTTGGACAAGGTAGCATCCCTGCTTAATTGGCCAACGGCGAGAAAGTGTATTTGCAGTAATCTAGTCATGATATTCATGATCGTGTGAAGCGAGAACCAGTAGTGGTAGCTGTTCTCTTAATTAGAGCTCATTTGGTCTTTCGGTTGCTATCGACTAAAAGGGCAAAGTAAAATAGTTTGGAAATCACTGTTGAACGTGCCAATGTGCATTCAAAGGCATGTTAAGATACCTCGAAAATCGAAAGAAAAGAAGCAAGAGGAAAGTTGGGATCAGGAAGTGACCTGTATGTGTTTCACATCCTATAAAGTATATACCCCAAGGAGTCTGCTAGCGCCAGACATCGAGCACAAATTAGTTAAGAAACCACATAATGTTATCTTTTCTCCTCTTAAAGAGTAAGAAAAGTTCCTTGGAAGAGCTGGAGAGGGCCATAGACTTAATTATTGAAGATAGAGAAGGCAAACATAGAATAATATTTCAAGACAGCTGGATCTAGAATGTGAAAATTGGAGAAAGTGAGAGTGTTTTTCAGTAGAAAATGCTTTGATACAGGGTCATAAGAATTCGTTCCTGCATGATCCAAATCAAGCAATGGTTTTAATGTTGACGCATACGCAGGCAAGCTGATCAATGTTCTTCTTTTGAATTGAAATCCGCTCGATAAATGGCATGGGCTATGTCCTAGCCATCGCAAGTCTGCCTTTCTCCTCGACCTTTTATCCACAGAACTGGTGGAATAGCAGACCTTTTCGATTCGTTCGTTGCTAAGTAGAAGGCGACTACCGTTAGAAGTCTAATGCACAAAGCGTTTTCTACAAAATCATTCCTTTCAGATGTTCCAGTCTAACGTGTTGAGGGGGGACCCACAGGCTTCGGCGGGGCTGGTTTGCCTTGGTCGATCATCCGCCCGGCAGGTGTGCTATCACCACGCGCCAGGCTCTCCTCTGCTCCAACATCTACAGGCGGCAAGGGCTCAGGCGTGGATGGATCTCCGGCTGTGAACAGAGCATCAGATGCGCGTTCTGAGGGGGGACCCACAGGCTTCGGCGGGGCTGGTTTGTCATTATCAATCATTCGTTCGCTGGATGCGTCTGAACGTGGGTCAGGAGCCTTGATTTCGCCATGATCATACATAAGCCCTCGGAAAACAGAGGATAAGGTATCTGACGTCGCTCGAAGGTGTCCATGTGAGCGTAAAATATCAACGCCCTGTACTGGCATTGGTCCAGTGGCAATGAAGCAGCAAATAGTCCATGCCAGGATAGCAATAGAAGCGCTCGTTTTCATTTTAATGCTTTGATCACTCAAATCTTAAACCTGTCTTTAAGTTGTTGATCATGACAGAAACAAAAGAATAAAAACTGTGAAATATATTGCTTTAACCAAGCCAGAAGTAGTGAGCCATGCCAAATCTGCAAAGGTAAAACCCATAGCTACGCCATTCATCAAATAAACATCTAGAATTCATGGATTCTTCTTAATTTGTCGCATCATTTGCCTTTCTGTACAGATTTGTGGCGAAGGCCACGGCAGGGTTCGATCCAACCGTTTCACCTGGACGACTGGAACTGCGAGTACAACGGTTTTTCGAAAAAGGGGCCATAGGAGGTTTTGATGTATGCACTCATAAAATGTGAGCGTGTCGAGATGTTATCGCTTGGGGGTCAAATAAAATTTCGAACAGTCTCGAGGCCATACCAGACTGCTGCGACGTAAAGAGAAGAACAAGTCGTGTGTCGCATAATTATTTCATTGATATGGTATTCGCAAATGATTTTTTTTTAGTTTGAAATTTTAGCTGACGACGCAGCATCCGCGGGTCAATGATTGATTGACTCCCTCAGAAGATGAAGTTACTAGAGGTAAATCTCCTTGAACGACTGCTGTACTATCTTCGCTTCCCCTCAAACCTTTGATATCGTCATTATCATCGCTAGCTTTACTCGCTAAAATGTGATCATTTCTTGTCAACATGTTCAACTTCGCACTTCTCTTCTCACTGTACAAATTTGATGCCTTTGATTTAGTAGCTACACCATTCTTTCGTGACAATAAAAGGCTGGAATAGGAAGAGGAATTAGATAAGTTTGACCTCTGTTCGTCATCATCGTGTACGGTGATTCCGCAGGTGTCTTGGCGAATTAATGATGATGCTCGTCGAACCAACATAGGATGGAGTGATCGACCGGAAAGAGACCATGCTGAGACAGATAAGGATGAGGTGGACCGCGACGCATGACCACTGATCTCACCACCTGTCATATTTCCTCCTCCTGTACCTCGATCTCCTTGCAAGGCGATATCTAGCTCCTTGTCCGGGAACATGACAAGACCGCAGAGTTTAATATGTAGGGTCTCTTTTACATAGGCCTCTTCAAGGTGCAGCGTCTCGGCTAGTCTGCGGATCTGGCTTGGAGTAACGTGATCCATGAGATAGAGGGAAGAAAAAGGCAAATTGCATGCCCCAAGGTTACCGCTACCACCTCTACTAGCTCCATTAGATATCGCACTCATTACATGGCCAGTTGTCGATCCCGATGTAGAGGCAGAACCGATGCTTTCCAAGCGGCTTGAACGCCGGCGACGTTCAAAATGCACGGCCAAGGCATCTGCGATCTGATGGAGTTCCGCCCTCTTTACCTTCAAAGATTTGATCGCTGTTGTTGCCATAGGTGAGCCAGAATCTGTCTTGACTGGTCTTTCGCCCTCTTTGCTCAACCACTCTCCTCCCGTATGCTTTCGTACGTACGGATGGAACAAGAGATTTTCTGCCGAAGGTCGTTCGCTTGGATTCTTCAAAAGGCATAACCGGAGAAAATCTCGGAACTCTGGGCTGAAACGGCGGTCTCCTGGAGGCAACTCTGGGCTGGGTTCGTCACATACAGCATTGACAAGTTCAAAATAACTCAAGGAAGAGACCTGACGTTCATATGGGAATGCGCCCAACGCGCACGCCAAAAGGCTTAAGCCAAAGCTCCACACATCGGCCTTGGCATTGTATTTGTGGCCCTGAATTCGCTCGGGACTCATGTACCCGACCGTCCCCACAAACGTCTTGGAGAGATCCGAGGTCCCTGTAAGATTGCGAGAGACACCAAAATCGGCGATTTTAACCACACCTTTGGTATTCATCAAAAGGTTTCCCGGTTTAATGTCCCGATGTATCTTTTGTCGTTCGTGCAGATAGTTCAGACCCACCAATATGTTCCGCGCCATATTTGCCAAGACCGCTTCGTCGTCGCAACCCCCTGCCCTTACTAAGTCTTCCAAAGATCCACCATCCATGTATTCTACCAGAAGATTGACTGTTCCCCGCACCGGGTCGGCGAAGACGTCGTAGAATGATACGATGTATGGGCATGTTTGCGAGGCGGCTTGCGCTGCGTTCTCATTCAGAGCCATGCGTACCTGCGACCCCACAGCCGGCAATTTCCGATCTCTGACATGTCCAGAACTGGCCATGAAATGTAGGACATCGGTGGAGGGGGAGGTTAGAGTCTTAGAAATGGGTGAACCGGGAGGAAGTTTGATTTGCCTGTCTTCAATCTTAAAGGTAGTCGGCGAGGATATACCCGCATCTTCTCCAGATTCACGGGGTTTCAAACCGTCCTGCTGATCACTTTTCACTGCAAGATTTCCGAATGTCGCAGTAGGCTGGAAGGGCAATTGGATGGCAGGTTGGAGCGGCGAAAAGGCAAGGTGACCACGTGTGAAATTTGATTGCACAGGGGCAGACATTGCCTGCTTGTTGTGGCGTCGCATCTTGCTCGTGCAAGCGGAGGGAATAGATGCGTTTATGGCCAATGAAGGGGGTGGAAAAAGAGCGCTTTTTGCATTGAAAGATGGCCTAGGACGGAGGTTTTGAGGATCTACCTTGGTGCGGTCGGTGAACTCCTTGGAGGTACATAATTCATCGCCGGTGCTCACATACAGAGGTTGAGGAGCCGCCGTCTCTGTCAGACTGGAGTCTTTTCTCTTGACGTCGTTCCGATCGTCCAGATCTTCAGGCGAGGCGCCAATGGGGCTTTCATTTCCCTCATTTCCCTCCGTAAAAGGGGACACGCCTCCAAATTCACCAGCGTCCATCGACAATCCCATCGAATTACCCCGGCGATGGCTTTTCTTTTTCTTCTTCTCCTCTGCCTTTCGTATCGTCCCGAATGATTGGGTCCCCTCAGCAGCAGACTGGATCGTCTCACCCGCCACAATATCTTCCTCAGCTTCTTCTTCACCTTCATCCTTGAAGTTGATGTCGGCGAGGTTCGAGTACAACATGCCGAGTTCCTGGACCATCTGCTGTCGTTTTTCAGGGTGGTGGAGATGGACGCTTTTTAAGGCGACCAGCCGCATGGTTGGAAGGTAAACTGCTTTCATGACTGTTCCTCCATTCCCCCTGCCTAGCCGTCCCACCACCACCAGGTTGTTTGAGCACCCATCTTCTGTACTGCACGTGCTTAGTCTAGAACCTCCTTTCTCGTTCCCTCCGCCCAAGACTCGCAGACCGCTACAACCCCCACTGAACCTGTGCGACATCTTCGCCTGACTAGGGCTACCTCCATAGCCACCATTCTTGCCTTTGTCTTCGCCCCTCGCGAAGCTGATTTGAGAGGATAGGCCACTGGAGGAATGGGGCGCGAAATGGCACCCAGAGAAATTACTCTCCGACGGGCTGGGACTTAGGCCGCCAACGCCGATTTCAAAGCCACCGAGTCTGACGCTGCCATCCTCCGTAAAGTGGTGCTGTCTGTGGTCGGGATGAAAAGAGTGCTGGGAAGGGGAGGCGGGGGAGCCGACATTAGGGCTACTTGGAGTGGGTTGCTGCCCGTCCACGTCGTCCTTATCTGAGGTGTTGCACGCGTGGAAAGGTCCTGAAGCCGGTGGATTATCCACACGGATTGACATCGGCCGTCGAGATAGCTGCTTTTGAGAAGAAGATTGGCGTGGAGAGGGAGCAGGGGAATGAAACGGTGAAGAAGGTGACATTGAAGAGGGAAGAGGTGCAAAGCTGGTGATAGCGGAGCCGGAACAGTTGGTGGAGGAAGAGGTTGTTGTGCTGCCGGCGGATTGTTTTTCCGAAATGAAAATCGCGCGCGGCGCGGATCTGAAGGATGGAAGAGATCGAAACAAGCTTTGGGAAATTGGCGAAGAGTGCGGAGGTGCGCATGCTGGTGAGGACTGGGGGCTCTTGCTTTGTGGTGACCCTATAGCATGGCCACTGGCTCGATGAAGTGGAGAAGGTACGTGGGCGAAAGCAAACAGTCGATGGGACTGCTTATGTTGTCTCAGATGGGAAGGGCTTAAGGTTACAGAATTTTCGTCGAGCCATCGAAACCTTTGGTTGGGAGATAGACGAAGGCCGTCCGCAACATGCAGGGTGCCGGGAGAAGACAAGGGGCTCGCAACCTTGCATTGAGGACGTGAGAGCAACGACCATTGGTGCTGCATCGAAAGAGCGATAATAGAGGTTAAACCCTTTTTACCTGATTGTTCGAGAGGTTGCTTGTCGTTCTTGTATCGAGGGGGGGGAAATGGATGAAATGAGGGGGATGAGGACTGCTTGACAGAACTGCTCCAGGACGGAGAGGTGGCGGGAGAGGATGTCAGACATCCCACGCTGTCAGCAGCTGGTACAACGACAGATAGTGAAGCTTTGTCATTATCTAAATTTGCGTGCCTTTCGCGTTGACTTTTAGGAAGCAGTAAGCGGAGATTCGGTTTCTTGCGGCCCGCTGCCTGGCCTGGGCGGTCACATGAACCCGACGAAAGACCAGAAGAAGATGGAGATGTGGAAGGGGAAAAACTTCCTCCCAGTAAGGGCCACCACATGAGTAGCCCTCGAATTTGCGTAAGGAATCTACTTTTTGTGTCTGAGTTCCTTTTTTTGGAAGCCGTCGTTTACCCGAATTGGGGCAAGTACACCCTTAAAGGCATAAAATGTGGCTATGATTGTTTCCTGTCAAAATAAAATGTCGTGTAAGTGTGTAAAATTCCAGGGAAGTACAGGGTATACATGGGGAAGCTTTATCACGTGTGCATACCGCGGACAAGAGGGGGACGCTGTCTGACTACAATCTGCCGTCATTGCCTTAGTTCGACTTTCCAGCCACAAGGTGCGTATAAAGTCCGATAAATATCATATTACTCATTTTCTAGCTAGCTGCAGTGTCTCATCCATGTTCTCGATATAGCGACACGTAGGGTCGGCATGTCAAATTGACAAGAAGTATCTTTTCAAAAACCGTTTAAATTTTCAAAAAATCAAAAAAAATGGCGCTGGCGTCGTTCCTCTAGTTGTCGTGTGCACGCTAGCTGTACTCTTATTTCAGCTATACACCTCCCAGGGCTGCGCTGAAATGCGACACGAGTGACAAGTTATGTCCTCTAGGGAACATATACTGGATATATTTAAAGAGAAACGACATTTGGCTAAGCCATTCTCGAAGGCCAGATGGTGGTAACCTTTGTGCTTTACGAATTGCTCTTGCTTCGCATTTTTCACTGTATTGTCGCATTCTTATTCTTATTTTCATTAACATATAATTTTGATCGCTAGTGTCAAGCTGGACCGCGATGAGGAGGCTTAACCTTGGGGTCAAGAGTGGGACTAAACCCCCAAAGCCATCGCGTTCGCCATCGTCCTCTCCGACTACTGCAAATCCCGCAACTGAAACTTCTCAAACTTCCTCAACCGTGGGCCAAAATTTATTACTTCTCTCTTTTGACGAGGAACCAGTCATGATTGAGAATAGCAAACATGGATGCTTACAGTCTTTCCCCGAGTCGGATCGCGTCCCAGCGCATGATTTTTTAGGAGCCAACGACGACACAACTGAGGGCGGAAAAAGTCCTTCCTATGCCCGTGTACACTCACAGAAAGAAGAGTATGCTTATCAACAGGATTCATTTAGTCAGGAAGGCCCGAATCAGGAGCACCAGCAACAGCAAGAAGGGGTGCATCACCATCAAGATAATGCAAACATGGAAAGGCTCTCACAATCTTTGAGAGACATGGGTGGCAGAGCCCTCGGAAGTAACAACTCAAGTCCTCGACTTCTCACCACACAACGCGTTGCTCATGCGCTGAACAGTCCCTCCTTATATACCACGCGTTTCACACCTTCTAGTAAAACGTCATCAGCGTCCTCCACCGGGCGTTCCTTCTTTCAAATCTCAGGCGGGCCCATGGAGCTCGCTGTCTCTCAACCCACCATCCAGAATGTCGCACTTCTACGGCGTATGGCCTTAGTTCAGAAGAGAAAACTGTACGAAGAGGTCGAAGCCCGGGCTGATGCAGCTAATGCTGCAATGACGGCGTCGATGCGAGAGAGACAGGCAAGGGAAGGGGGAGGGATCTTCGAAGAGGGAAAGGAGGACGGGTCAATACCGACGAATCTTGGTATGACAGCACCCAAAGTGGCATGGGCAGGATCACCGCGGATAGGGATAGGAGAGTGCGCAGGAAGTAGTCTTCATTTGGGAAAGTCCTCGGGAGGGCAACTGTTCCCGCGAAAGCAGCAGCATGCGGCATTCGGACGACAAGGGAGCAGTAATGACAGCGACAGTCCACGTCTACGAGCTCTTCCGCGGCAGCCAGATGAATTAAATGTAGGGCTAGGCAACGAAAAAGGAGTGAAAGGAAGATATGAGAAAAAGCTGAGTTGGGCCATACCAGAATGTCCTCCCACTCCAACACCTCATACGCAGCCGGCGCCCGAAGACTTTACGGAAATTCGAAAAGGGATGATGCTTCCTCCAGAACATCCTGAAAGTGGATGGGAAATGTCTAAAGAACCGTCGCTGGACATGGCCGTATTTCGGCATGGGGTAAACGATGAAGAAGGTACACGGAAACAAGAGAAAGAGGTGCAAAGTCCGGGAGCGAATTCACAGAAAGCTACCGAAGGACATTCGATTGCCCGAATAATGACAGCTCTATCATCATTGGAAGAAGATGATGAAGATGAGGACAATCAAAAGTATTCTCAATGGAAGGCGAAAGACGTCAATGAAGACTCATCTATCTTCAAGCATCTCCCCTCGACTCTTCCTCCTGACCACTCCGCTTTGACTTCTCCAAACTCATGCGCCCTTTCTCCGCTCGATTCTCAGGTATCTCGTCTTTCTCCTCCCACGCTTGATCCCGCTGCTGCCTCACGTGCCTCGGTAGCGAGACGGAAGCGCTTGAGTCTGGATCTGCGGCCTGATGACATACTGAAAGTCCGAAGCCAAGCAAATGTACAGGCGATTGCAGCGCAACGATATTACGCCGCTGAGAAAGAAGAAAAGGAGAAGGAAAGGCTCAGTGGGGTAACAGGGGCGGGCGATGGGATTGATGGAGCTGAGTCAGAATCGGTGAGCACCTTGCCTACGCCGGAATCCGAGGAGCTGGCCTCGCAAGATGTCAGAGAACGACGTGGGGAGGAAGATGATGCACTTGTCAGCAACGCCGACAAATGGAACATCAAAAGCGGTAGGATCGACGTAGAGGGCCTATTCAAAATAAGTAGCACGGGAATCGTCTTTGCAAATGATGAGAGACACCATCAGTCCCCCCTTATCAGCAAGGATGGCGGTAACAATTTTATCGAGCTCGTTGAATTGGGTGCCGGGAACGGAGGGGCAGTTTTCAAGGTACGAGGGCTGAAACTGCGTCAGAAAAGCCGGGTTGAACAATCTTAAAGCGTTTTTTTCATCATGTCTTCCCATTTCTCTCTTAACCAAATTGCTCCACAGGCATTGCATGTACCCTCCATGAGAGTTGTGGCTTTGAAAAAGGTCCCTCTCCATCATCCTGAACGCATGCAACAAATCCTTTCCGAGCTGCGAGCATTGCAAGCAAACATGGTCAGCTTTACCTCCTTTTCGGAACGAGGAGTTGGTGGAAATAGTGGAAGTCAAACCGGGAGAGAAGGTGGAAAAGAGAATGGAAAGAGCGTCAGACGTTCTCCACGGCATAGTCCCCAGCACTACCACCGATCCTCTCCCAGCTTCGAAGCTGGAGAGCAAATTCGCTCAAAGAATACTGCACTCCAGCGGCCCAAATCCACAAGCGCCGCTTCAGGTTTAAGTTTGCCTGTTTTGTCCCGTGTTGCTAATACAAACCTGACGTTGGGCATCGCGACCTCTTCCTCCTCTCCCCCGGGCTCCGCCACGGAGCAGGGGAGCAAGCGCCTTTCACTGCCCCGACTGGGTCCCGTAAATGTCAAGTGGCCCTCTCAATTCTTATCGGAGATGGAAAACCCCTTCAGCCACTTTAGCAGCGGTAGTTCCAGTCCCCCGAATCAGACGCAGATACAGGCACGACAGCTCCAGCGGTCATCCTTCTGTGTGGAGACTACTGCTCCTACTTTGATTAAGACGGATGAACCGCCTGATACAGAGCCGTTGGGTATGGACAAGGACGGTGATTTCGATGCTGAGGGGCTTCGAGAGCAGCCGCAAGATCAGTTTTGTCCTTACTTGCTGTCATTCTACGATGCGTTCGCAGACTTTAAATCCTCGCGTGTGTGTTTGGTGTACGAATTTATGTGAGTAAATAGATGGTAGGACGAAGGATAAAGAGGACTAATGGCCCTTTCCCTTATTGAGGGATGTCGATGGGTTTCTCGCCGCTTGGCCACTTCGTGAAGACGCGTGGTGACTGATTTTCGATTCCTCTCTTCATTCTATGTCTTTTGACCAGGGACGGAGGCTCGCTAGAAGACTTGGTGCGGGCGGGCGGCTTCCGTGACGAAGATTTTCTCGCCGACGTCGCCTACAATGTCTTGCGGGGCTTGCACTACCTTCATGAGCGGCACATGATCCACCGGGACGTGAAGCCTGGAAATTTGCTGATATCCTCGGATGGCTTTGTCAAGATAGGCGATTTTGGCCTGGCCGTGTCTCTAGACGTCGCGCAGGATCAAGTGCAAGGGACTCAGCGGTATATTGCCCCAGAGAGGCTTGAGAATGAGACAGACCAGCTTAGCCCCAAAGCGGATATCTGGAGTTTTGGCCTTTCCCTGTGGGCATTGGCTGAAGGAAAGTTTCCATACGAGGAGGCGGTGGGCGATGAATTTGACCTGCGGATGGCAATCGTGAACCAAGAGCTGGAGATATCTGAGCATGATTTCTCGCCTCATTTCCGTGAATTTGTGTCTTTGTGTTTGAAAAAAAATCCTGATGAACGATGGAGCGCGGAGGAACTGCTCGATCACCCTTTTATTACTACAAAGGCAAGCGTACATCTGAAAGAGGCGGAGCTTTTGCAAATATGTGAGGCGATGAAGACCTATCTGGTAGAAAACCGCAATCATGCTGTCTTTTCGCACCAAATGATTCGCCGGCTAGCGGAGGAATTGAGACTCGACGAGGCTTTCGTGGAGCACACAGTTAGGGAGCAGCTTGCGGGTATCCCCTACGCTATGGAGACCCCGAGGGTACCGAATAAGTTGTGGGCAAATTTCAGAAAGGGGTGGTTCCGGTAGACAGGATTTCCTCATGCAATCGATAAAAGTTCTCTAAAAAGAAAACAAAGATGTAAATCTAAATTGACATGGAGGGAAAGGCCTGCGGTGTTAGTCAAGAACATCAAGACTATCAGGCTTTTAAGACCAATCACGTTAAGCCGTCCAGAGCTAATTCTTTACCTGTCAGCAATATTTGATGGGTGGACGGTCGAAAGGTTATCCAATTTTTCCCTTTTTTTTTGCATTCCACGCCTCTTTCTTCCTCATCGTATTTAAAACTTGCAAACGCACCCATGAATATGAAATTGCACAGTGTCTTATCATTACAGGCCATGATTGACTCTTTTTTCCACATTCTTAATCTTTGTACAGCTTTTTATACAGCTTGGGATAGCTGTATCGTATGACATCAGCGTCGTGGATTGGGTGGAGGACCTACAAGGGAAAAAGCGAAAAGAAAACAAGAGAAAGAGCCAAAGGCCGCGAGATCAATGTGAAAGAGGCATATGAGATACGGTTCGGTAAAAAGATGTGCAGCGAGCGGAGATGAGTGATGGGAGGAAATGTTACCTTGGAGTTGTTGATTCGGGTTAGTAGGCAGTGAGCAGCCGCACGGCCCTTGCTGTTTGTGCAAAGCTGGATGACAGCGCGCTTCATGAAAATGGCCCCTTCCCCAAACTTGATGTATACCTATTCGGGTCACGACTTAGCTCAAAGAAGAGTGACAATCATGGCAGCAAACGGCGGGTGAAGGTACTCACCGAAACAACCAGGCTTTTGTCCGAATCAGATAAGATCTCTGGCAGAACGCCCACCAGAAATTGCATAATATTTGCCTGTTTAATATTTGCGTCACACGAGTCTTCGTCAGTGACTTTTTCCACTTCCCTATTCGCATTCTACCAATACCACCGTACCGTGCTGTCCATACTCCCGTTCAGGCCCGAAAGTTCGATCACGGGGGGATCCAAATATTTCAGCGGAGTTGGAAACGACGGAGATCTATAGACTACTTCCAGGTCTATGGGCTCGACAAGAGGCAAAGCGTCCGGAGCAACTGAAGGTACAAAAGAAAAGGGGAGGAAAGCCGTGGGTCGGAAATGAATGAGACCAGTGACAGAATGAGGGTGCAAGAATGGTTTACGAAACAAAATAAAAGAAAGAGTACACACTTCGATTAAAATTGCATGTTATTATCAGAATAATTGTTTGGAAGCTTACCCTTGCCGACTGAACTTGTCTTGACAGGGGCTACTCCTTTGCTCTCCTCCAAAAAACGGCGGATGCGAGAGTGATATGCATCTAGGGAAAATATGATGTGAATAATAGAGCATGAGAACATGGAAATTAGTACAGGATCGATCAAGTCATTAACCGTTCGATGAAGTCAATCACCCTCTTGTCCTTGCTTTACCCTGAGAGACCCACCTTGATAAGAGCAGGCGTGCGCATGCATCGCTTTCCAAGAGGCAAAACCCTGCACGTTACCCTTACAGGCCTGACGAGGAATTAAGAAGCACGAGGGAGATTTTCACGACGTCATTGGTGTGGAACAATTAAAACAAAGGCGCTGGAAGCAGAATGACAAGGTGATATCTAGCTAAAGAGAAATTTGCGGAGGTGAAATGCGGGGAAGCTTTTCAGGGAGAGACATGCACCTTGACGAGTGCGGCGATCTCTTGAGAGTCCTCTTCGTCCAGGATGCCACGGCTTTTGAGCCTCTCAAGACCAGTGCGGGACAGAGGGCAGGCGACCTGGGAGGAGGAGAGGAAAGAAGAGCCGGTACGCCACTGCCTCCGTGAGTCAACAGTACTTTGCATGATTGGTGGCCTTCATATTTAATAGACAAAAGAACTTACGTTAAGCTTGACGATGACATCGAGTTTGTCCGCAAAATTGTGAAGCAGGTCTCCGTCTTGCAAGTCACATTTCCTATTGATGTTCAGAAACAAGAGATCTCTGATACTTAATAATGGGAGCGACGGTTACACACGGGCAAGTGCTGGACTTATCAAAACAAATTCTTATGCTGTGCCCGTATGCCCCCTTCTTACGTGTGCAGTTGACTCGTGACCTGTGACAGCGTGCGGTCTTCGTCATCCTCCAAGGAAGAATAGATGAGGGAATCGTCCGAGGAGTCATCACTCTGAGAGCAGGGCTATATAGGGAATAAAACCCGGAGCTGTTGAGCTAGCCTTCCCCCTCAAGAGATGATAGCAACGGTCTCTCTCGAAACCCAATAACTCTTCCCCCTACGCAAAATGCAGGATTACAGTGCGCATTGGAGGTTGATCATCGACATGAGAAGCATATTTTCCCTATTCTTATCTGCATGTTAAATTCTTACGTAGAGTCCCCTCATGAAGTCCTTTCGACGGGCAGGTTGCTTTATCCGTGATGCCCTGCAAGAGGGAATGAACACCTTTTTTCCTCTCCCATCTGTAGAAGGAGTTCCTGTGGAGCAGTAAGGTCCGATATCAGCCGCTGCATTTCGTTGCTGTTTGTAATTCCCTTGAGCATGTCTTGACCCGGTGGAGGGAGCTATGAATGTGGCTTTATTAGACACTTTCTGCTTCTGTTGCCCTCTACGCTTGCCCCGCGACGATGCTGGTAACCAGCCATCATTGTTGTGCACCTTGTTTTCCATAACTGGACATATCGTGACGGAGTATAGAAGGAAAGGAAGACTCGGGTAAAATCCTTATGCTTCTTCAATAGCGCAGCGGTACATTCAAATGATTGGAGAGGCAGAGAAGATTCATCGCGAAGGCTTGCCATGCGAATGACCTTGTCCTCGAAAGCCTTTTTAAAAACAGTGGACGAACGCGTGCAGAAAACATAGGAGGTATGGTCCGGGGGACTGGAGGATACTTTACAGCTCAAGAGGGGCTGAAGACCCCGTTGTGGGAGAACCCCAGAAAAAATCATGCCGACTACCATCCAAACCTGCCATTCACAGGGATGCTGACGAGCACGAGCACACGGCGGGTGTCCGTCTGTGATAGGTGTGGTAGGGTGGTGGAGTGGTTTTCTGGTCGGCATCGCCGGCAGCGACAAGCGAGGCAGAGAGGACCTCCTCCCTGTTGGCGCTTGGGTGCTCGAACGCATAAGAAAGAGCTTTTCACGGACACCTTTCAGTGGGGGGCGAGATTTCGGTTCTGATACAAGCCCCTCTGAATCCTTGATATGGATGGCATGCTTCACATGTGGGTTTCCAGACTACTTGAAGCCAGGCTGTAAGTGCAGCATTTCGACAAGCGCAAAGCAGGGAAAAGAGAAGCTACCAAGCAATTTTTAGTGCTTGAGCGTGGATGAACCAAGTATTCTTGTCTGTCAAATGGAAAGAAAAACTTTGGATCATTTCAAAGTTAACAATGCAGGGGAAAGATTCTTTCGGCATCCAGGTGACGCGTACCTATCATCTCCTTGATACTTTTTGTCGCAACAGGCACATCCATACCACGCGGACTATGCCCCCAGGTGGGGAGAACCTAGCAGGGGCCGCGGTCGATGAAGGTGACGGCAGTACTGAGACAGGGGGAGGTCAAGGAGGAAATGAAACTGCTTTCTTCGGGCGTGACCCTAGCGCCAACGTAGGAGATGGCGAAATGTTACAATGCCAGCAACAAGACAAAAGGTACCTTATGCTTGTATTATAATCCAGACGTATGAATTGATTGCAGGGGTAACATGAGGTGAAGTACTGACGACTCTTCTACATCTGACCAATCTTCTCGTGGACTTTAATCTCGCACGCCGTCGCGTAGGGAGGGTGGGGCGTGCCAGGACGAGAAAGACCAGAAGGTTGAAGCACACATCTCGTATGTTTTATCCCCTCCGGTGCATCATGCGTTCGTGGATTGGCTTGCCAACTCGCCTGAGAGGTAAATGAGATGGCTGGAAAAAGCCTTGAGGGGAAAGCAAGGGACAGCGTCTTCGGTTCGCGTCGCTCGCTCCTTTCGCTTCTCTCTAGAGACGTCCCAGATAGGACCTTTTTGTCTTCAATTTGATGCTGTTGATGTTGTTTTTTCATCTATTCTTCCATGTTGTTTCTATGCCTGACCACAGTCATTACCGTTGCGATGTTGAAGGCCAGCACCGGGCATTGAAGCTGGTGGAAGGGGTGGTGAAGAGGCACATGGGCCTGGGCTATTCCCGACGTCTGGGCATGGAGGTGAGCTCGACAAAGACGAATGCTTGCGGCCATATCGATGACGAGGAAATGGGAGTGGTGGGATGACATGTTTTTCCGCAGTTGTGTGCATGAGGTGGCTCAGGAACGTCCTGGGCATTGCTCGGTGAAGATAAGGTGTCGCAGCGGTTGAAGCGGACCCGTTCATGTTATACCTGCCTCTTGTTTCCGTGATTCCAGAACGTTCAACGTGCGGTCCGAACGATTTGGAGCGTCTTCTGGATCTCTCTTGCCAGGCCCTGACGCCATGCCTCATTCCTCAGAATACTCGGTTTCCTTTCTCCCCCTCTTCCTCTTTTGACCCTAGATGATGCAGCTCAGCATGAAAGAGTACCGTGGTGATATGATGATCGGCTTGGCCGGTCGCATTCGGAAGCGATCCACAGATACGGGAGATTTTCGAGCCTTCCTACGGTCCGTCCTCTTTTCCCTTTGCTGGCCTCCCTCTCGTTTCCCCCCTTATGGCGTCCTCTCACCTCCCACCCTCTCTCCTTCTCCTTGCTTGCTGCAGCTTCCTTAAACTGGACGACGTCTTCTCTGACCAGGCAGACGACGGCGAGACTCGTCCCCGTCGCCGACGGAACCTGGAAAGCCCATCTCCCTCCCTCCCTCCATTTTCTCCCTCCTCCTCCTCGTCACCCACCCTTGATGGAGCCCAGGGGGGGTATCCAATCCGCAGTGCCCTTTTTCCGACCGGTCGGATGAAAGAGGGTGGGAAAGTTGGAGGGACTGAGGGAAGAGCATCCCTGGGGAAGCAAGGAAAGGGAGAGAAGAAGCAGAAGGAGTGGGAGAAAGGGGCAGGGGCCGGGGACTTTTCGGCGGCACAGAGGGAAGTTGCAGAGCAAATGGCGTCGCCAAGCAGGGGAGAAGACCCCGTCAGGGTTGAGTACGGCAAGGCATTAAAAGTCGGTGAAAAAGACATGGACAAGAAGAGGAAGGAGATGGAGCAAAGGGAGGTAAGTAGGCCATTCGTAACACAGGCTTGAGGAGACGCTACGGTTGAAATGAAGAGCACAGTTGGTCATTTGCCATCGATCAACGCTCCTCCATTTCTAACTCTCCTGCTCGTCCGTTTCGCCTATCCCTTCTTTCACCTGGGTTTAAATCCTACGTTGACAGATATCAGCCGCGAAACTATTACTGACGGTTATGACGGCCGATTTGGTTGCAGAATTCACCGAATGGTATTACGGGGGAGGAGGGAGAGGAAAATGCCAAAAGAAGAAAGGCCGAACGATTTCAGGAGAGTGAAGAAAGCGCGTGCGTCTGTCTCATGTCCAGCGGTGAACTTTTTCCATTCCCTTGCAGGCTGGTACGGGAGCGGCCCATGCTTACACCTGTGACGATTCGCAGCTATATTCGGCAACCGGGTGTGATCATAAGGAAACTTGCGGCGGTCTTTGGGGACCAAAAGTACGGAAGAGGGAGAAAGGCGTAGGCAGAGAGAGTTATAAGGAGACTAGGACTTGGGGCTCGGGCAGTTTGCTGGCTGTTTACTCCGAATGAACACAGGGCTGGGCTGTGAAGTTGGTCGCTGGAGGAATGGCGGAAAAGCTGGGAAATGCTTAAGTGTGACCTCTATTCCCCTCCTCCTTCCACAGATATACACCGCGAGGGAAAGAGGAGTTCAGGGCCTACGTGATCAGAAACCACAAGGCTCTGTACTATGCGGTGAGCAAGGAGGATTAGAAAAGGGGGGGGGTGGAAAAAGACAAGTGAAGGCACGGAAGGGAAGGAGGCGGACGCAATGCCCGTTTCAACAGGGCATGATGTGATTCACTTTACATACCTGGGCCTGCCATGCATACAGTCTAAAATGGGAACTTTCATGGATAAGGCAGCTTGGAAATATTTCGCTCTCTTTCTCGAGGTAAGGCTCCGTCAACAAGGACTACCCTCCTTCCTCGCCTGATCGCATTTCAAAGATTTACTATATCTCTTTCTATGCGTTCTCGCTCTTTTCTACGCTTCCAGATACCCTTGGCCCAAAATTTGTGGGCTCAAAATGATTCAGTACTACGTTCAAGCCTTAAGGAGAAAGAGGAAAGGTAAAAAGTTGAGAAGGGAGAAATGCCTTGCAGATTTTAGGAAGCGAAAGACGAATTACCATAGGTCACCTATAGGCTCATTGGCTCTCTCTCAACAGCAAGTCACCGCCATCGGCTCCTGCGGATACGACAGAAGACGATGTTGAAATGTCACACCAGAATCCGGGCGAGAAGGATCAAGGAGAGGTAAGAGGGAGGAAAAGAGGAAAGAGTCCCTTGAATTTAAAAAGGCGCGCATTCGCTCATTCGTGTGGACAAGGGTGAAAGAGAATGGTGGAGGGGACTTATCACGTTGCAATGCGACAAGGGCAACATGTCGCCTCCATCTCTCCTGACCTTCGTCACCCTCGGCCTTTCCCCCTGCTTCGTCTCCCACCCTCCTCCCCACTCACGCGCAGGCGTCTGTCCACCCCGCCGTAGCAGTGCTCTCAAATCAAGAGCTCTCTCTCCAAGCTATGGAGGCCAAGATAATCATGGGAGGGGAAAGAAGAAAGGATGAGAAGCACCAAGAAGGTGTCGGTACAAATTGTCGAGAGGCAGCCGGGGTTAAAGGCACAGAGAGAAAGGAAGCGAATGAGAGAGAAGAATACGGGAAAGAAAGAGAAGCAATGAAGGTCCGCGAGGAAGGCAATGAGGAGGGGCTGGAAAAAGGAAAATGCAATGCTGTCGCTGATGGAGCGCTTGACTTGGTATGGAAAAAGGGGAAAAAAGGAGCATTTCACATTGATTTGGACGAGGCAGAAGACGAGACGGAGGAAGAGGAAAATGACGGTAATGTGACAACCAATCATATTAGGGACAGTTGCAGGGACTGCTTGGAAAATGAGCGGTTGTCCCGGGAAACTCAGAGTACTGACAAGGACAAAAAACTCCATGAAGATACAAGTGCCACTGAAAGAGAAGAATATAATCCGTCGGCCTTTGAAATGATACGAGATAGTTCCCATGGTGATAAGGAAGGAGGTATTGGCAAAACAGCAGACGAGGGAAGGAGAGAAGAAGCTCGGTTGGATACTGGAGGGGATGGAGGGGTCGGGGGCGGGGAGGTAAGGATAGAAGGAGATGTTTCTGCCTACAGATGGAACGTTGGAGCAAATATCAGAGGAGGAGATATGGAGCTGGAATTGCGGACAGGAGCTGCCGCGGATGCGGGGTTGGAAAACAATTTGGACGATCCGAGAAGTGAGTGGGTAAGCAGTGATGGTGGGCAGAAGACGCGTGATCGACGCAGGGAAAGAGAGTTCGATGTGGCACGTGGTAACAACTGTTATGGAGAGGAAAGTGATCAAGGGAGGATTGTGAGGGGAACGGGAGGGAGCATGGACAGTTTTGCGGCGGAAAAAAAGCCTGAGAAGGAAGAGGGGACATTGGAACCGAAAATGGCTGATGGTAAAGGAGAGAGAGTGGGTGGAGACGCTGTCATTGGAGGGGTCTTGTCGATCATAGTAAAGAAGTATTTCAGGCTGTTCCTACGACAGTCTGGCCTGGTCCGCTATAAATGGTACCGGTACGTGCGAATATGATGAGCGAGAGGGAGTATCTTGTCAGGAAGGTTGTAGGTACAGGAAGATCACAGACGGGACTGGGGGAAGAGATGGGAGACCACTCAGTGTGTAGGACTGTCATATACCCGGATATGCTACAAATCATAATCTTACATTATTTTTCGGGGGCCCTCAGGTACACTCAGATGTGTGATGGCTTGCTCACTGCCACAATGCGGTCGACACGAAGCGGGAATTCGTGGCAGCCAGAAAGTTTGCAAACGAAAGAAGAGGTGGGCTTAGAGAAAATGAGGAGGGATGGCTCGAAAAATATCGTTGGAGAGGGAAGGAGACAGTTTTCACCTCTCGCCGGGGGCACACATTAACTTCATAAGACCTTGATTCTGAAACCCACTCTAATCTCTTTGCCCTCCCTCCTTTTCCTGGTCCCAACCAGCTTTTCCTTTGGCTCAAGCATCACCTGCCGCAATTCATGGCGAAGATCCCTCAGCAGGGTCCTCGTCGGGAGGCAGCTCGCCTACTCCTACTTTTTCTGGGAATTTCTTCGCCTGATGCGGCTCCACTGCAAGATGATACGAGGATGGGAAATGAACTGGGGACCCTTTCCAGCGTAGATTCCACAACCCCCGCGTCGGGAAAGCCATCCAGAGGGCCTTCATGGGACTTGTTAACCAAAGCGACTGCTGAAGTCTCAGCCAACAATTTTCACTTACAAAACCCGGGGGTTGCTAGGGCGTCTTCTTCTGTCCCGTTTCTCTCTCCTCCCTCCCCATCCTTCGCTTCGGCGGATCCCCCTTTGCCTGGGCCCCCCCTCGCACCTCCCCTATCTACTACGCCTCCTTTAATCTTCGATTTAAGAGAGGGCACAGCGGTGGGGAGCAACTCAGTCATACCTCAATTTCTTCTCCTGCAGTTCGAGCACCATTTGTGGCATTTTTGTGGAATGCCTTCGATCAAAGCCAGGGATTTCGCCCGGGCCGTGGATGAAGCAGTGGCCTGTTGGTACCAGCGAAGGCGGAACGTAAGGCGGGAAGAAGTGGATGTGGTAGAAGGAGGGAGCGACCAGAGGTGGCCCCGAATCAGGGTCTGGGGCGCTTAAATGCTCTTTAAAATACCTAACGAACTCCTCTATTTTTCCCTTGTGTATTTCTTAATAGTCCCAGCCTGGAGATACAAGTTTACCAGCCCTTTCTCTCAGGCAGCTTTTCGAAAGCGTGCGAGAGCACTGGCAGGAGATTGCGCTGGGAGTGGTCACAATCAGGTGAGAGAGAGAGGAACAGAGGGCAAGCAATCTAACCGTCGAATTGGAATGGAATCTATGTCTCATACCAGAATTCGCTTTTATTTTTATCACATAATTCACAGGAGCAAGAAGGCTTGTGACTCCTTCATGGAGTTTCTTGGCACCGGAACGTACGGAGAGGCAGGGAGGAAAGCAGCTTTGCCCTACTTGCAATGGAGGAACGCGTCCGTTCGTCGAGATAAAGTAAGTAGTGGTAATGCAGCTTCTGTAGGAGATGCACCTGGAAGGGAAAAAGAACGGCCGAGGAAGTGGCGAGACTCTAGGCTATTGGCCCGAGTGGCTATTGACCGGGGTTATAAGTTCCGTTCAATTCCAACAATAATTTCGAGAGAGGGTGATTTTTCGGTCGCTCTGCGGCTCGAAGCATTCTCTTGGCCGGGCTTGGGTGCTTTCCAGCGCAACTGACTCACGTGATTCATTCCATTCATCTCCTCTTACAGTCCGTATCCTCCATAGGGGAAGACTGGGAAGGACAAGGCTCACGCTTGACAGGCTCGACCAGGAAGGCCAATGCTGCCCCGCTTTCCCCTTCATCAGCTGCTGTTTTGCCCTCTACTTCGTCCACCTCTGTCCTCCCTTCCACTTCATCCGGGCATTCACTATCACACGCTTCTCTTCTGTTGTCGGCATCTGCTCTCTCTCTGCCCTCCCTTTACGCCCCTCCGGCTGCTCTGTCTGCATCGCATGTTTCAAGTCTCTCTCTTACTTCAATTCGCCCTCCTGCTGAAACTTCCCTCCCAATGGCCGGGCCTGCCTATAATTTGTTCTCACAGAGAAGAACAGACCAAGATGGAGAGGCAGGGGGAAGGGCTGAATTGAATGGAAATTCGACAGAGAATGCAAGAATAAGTGTAGGAAGCAGGCAAGAAGAGGGCGGGAGAGGAAGTAGGGAGGAGAACCGAAGCGGAGCTGAGGGATGTAGAGAGCGTGAAAGGCTGAGAAGATACGGGCAGGAGGAGCGGGGGGAAGGAGTAGGAGGTTGCGATGTAAAGTGTTTCGAGAACGTGAGGAGAGAAGTGGAACGGCCTCAGTGGCTGAGTCAAGATGACGAGGCGGAAGTTCGTGAGGAAGCTCCAGGAACAGCATTAAGCAGGGCGTCGCTATCGGAAGTGATACACTTCAACGAGGAAATGGAGCACAGATTCATTTCAGGTTCTAATCCTAGACAAGGTGAAAACCTTGCTGGGGAGAAGAGGAAGACGGTAATGGAAATGAGGCATGCGCTGGGTGAAGGCCAAGCCAAAGTGGTGAGGATTGAGAACCTCGGGGAAAGCGAGGATACGCCTCAATCTTGGTGTCCTCCCCGCCTCAATGAAGGACATCAAATGGATGACGAAAAAGAGGAAGAGAATACAGGTGAGGAGGAGATGAAGGATAAAGGAAGAGGGGAAGGTTCAGCGAAGCCTGTAGCTGAGGAGACTTCCAGTGGAGTAACCTTAGGAGCATCGGAGAAAGGAATTGAAATTGAGCGCCAAGAAGGAGCCAACGATAGGCAGAGGGAGACGCAGGAAGAGAAGGAGGACGATGTAGCTGATGGCATTAAGATTGCCTTTCCGCTCAAAATCGTGGATGAAGCGGTGGCAAAAAGCTTCCTGACAGCAGCTAGCGAAGAATTTGGGGGGGAGATTGCTGCAAGACAGCTTCAGAAGGTGGACAGAGTACTAGGTAGGTGTGAATACATGCAGAGCATTGCACAGAAGGGAAGGAAAGCGAGGGATGCTAGGACTGGCTACTGACTACTTTCAATTTTTTCTATGCCCTGAGAATAGCCGTGACTCGGCAGGAGCTGGGGAAGGCTTCGAGGGTGCTGGGGCACACACGTCTGAAGAACTTCATTCGTAAATACGACGGCTTGTTCAGGTGGGTGACAGGGAGGACGAGGGCGCTGGTGGGATGGGAGGACGAGGGCGCTGGTGGGATCCAAGGAAGGACAGGAGGAGGAGTTGCAAAGAGGTTAAATTTCATCATCTTTCAAGCTGATGGGTGGTGCCTCGTGGCTTTCACGGTTCAGGGATATGGCTTCCGACCTGGATTCCGCCTTTTGGAAGCGAAGCGAGGAGGGCGTAGACCAGAGGGGGGAGCAGTATCAACCAAGAGGAGAGGCGCGCGAGACATCGATTGCCAATGATGATGACGACGGATTGAAGGGGGGCGAACGGGAAAGAAATGCGAAAAAAGTGGCGGCAGGAGGAAAGAGCGAGGTAGAAGGACCAGGGGAGTGGCTTTCTGCCTACCATCTCTTCAGTTCTCACCTGTTGAGGAACGTGGGGGAAGCGAAAATGAAGGAGGGAATGACCAAGCTTTTCCCTGCGGCTTCAACCGACGTTGCGAAATCCGAAGATGAGAATGCAAACTGCTTATCAAACCCAGACATCGATGTGAGGCGGTCGTTGAAAGCCTCCCCTTCCTTCCTCTTTCAGCGTGAGGGAAGCCTGGTCCGCGCATTGTTGAAGAGAGGAAGCGACGTCTTGCCGGCCGTATTACTGCAGGGCCCGCCTAATGAGGATGAGGAAGAGGAAGAGGAGGACGGGGTGGAAGAGGATAGGGAGGATGAGGAAGTGGGCGAGTGCTGCAAAGAAGATTATGAAGAGGAAGAGGAGGAGGAAGACGAAGAGGAAGAGTCGCAGCTAGCGCGGGCTTTCTTGTATGCCTCTCTCTCCCCTTCGGAAAGTCGATCACGATCCTCTCTCTTTTACGAGTTAAATGAAATGGGGAAAGAAAGGGACGGCAGTAGGAATAGCGGATGTGCGGAGAAAGGGAAGGAAGCAGTCAAAGCGTCGAGTCCAATCTTGACGCGAGATCTAGCCAGGGACCTGAGAGATTTTCTCAAGGGTGATGAACGGCAGCAGGCGTTGCTAGAGGTGAGTGCTCAAAATTGAAAAAGAATTGAGCGAAAGAGTTGCCTGTGTAATAACTATCTCTCGTCTTTGCTCTTATTGACAGGAAGCCATGGAGGACCTTCGAACGAGAGTCCAAGAAAGCGGATCGTTTTCATCCTCCTGCGGTACGTTCTCCACCTCTTATTCTATTTTAAATCTTCGTAATCTTGTGATTACGTACGTTGTCTTCCATCTCCTTTGCAATTTTTGCCGCTCCAGTCCTTTTTGTCCCCACCGTCCTCTCGCCCTCCCCTCATTCATTCGTCCTGGTCACGTTTCCAGAACTAGGCTCTTTCCTCCGTCGACACGCGCGATTGGTCGCAGCACGGCCCGCAAATGCGGAAGCAGCGTGGCAGAAACTCTTTGATTTTGTGGGACTCGAGTCAATTCCTTTGCAGGGACGACGCACGTGAGTAGGAAGGTGGCGGCGGAGATAGGCGAAGAAAGGAAAGAGGAGACGTATGGTTTCCTCAACATTCGTGTGGGTTTGGATTGGGTGGTCGTGCGCTTTTTTGTCGAGAAATGTCTGTTAGTCCAACTAATGATTTCGCGGCCTGGGGGACGACTTATTTTTCCCTTCTCCGCACCCTTCCCGCCCGTCACAAGGCCCCCCCTCTCGTCGGACTCGACCTCTTCATCCTCATCGGTTTGCTCTTCTTTGTCGTCGTCTTCGAACTCGGGAGAGAGTTTCCTAGTGTGGTTGTTCAAGACGGGTCATGTGAGTCCTATCTTTGATTTCTCCTCTTTTCCCTCGCGGTTCATTCTATTTCTATCCTGTAGCCTTTTCTAGCGCATTGAGCCTTTTCTGGGGCCCAGAGGAAAATTAGCCTTTGTATCATTTACCTGGGCTCTCCCTCCTCCTCGATTCTAGACTACTTCGTGCGTGAAAGCTGGAAAAAATGTCAGGCTTCTTGAACGTGTAATTCGCCGTGCCATGCGGCTGTCAGGCATCCGTGAGCGATTGCCCGATGGTAGGTGCAATACGTTCAACAAGAAGGATTAAAGGAAACTTTGGTACAACTGGAACATCACTAAATCCAAGACCTCCATTTCACTTTTTCTGTTGTACCGGCAGGCCTTGGCTCCCGCATGACTCTTCGAAACATCATTCAGAGACCTCGACGGCAGAAGCGGTAGGTTCCATTGTCGACTGTCTTGATCATTAGGTGTCGCAGTATCTGCTACTTTCCTCCTTCTGCTAACCTTCGCGTCCTGCATCTCTTGACCTTAACGTCTCTTCCATCAGACTGGAGGGAGGTGTTGCCAAAATGCGGAAACCAACCTTGGAGGTCCTGGAGGACGACGTCCGCGCCATGCGCTCGGCGGAACTCACCCTTTACTGGTACGAAAGAGGGCTAGAGCTGTATATGTGTAGAACATGAAAATGTAGGAATATGGGAATAAGGGGCTACACTGATTATTCCACGTTTGACAGGCAACACTTTAAGGACTACCTCGGTCTCAACCCTGCCTCAGCTATCAGTAACTCTCGAAGGGGTCGAAGAAGTAGGTCATTACCCCTTCTCTTTTCTACTTTCTCTCTCTCTCTGCGTCTCGATCGTTTCCTCCCCATATGCTACATATCAGAATATTCTGCCTTTTCCTTTCTTCAAGTACTCGAATTCAAAACACAATGCTGTCTAATGACACACAGGCTCGTTGGTCCGCTCTTCCTCTTCACCTAATTTGTCGATCCTTTCTTCGGAGGCGACATGGTACGAAAAGGCTGTCGGAGGCTTCATTGGTCTCAAAATAGAACATCGCGCCCAGCTCAAGGTACGCCGTTCAGGTCGTTGGAGAAAGAGGCTTAGATACAGACGCACTCACATCTTGTCCGTCTTTATTCTTGTAAATGAGTGGGTGGTTACGCGGCTCGCCTTTTTAATCACTTTTTTTTATTTAATTAAGAGCCGGATCGAACGAGGAGGTGTTACCTCTGGTACGGCGGGGAACTATCTCCGCATGCTTTGTAGCTTACTGAGCCGGCACCTTAAGCGCACCGTGGATGGAGGCCGAGGGTGAGGAAGAGGAAAGGAGGGAAGGAATCTAAGGCGAGACGTTGGGGGAGAAGTCTTTACTTAGAGCTTGCCTGAGTATTGCATACCAAAAATGTCAGTTGTTCCTTAATTATTTTTAAATTGCGAGAACTTTGTGCGAGCCCAACATAATAACTTCAAATCGTGCCGCTCCTTAACCTCTCCTTCTGTCTCTTGGGATTGCCTCCGCTCAGGGCCAACATTCAAGCCGAGCTTTGCTTCGTGTCCTGGACGGCCGTCTCAGCTTTCTTGGAGAAATACAAGGAAACGATTCGACAGTCTCTACGAGTAGAACACCGAGGTATGGGAAGTAGAGCCGGCAGTAAAAGGGGGACGGGGGATGGAGAGAGGACGGCGGGAGAGAAGAGTGAGGACCCTGAGGACAACAGCATGGCCATTGCAGCTTCCTGCGGCATAGCTCCCTGAAGTGAATTTATGTACTCATTCTCAATTCGTCCTTTCCCCTCCTCTGTTCTTCAGGAGCACGCCTCGGCCTGGAGCACCTCATTGCATTCATTCAAGCCAGAAACATGCACTCAAGCGCCTCCGAACCCCCCTCACCCCTTTTCTCCAGCCCGCCCCTCCGACCTGCTTCCACTATTCCCGCATTCAGCAATGGGATGGCTGAGGCCCTACGTGACTACATTTGCTCATCCCGAGGCGTATCAAGCCTGACAAGTACGGCACGCTCCTTCCCTGTAGATCTCGTTTTTTGCTCTCCTGTCCCGAATTATTTCTCTTCCCTTGATTTTTCAATTCGCTGGACTTAGCTTTCATTCACTCTTCTACTTATGAAAGGCCGAAGCTGCGTAGCATACGTATCAACCTTGCTTGGGCAGGTGGCAGGGGATAAAAGGACTCCTGGCAGGTCCAAGACACTCTTCGAGGCAAGGATAAGGAGCACAGTTTGGGTTAGGTTTAGTAGAGATGTTATGTATATGCACATCTCTATGACAGTAACTTCATGTTTGTGATTCTTCGGTGCTTGTGTTGTCGCCTAATTATTTCTTACGTTCACATCTATCGCGATCCTTCACCAGAACTGGACGGATGTCGTCTCGTTCCTTCGAAAGCACGATAAATTATTATCGTCTGCTCTGGCCAAGGAGCAACAGCACACCAACATCCAACTCGGTTTTGACGCTTTACGTGGCTATCTGGAAGAAAGAGGTACGGTTGAGATTAGAAGAGAGGTGGAGGGAAAAAAATCTTAATGCTGTTTAAACCATTAATGAATAGAATGACTGAAAATGATTCGATGGAAACAATTCCTAAAATTTACTGCAAGCAGGCATTAGCTTTTGTAGAGGAGTCATCCGTCAGGGACGCAAGCGCGAAGCCGTAGAAGAGGGCGAGGATGGCTTGCAAGAGGAAGAGATAAATGAAGAGGAAAAGAATGATCAAAATGGACATGATGGCGCCGCTTTCCTTTCACGATTCAGGCACAAGAGGAGGAGAATGCGGCGATCCTCCCGGTCATCTATGCATCCAGGAATGTTTACGCAAAAGATGTGCGAAAGCTTCGCCAGTTGGGTGTGTAAAAATGAGCAACGGGTAAGGAGAATTGTAGTTTGGAAAGGCATCGGGGCGGGTAGACATTTATAACGCAAAGAGTGCAGAGCAAAATCCAGGAAAAAGTCCTCCTTTAGCATAATACATCGCTCTAAACCTCAATGGATACTGCAGGCCCCAAAAATGGCGGCATCCTACGCGGTAATGATGACAAGTCTCTTTCAGACAGTCAAGGAGCAGGTCGAGAAGGAAAATAATGAAACTGCCAAGAATTTGCAGCTTTCATCTTGGAAGGCTGTCCGAAGTTTCATGGCGGCCCATGGGGTACGTCGAAAAAGGAAGGCGGGCCGACATAGCGTATACGGTTTTGAAATCTCCGCAGTGATCACAGCTCATTGATTAAATATTTAATATGTTGCAGAAGTCATACTGTCTCTATTGTGACCCCTCAAAAAATCAGCTCTTCTAAGTCCTTAACCCTCCATATGTTTACGGCAGGTGAACTTTACTGCCACGCTGTCCAGACGGAACGGCTCGGTGCAATGCGCATATCGAATGTTACAGAAGTTTCTGGACACAGACTCGCCTGACCACTTGTAAGGAATGTATGTGGGCGTGGCCTGCAACAAAACCGCGAGAAGAATTACGAGAACGTAGAGTTTTTTTGTTTTGAAAATAATATGCATACATTATTACTTAACCATGCTCTCGAGGAAACGTAGCCTACGCTGAGCGCTAAGATTATGCATGTACAAAGGAAATGAAATGGAAGAAAGAAGGAAGGAAATGGAGAGAAATGAGTAAAGTACGAGAATGTGTAGGAAATGACTAATGAAAAGACGTTCTGTGAGTCATGTCTAAATTATTCTTTCTTTGGCGATCGAGAAGCCTACAAGCGCCGTGAATTAAAGAAACAAGCGCAAAATCAGCTCCATTCTTGTGTCCGCTCTACTCAGAGTTTCATAGATTTTTTTAATTTGAGTTCCGCTTTAATCCGTTCTAACTCAAAACAGGCTACATACACACAGAGGCAGCCTATCAAACTGCCGTATGGGCGCACACGTCGTCTAAGCTAGGCTATGCCAAAAATCAAGTATTCTTCCTCAACTCGCATCCCGCGGGAAAAAGGGGGAACTTCAGGACACGTGCTCCCGCGTGTGAATGCAGAGGAACGTTCAGTCGCTCTGCTATTTAAAAACCCAAAATGATACATTTTTCACACTGTATTACTGGTTGCAAGCCTCCGTCCCTTGTCACATTTGGGATTGGCATAAGCGCCAGGGCTGATGCAATACTGGTCTGATCCTTTTACTGTAATAAACGTGGGGTGGGGCTGAACCTTGGCAAGCAAAGCCAATTTCTTGGGCATAGGAGTCAGAAAGTCGTAATCTAAGAGGCCACCTGTGTCGCCACTGGAGGCGTTGGAATTGGAGAGGGGCACAGTTACAATCATGGAAGGTAGTTTAGATTATAATTGCAATGTCTGTCTATGCTGCACACACATAAAAACACGAGGATGTAGGCTTTTAGTCATACCTGTTAGGGTTCAAACACCAATAGAAGGTATCCTCGAGGCACTCATCGACTAGAAATTTGGCAAAGCTGTCCTGCCAGATTTTATCCTGATTCTCATATCGTCCCCCCCATTCACCGACAACAACAGCACGGTCGGTTTGCTCCTCTACGAAAGCCCACTGTTTCTTCCAAATGTCAGGCATGTTGTCAGGAAAATTTTTCGCTTCAAAGTAAGGTTGCACAAAGGCATCAGGGCCGTAGACATGAGGAGAGTAGACAAGCCTCTTGTTCAACGCGTCGGAGCCCAAATCGATAGGAAACTCCTGCACCCCCTCCAGGTCTCCTCCCCACCACTTGTTGTTCTTATCGAGCTTATGATGCTTGGCTGATGCCAGTTGTGTCCCCTCAACGAAGACTAGGCCCTTATACTGCGGATGCTTCTTGTAGAGGTAAGTTGCCAACTCCTCAGCCGCTGTGTTCCAATCCGTCTTGGCTTTTCCACTGCCCCATGTGGCGACTCCGTGGGGCTCATTCTTCAAATCAATGGCGAACAAATTCCAGCGGTCCCCAAAAGCTGTTAACAGATTGTCCCACGCCTCCTTCACATCGTCCATAGAGTATTTGTCGTCATACCAGAGCTCAGGGATGAAATCCTCGTTCAACCGATGCATGTCCAGCATGATGAGAATGCCATATTCGGCTGCTTTATCGATGATGTTTCCAATCAACTCCAGGGCTGTCAAATCATGCAACTCCTTCTCAATTGTATTAGCATTCACCTTTTTATTGGGTTCCAAGGCCAATGCAGTCGAAAAGGGAAGTCGCACGGCGTTGAAGCTCTCATTTCGCAGAAATCCAAAGATCTGATCGCGTGTCACAGACCACAGGCCGTGAGGCACTACGCGTTCAAATGAAGATAATGAAAAGAATATTGGATGATGGACATGATCAGAGAGAAACGCAGAAATGAGGTGCAAATGTGGTCCTTGTGGAACTCAACAGCGTGAGAATGTAATGCCGAGATACAAGAGGCAATTTCTGGTGATGAAACCAATATTCTTAAAAAATCTAAGATCACAGTAGACTAGATACACGTAAGTTGAAAGGAGATGAAATGACATATGTCCCAAAGCTTATCCTAGGTCCCTGACTCGTTGCCTTCACTTGAGCTATGCAGGCTATGTCCGGACATCAATAAATGAACTTACCTTCATTAGGTGTCTCGAAACCAAAGTAGGACACGCCCTTGAGGTGAAATGGTTGTCCATTCAACAATATTTCTCCTCCTTCTGATGTCCAATCCAGAGATGCAACACACAGGTCTGCAGGCGTAGAGACCTTCGAGGACCCAGAAGCCTTTGCAAGCTGGCGAGTAGCGCGGAGGCGAGGGTTCATATTGACAAGCCCTCCCATGGTGTCATCCGCGTTTGAAAAAGACGGACTTGCCGTCAACAGAAGAAATGTGACGATGACTGAGCTTATTGCGTCCATGGAGCGATGAAAAAGCATATTTCTAAGTTTCTTGATGACCGTGGTCTAGTTTCGAGATGTGGGGTGCTCCTATTAAGGTAAAAATATCTTGCAGATACACATAGCATGCTTATGCACATAAAGATATATCAATGCATTAAAAAGACATCATGATGTCGAGTTGATACACCGTCACCCAAAATCGTGTGGAAGACGTACAAAAAGAAACGCTGCTGTGACACCGGTGACATCATGGCTTACTCATCGACAAAAAGTTATGCAAATCCTGAGAACACAAATTCTTGGTGACGGAACAAATCTTTCTTCATTTTCTGGTGAGAAAAGTTCCAAAAACCGACCTTGGAGCGGGAGGCACTTCGCGATCTTTGCTCTTCGAAAGAGATGGTTTTGAAGCGTCCGTTCACATTTGAATTCAAATTGAGAAACCGCTTCCTGGCCGTTGCTGGCCTGGTCACCAAAGTGATAAGCAACATAACCCCTCCTGTCAAGGTCAAGGTCCTCAATTTTTGGATATCAATAAAGTATAAGGAAGATTCAAAGAACGAGTGTTAAAAAATTTCGCATTTTCGAGAGTTAACGACATCTCTGCAAAGGCTTAAAGCAAGTCATCAGATTGCTAAGGCATGAACCTATGAGGTCACACCTTATCTGCGATTACGAAACTTTAAAATTCACATGTTGCATTATTTGAGCTCTCCCCATTAAGAACTTCCATAAAGTATTACCACCGACTCAATCGAAGCTCTTAAGTGGAACTTATATACCTAAATGTCATGTTTTCCCTATGTCGGCGCGCCAACAGCTTGCCCCATTAAAAAATCACAAAAAGAAAAAGGGTTTAGTATCTTTGTTTTATGCCTCAAGAAGTCGAACAATACAGGGCATGCTTCATGTGCTATGCTTGAGAATGAGTCAATCGTCGAAGGCTACTTGCAAGAAATCATAAATGGTGAATGGGTTGACCGTGGTGAGAATCCTAAAATCCGAGCAAATAGCCGTTGAAAAGCTCCATTTTCTTTAGTGATACTCATTTTCATCTTCTATTTTTGTCTTTAAAAAGGACATTTATGGCTCCTTGATGTCAGTTGGACTGAGTTCTTCGAGGACCGGGCCCAGGTGTGCTGTTTTCCAATTGGGGTATTTTTGTCTGTTAGAAAGAAAAGGAAACCCTGTCGAGAATCCCCTCTAGCCTATTTTCACCCGATCGACGTACCTAGGACGTCGGGCGCTGTCATCGATCGACGATGTTCCTCAAAAGCCCTTCGACTGGCCCGCCGCGCAATAAGCGAAGCACCGGCACATGCCCAGAGGACCCTGTCCCGTGGGTCGATTTGACACGTGCTCTCTTCCCCTGATTGAGCCCCCTTTCCCTCGCTTCCCCGCTCGCTCCTCTCTGCTTTCACAGCTCCTCCATGTGCCTGCTCTTGCATGGCTAGGTGTGACCAATGGAGCAGGACCCCCGTCGTGCCCGCTAAGATATCTCCCAAACCACCTGACCGCCTCCGCGCCCCTTCCTCTGTCACCACTAGCCACCGCTCTCGATCAGCCACGATGTCCTCCCTCCCCTTCAGACATACAGTCACTCTGCCTGCCTTTCCGCCCAACGCCTTGGCCACGGCAATCACGTCAGTATGCTGGAAAGGGACGGCAGGAGGAGTCGCCTCTGCTACGGAGGCTCCTGTCAGTCCGGCCTGGAGGCGCGCGAACTCGATCAGGTTGGGGGTGACCACCACGCCACCTCCATCATTGCCTTCCGGGTAGTCTTGCAGGATCTCAGGGGAGTGCGCCACCAGCCAGAGCCCGTCGGCGTCGATCACCAGCGGGAGCGCGTGTGTCTTGGCCTCCACAAGGATGCGCCGCGTCGCCTCCATGATCCAAGGGTCCCGTCCCAGCCCCGGCCCCACCACCAGCACGTGGAGCTTGGGGAAAAAGGAGGTGACGCGCTGGACCATCCGGGCCACCTGCTTCTCCTTCGCTTTGTGTTCGGCTGAGCGTGCCGCGTCCGAGGACCCGTCCTCCTCGCCCTCCAGGTCCCCTGCGAATCCCACACCTAAGCTCTTGGCCGAGTACACCGGCGTGACCATGAGCTCTGGACTGTACGCCTTGAGAGGACCCGAGGCTTCTTCCGCCGTGAAGATGTAGCAGAGATCGCCCCCGACTTTCAAGCCGGCCATTCCTGCGTAAAAGGGGGCCCCCGTAAAGTCTGCGGAGCCGCCTAGAAGCCCAACCCTCCCCATCTGTCCTTTCCGAGCTGTGTGCGTAAGCGCGGGAATCAAACGCTTGATAGTGCCTATGTCAGATCCGGCAGAGTGATTGAGGCACAAAGCTCTACCGGGCGCGATAGGAGAGGAGCTTCCACCGGCATCCGACTGAGAATAACTGGCTGCGTTATGAATGCTAGCGGCCGCGACACCTTGTCCCCGCCCATCAGATAATGCAGCGCCACGTCCGCTGCTACCGCTTTTATACGACATAGAACCAAAAAACGTCGTAAAGGCTGTAATAGCGAGAGGCAAGAATCGAAGGGAAACCCCCCGTTTTGTGGAATGAGACAGCGCCGGTAAAAAGGTAGGAGGTCGAAGAAAAGGAGGAGGTGGCATCAACCAGGGAACCCCGGTCGCTTTGCTTGGTGGTTCCAGGTGGGTGTCAGACGCTGTGGGATGGTGGAGTCGGATAGGGTGCGGAAAGATATTAGAAAAGCGTCCCAAAAAAGAGCGCATTACAGAGAGGTCGCCGGGCTTCAAGTCTCTCGTCACGTGCCGTTTCCGGGCTGCTCAGCGAGTTGCGATGGCTGGGAGCCTCGCACCTCATTCTAGACCTTGGCAACTATAGTTTATCTTTGTGCAACAAATCTCCACAGGGCGGTCACAGCTCACCATACAGTGCGTCCCTGTACGCAAATGATGCAATGATCCCGAGCGTTTAACGCGTCCGCAAAGAGAACCAGCAGGCCAGCCGAGGCCCCCTATCTGCCGACACTGCTTCTCAGGCCACACATTGTGATCCTCACCTTTCAGTATGGCGGACGCAGTCTACCAAGCTCTGGACCGGATGCTTCCAGCTCTGGAGGATTTGCAAATACGTGGGCTTTTCACACCGGTTCGTGTCAGAGATGGGTGTATGCTCAGGTCCCACAACCTCCTGGTGCTTCGAGATCCTACTGTTTTGTTTTTCATCTAGACTTTTCACGAGGCAGAAGTATTCTTGAAATTTTCGTTCTCCTGTCTCATTGCCTTAAAGACTCGACGATTACTGATTATCGACTACTTTCTTCATATCCACGTGTTTCGCTTATCTGCAGGAGGAGGTCCGCGCAATAGCTAGCAAACGTAGGGACTTTGAGTTCCTTCTGCGTCGTCGCACGGCTCGCAAAAATGATTTCCTCCGATATATCACACACGAGCTAAACCTGGAGGAGCTTCGTCACCTCCGGAAACATAAGGCTGGTCTCGTCAAGACCTCGCTGAGCGACCACGCAGGCAGGGGACTCATCCATTTTATTTTCGAACGAGCGCTGCGCAAGTTTCGGGGTGACTTGGAGCTCTGGCTTCAATACCTGGACTACTGTGAGTCCACCGGCTCCCATAAAGCCCACTCCCGCGCCCTCGCCCAAGCCCTGCAGCTCTTCCCTCGCACTGCCGGCCTCTGGATCCGCGCAGCTTCCTACGAGTTCTTCGAGCGGGCATCCCCGCCCGCCGCGCGCGTGCTCATGCAGCGAGGTCTACGCTTGAATGCCAGTGATTCGGCCTTGCTGTGGACGCAGTATTTCAAATTGGAAGTCCTGTACGTGATGAAGCTGAAGGGACGGAGGACGGCGTTGGGGTTGGAGGGGGAGGAAAGGGAAGGAAAGGGGGAGGAGGGGGAGGAAAAAGAAAGTGTGCAGCTACCCCTTGTGGAAGGTGAGGAGGGAGGAGTGGAGGGAATGAAGGAGGTAGAGACAGAAGAGGATCTCAGAGACCGAAGCGTGCGGGCAGTCCTGGCGGGCGCAGTTCCGCGGGTGGTGTACTTGGCGGCGATCGAGGCGAGGCCACGAGACCTGGACATGCGTCTCTCCTTTCTGAAGGCACTGGAGGAGGCGGAGACCCTGGAGGGTGGAGTGGCAGGCGCGGAGAGCGGGCAAACGTGGGGCCCGTTGGTGGAGGAGGTCCTGCAGGGGGTGGAGGAGGCCTTCGGAGCGGCGGATGCGGCCTGGGCGAGGGCGAGGCACGTACTGGCGGGGGTCGGGGGCTTGAGAGAGGTAGACGAGATGACAAGGAAGAGGAGAAAGGACGCCGGGAAGGAGGGAGCTCGGAGCTCTGCCTTGGGCGGCAGCGCTAGGAAGAGGGGGCGCCGGTCCTCGCTCTCCTTGCCGTCGGGGGGGGAATCAGAGGCAGTCGAAGCCTGGAAAGAGAGCCTGAGGGACGGCCCTCGGAGGTGTTTGCAGGCGCTGGAGACGGGTCTTGGGAGGGTCGCCGGTATCAAGGAGGGCAAGGAGGCGGAGAAGATGTGGCACTACTACCTTCGAGGCCTCTGCGAGTTCCTCCACGCCCCCGTGTCTGTCCTCCGGGTCGCTTTTCCCCAGGCCCAGGCTGCATTGAGTGCGAATCAGGGGACAAGCCTCCTGGCTCCCGCCATGTATTTAAGGTGGGCGGCCTTGTGGGTGCCGGCGACGGTACTGTCGTCGCAGACAGAAGGTGAGGGGCAGGGGGAGGGTTACAAGGAGGAGGGGGAGAGGACGGACGTGGGCGAAGCACGACGTATACTGGCCAGGGGAGTGGAGGGTCACCAGGACAATGCCCGTTTGTGGGAGGCGAGATTGCGGGCGGAAGCTTGGGGGCAAGGGGGAAGGGTGGAGGAGGTGTTTGGGATGGCGCAGCAGGCACTGGGACCGACGGCGGGGATCGATAGCAGAGAGGAGGAGGAGGTTGGCGGGGGGGAGAGACGAAGGTGTGCGGTCGCAGGCTGCTGGTATGTGTATTTGGAGTGGTTGATGCAGCAAGGGGTGACAGAACGGGAGAAGGAGGGTGAGGGAGGGGACACCGACAGCAGCAGCGACGAGGAGGACGAGGACGAGGAGGAGGGCGGGGCAGCAATGGAAGCAAATTCACGCAAGGTAGAGAATGTCCTGGAGCAAGCCTTGATCAGCACGCGAGGATTAGGACGCGTGGCAATTTGTGAGCTTTGGCATCGATACACAGGCCTGACGGGGCTGCAGAGGGCGTTGTCTGCAATGGGAGAGGGAGGGATAGAGGAGCAGGAGGCTATGGCAGCCTTATGTCAGCGCGCGATGCGTGGAGATTGTAGCGGACTCACAGTCGCGTGGTTTGAGGCAGCCCTGGCGTTTTGCGGGCGAGTAAGAGCACAACAGGCAGCTGCGCTGTGGGATGAGTACGAAGCATTTGAACGTGCTCAAGGTAGACATCGGGCAGCTAACAATGTGAGGTGGCGTAGAGCAAAAGCAATGGGCGAAGAATAGCGGCCTTGAATAAGTGAAAAGAATTGTTTTGCTCTCGGTCGTGCAACCGCGTATCAGCTTACCTTGAACACACACCAATAACCCTAACCCTAACCCTAACAAGTTTTGACTTGATTTCTTCTAGTACTTCCACAACCATTTTATTTCAATTAAGAAAAAGGACAAACTGATGAGAAGGGGAAAGAGGAAATTGAAAAAAGGACACAGATTTTTTATTCCTGCTCCCGTGCCAGTCGCCAAGTTTATTTGTTCCACAGGCTTGTCTGTTGTACTGTATACTCGTCTTGTGACTCCGACCACTGTCCGCGGTCACGTGCCTTGTTGCACAACGTGTCGACCTGTGTCCACCCGCGACAATCACACTTTTTGCAGAAGGCCGTGGTCGCCAGTGTGTGTAGGGGTGTGTTGTTGTTTACTTGCTCCGTGTATGTGCGGGAGCGTGCATGCTACGCGTATGTCAGCAACCTAGTTGAATTTTCTCCTCCTCGTGACTACAATCAGGCCCAACAATTTCTGCGTATGGATACGACCAAGAGAACAGAATAGCTGTCAACGTAGTAAAATTTTCGTCTTTCCGTGCGCCGATGCCAGGTGCAGAATGGTACTTTGCACGCGCAGTCATTTCGAGCCTCTCCATCTTGGCTTCTGGAAGTGAGGAAGGACAGCCCGAGAAGGTCGGAAGGCACATTAAAGGCCCGATAGCAACGTTGTTACTGAAAGAAGGAAAATTATGGCGCTGGACGTACCACAAACTTGTCAGAGTTGGCCTTCTCCTCCTCCCCCGTGTGTCTTATGTAAAGCGTATAATCATCGATATCCTTCTTCGGTTCGGGGCTATCTGTGGTACTTTGCACAATATTTTTATGAGACACGGCCTGATACACGAAGAAAGGGAGAAATGGTGTAAAAACATAGCAGCTGGAGTGATTAGAATTTACATCACGTGCGGTGGGTTCTGGAATCCATATTCATCATTCGTGTTTGCTGTCCTAACGTTTCTTGGGGCGAGTAAGATCCGGAAGTGCAGAAAACAGACCCAGCAGGGGATTATGGATACGATGGTCGGTGATGATTTAGGCCATGCACTTGGGACTCATATGTTTGAGCCAGAAAGTCGAAGCGCGGAGCCGGATCGAGTGGTGGAAGAAACGCTAGCTTCCGACGAAGTCCGACATCTAGAGGAGCAAGAGCAGAAGCGGCGACATGCACTGGAAACACTGCGGAACAAACAACAAAGAAGTCTGCTGATAGTCCTTCGGTTAGCAGCAGCCCAGCGTGCAGCCGCAGAAGCGCAGGCTATGGTACGCACCTACTGGCGAAGTTGGCAGTTGCTACGCAGTCTCTACGTCGAAGAGCGAAACGAAGCTCAAGCGTGGAATGTGCGCAAATGGCGCTTGAAACAATGGTGGTATCAGTTCGATACGCATTTTGAGGCTTTGACAGCGTGGGTGAACGGGCGCTCCCAGCCAGAGCCTCGAGGTTTCTCGACGCACTTGGACAGCACTCATTCAGGAGGCGACAGCCTAGCTTGCCTGTACAGTCGTCTCGCCCGAGCCTTAGGGCCTTGCAAGTACAAATGCATGTGGCCGAGCTTAGATGCCCAGATTGAGGATGTCCATCGCAAGTTGCAGTGGAAAGAATCTGCCGAGCTAGCGGCGCTGCGTTCTGAGATTTTGTGTCGCTACTGGCGCGATTGTGGGGTAGCCCGCCAGAGAATGTGGGGCCGAGGCCTGTGGGCAGTCTTGATGAGCAGTGGAGCGATCCGAGACTCCACGCCTCCTCTCCTGCAGTATTGGACGCCGCAACCCCGAGAGGAGCTGCGTCTCCGGTCGCTGGTACCGGTGAGCGTCAAGAAACAGTATGCCAGTGTAGACGTCGTGCATGCCATAGAAATTCGGGCTTTAGGGCACGTCACCGCGACAACAACCTTGAAATGGGGTGATCCGATGCGCGTGCGTCTCTTCGGAGTGACCGTAGGAGCAGGGGGAGTAATGGCTTTGAGTCCGACGCCGGACCTTCTGCGAGACTGGCTAGATAGGTCGACGCGGGATAAGCTAGCCAAGGTGGTATCCGCCAGCGTCAAGCTCCTTGAAGAGCGCCGGCTCCTGGAGCTTGAGCCAGTTCTCACCACAAACGAACGGATGCTTCGGAGACGCGTGCGAGCTCGGACGCTCAGATTCCTAACGGAGCAGGATTTAAATGCTCTGGAGATGGCAATTGTCGAGGCGAGAGAGATTCTTTCTATGGAAAGCGAGCGATGGAAGCGACTCCTCCTGTCATGTCAAGCATTGCCCTCGGCAGTCGCTCAAGAATACGTGAGACGCCGCTGTGGGAGACGTACGGGTGTGTGGAAAGGAATGGGGGGAGGAGCCAGCACTCCGTGGCCGGAAGCTTTGGAGATCCGTATGGAGCTCCATGGTCGCCCTCCACCCAGGCAGGCCCTTGCTTGCCATGTCCGCCTTCGCGCACGTCTGCTACTTTTGCAATATTCTTCGCAAGAAAATAAAATGATCAACTCGGTTGCTACTGATATAATTGGACCAGATAAAGGCCTGAGTAATCAGAGGGATGACGTGCGAAAAAATTCGGCCATAGGCTCGGTGAAGCTCGACACCGGTGTATCATCTGGGGACATTTACATAACATCAAAGGTACATCATGTCCCCGAAAGCTCGACAGCATTAGATTACGCCTCCCTCCCGCACCTCTTGCACCGCCACGGCACTGCATCATCCTCGCCTCCAGGCTCCCGTCACAGGATACTATCACCTTCGCTCCTCAGTCACTGGTCGCGAAGAGCCAGACGTAAAACGAGGCTCCTTCTTGCACTTTATATCATAGGAGCGTATGGTATTCCAGCGTACGTGTTTTGTGTGTGGATTTGGCACTTATGCATGCAATGGACGAATGTCATCCAAGTGGATGAAAGAGATGCCGTCTTGATAGAACGGGGAAAGGGCTCCAAAGCTCCTACCCTGGACGACGTGCTTCACTCGCTCCCCGAAGTGGCTATAAAAGTATCCAAAACAATGGGCTGGCGTGATGAAAATGAATGCTAGGAGCATACTATTTGGACTTCGACTTTATACGAAGGTGTGATAAGATATTTCAAGCTTGTACAAGAATAAGGGAAAGAACAATGGAAAGAGCAAAGAGAACAATTACGATTGAAAGACTGGACGGAGAATGTAAGAACAAAGATGCACAAGCCTAAAAGGTTAGGGCAGAGGCCGGAGGTAGTTCTTTCTTTCTGCTCTTTCTTTCTTTCTACAAGAAAACCACACGCGGAAAGAGACCCTTTACAGGACAACAGTCTCTTATCTTTGTACTTCAACGACTTTACAATGGCTGCAGAAGAGCATCATTTTCTTTCCCCTCGTTTGGCATGCCTCTGTCGGTGTCTACGGCCGACTTTTCACATTGGCGGCCTGCTCCATCCAGACCGTAGACCAGCTGAGTGATGAAGTAGGCTACGTCGGGCGACGCAAAATAGCATGAATGCGAGGCAATGGATGAAACGTACTCATTAATTTGTTCGGAGACCAGCTCTTGAAGCGCATAGTCCACACGCTGCCCGCTGTTAATTTTTAGCGCGCTCACATCGGGCTTCCCCTCGGCGTGGAGTTCGTCGTCATCCAGGGATCGAGGCTTGCCATCCGTGGCATAGCTTGAATCAATTACAGATGAACTACTAGCACTTTTGCTAAGAGATAGCATCTCCTGGTGCCCCCCAGCAGCAATGGCTGGTTTTGCAGCAGTTAGACTCGAGAGAGAACCCAGCAGGGTTTTGGCGCCGGCAGAAACGCTCAAAGAAAGTGCTGAAAGCGATCCGGTCACGAGCCGTTTCTGTTCTCTAGCCTTGGTGACAAACGTCTTGCAGCCTGGACCTCCGTGATGTGGCACCAGAGCAGGGGGTAAGCGGGCAAGCGTTGATTGGAGGAGGGGCTCCAGGCGGTAGGCGACCGGGTCGAACGGGTGGAAGACGTTGAAAAAGCGCTTGGCGGTGGGAAAGCGGAACGAGACAGACAATTCCTGCTCCCGCACGCAAAGGAACATGCCCACAGGTGAGCCTAGCGTCATGAAAAGGTCCACCGAGAAATCGAGCTGAGGAAAGGTAATGTTGGAGTCCGACGGGAGCAGGAAGGAGGCTTCGTCTTCGCGCGCTGATTTCTGATGGGCCAGCAGGTCGAAGAGGACGACTGAGCCAAGCGAGTGGCCGATGACGGACACTTTCCTGTTGCCATGGAAGCCCGGGTGGTGCTGGCAGAAAAGGTTGTAGGCCGCGTTGATCCGGGCAGCTACTGTGGCCACGATCTTTTGACGGTACCGCGGGTTCATGTAAAGCAGGACATCCAACACGCAGTCGTTGGCGAGCTGCCGGAAGAGCGGCACGGTATCCAAGGTCACGCGCTGGATGCGCCGCATCAGCTCTCCTTCGCCGTCCGCGTCGCCGCGCAAGGCGTCGAACCACTCGATGGGCAGGAACTCGGTTCGCGCCTTTTTCCCCGTGTGGACCTCCGTCTCCTTGTCGGTCTTCGGGAGGGTCTGTGCGTCCACCTGGTCACCATCCTTCCCTGGACGAGCCCCGCAGACCCCTCCTGCTGTCTCAACATGCCTTACGCGCTGCACCAAGGCGTTGATTCGGAGCTGCTCGACCGAGGCGCGGAGGCTCAGCATGCCCTGCATACTGTTGGAGCTCCAGAGCTTCTCGCCGATCCCATGCACCACAAAGACCAGATGATCCGGCTCCCGATCCATACTATCGTCCTCCTCCTGCTCGTCGACCTCCAGAGGGGAAAGCGACGCGCCCTTCTTGGTCGCAGCCTCGCCCGAGGCCGTGGGGCGAGACGCTGTGGTCGGCACTTTCTCGTCCTCGTAGCCCCGCCTCAAAAGACGATTGTGAAGCACGCCGATGCCATAGGAAATCCGCTGCTGAACCATTTCGATTTCTGCGCCTGGTAGCGTGGCCACCGTGAAGGCGGAGGCCGAGGGAGCGGGCACGGACGAGCTTCCCCCCCGGCCCGCCTGGGTCTCCTCCTGACTTCCTGCCCCCGGCACCTCCTTGACAGTGACTACCACTTTGTGGACCTTGTCAGCCAACTCTACCTCCTTCCGCAGCAGCACATACTTGCCGCTCCCGCTCCCGCTGGTCGAAGCCGACCGACTGAGAGCGGCTGCGTCCTCTGAGGCGGAGGGAGCGCTTGCCTCTGCGTCCCGAGGGGAGGTCTCTAGAAACGAGCCTGCCGACAACGATCGTACACTTTCACCCAAGGCCGCTTGGTACATTTCTTCAATAGCAGCCGCGTCACTTTCTTCGTACGGAACATAACCGCCTGAGCCCGGAAGGCTCGTCGCGGGTTTGCTAAACCAGGAAGCCCGCAGAACCTTTCGTACGTCCTTGTCCCAATACACTGCACGCAGTTGACGGTCTCTGATGTCAACCTGGTACCGTCCTCCCTCCACCAACACGGGGACTTCCGCATCTGTACCGTCGCTTGTTGTGGCCAAAGCCGTCAAGGCTTTTTCCAAGGCCGCGTTGTCACGTTTGCGGAACGGCGTCCACCCTCTCCCTGATTTGACGCTGTCTTGCTTCAGCCAATAATAGGACAAAGGTTCTGCTGCTTTAGCGCACGATTCGTTCGCGAGCTTCTGAGCTTCGGCCATCTCTCGGAAAGGATTGCCCAAGGAGGCAGTGGCCGTGAGAGTGGAAGAGGATGCCTGAGGGGCAGACATGACAACCAGGATGATGGCTAGGCCGAGAAGGCACCCAGCCGAGGGAATAGGATGTGCGCGAAAAGAGGGCTTGGAGGGCGCAATCGTAGCACAACCTTTTGAAATATGAGGAAGAAACGACGAAATGTTGGGCAGTGGAACATAAGTAGTTCTCGGCGCGGAACAAAGTCCTCGGAGGAGTACCCTCACGACTCCCAGCGAGCCCAGCTGACGACTCCCAGCCCAACCTCAAATGCCTCAGACACACACATAGGTGGGACACATGGTCTTTCAGGCTCTAGGAGGGATTTCGATGGCCACATCTGTGGGCCTAGGGGTGAGATGGGGGGCTGTGCATGGTGTACTTGAGAGTGTGTGGGTATCGATGCATCGGAACGGCATTTTATCCCAGAAAGAGGTTTGATAGAGGGGAGGTTGTGACAAACGGGAAGTTCAATTTTGTACTTCCGTCGTCAACCTGAGGGTTCCTTTCGTACCTGAACAACACGAACATAGGCATACGGCGCCCACGGGCTTGCATCTCGCTTGAAAGAGCTCGAAAAGGCACAGATCCCTCCTGCATCGACTACGGCCTCCCCCCAGGAGGTCTGGTCTCGGGCCAACGCGTACCAGCAATTGCACAGTCTGGGTCTCCTACTGACCCCTCTACTCTCAGAGCCACACAGCAAGCTCCGTCCCCTAGCAGGGTTTTCTTTTGCCTCGGGCATAGTCCTCTTCTCGGGGGGCTTGTACGCTGCAACGTGGACAGGAAACAGGCAACTCTCGTCGGGGGCGCCTTTTGGAGGGGTAGCGTTCATGATAGGATGGGTAGCACTTGCCGTGGCGAGACGGCGGCCGCCATCAATCCCTAAGCCCGCACTCTGATAACACGAGCTGCTTATGTTCGTCTACAGTGTGCCTTTTAAATGATGTATACCTCATTGCGTGCAATCGCACGGGCGAGCCCGATGTAAAAGACGCGCAGAACACCGTGCACAATATGAAAGGCGTGTGAGATATAAAAGCCTACAATTATATCGCTTTCGATGCACGACGTGGTGAGAAATGTGCATCCGATCCAGTGCACGTTGCTCATGGCGGTAGGATCGTCTACCAGGGCGGGTGCCGAAGCGAAGGAGGGGGCGATCTTTTCAAGCGAAGAAGGAATCAGTCCCGACAATTACGTCTTTGCTGCAGGAATCCTTTAATTTTTTTTGCCTCTGCTCTCAATCTCTCTTTTTACCCGCTGGTTCGCTCCCCTCGTCCCGCTGCCTCTTCCCCCCACCCATCCTCTCCCCCTCCCTCCTCGCGCTCCCCGCCATGCCCACCACCAGCAGCAGTAGGGCACCAGTCGCTTCAGCGACAAGGGTGACCCATCCCACATACTCCCGCCTCCAGGCCTCGCCTGCTGGAACGCGAAGGGACAAAGCCGGGCCCAGAAGGAAGGGGGAGGGAAGAGGTTGCCAGTCGTCCCGGTCGAGCTGATGGACGGGGCGAGTCCAGAGCGAGGGGATGGGCGGGGAGAGGGAGACGAAGGGGTGGGTGACGTTGAGGGACGGTAGCGGGTAGCGGAGATGCAAGGGGAGTGAGAGGACGAGGGAGGAGGAGGCGACCAGGGAGGGGCAAGGGAGAAGGAAGGCGATGCAGTGCTGGGCGGAGTGGGAGTAGGGCAGCTCCACGTCCAGAGGTCCGGCGGCGGTGAGGAGGGAGGGCAAGGAACAGGGAGGGGAGGAGGAAGGAGACAAGGGGGAGGATGGGGAAAAGGGAGGCTCGAGAACGACGGTGTGGCGCTCTGAAAGCTCGTACGTGTCCACATATGCTCCCTGGGGGAGGTGGAAAACCACGAGGAGGGAGGAGGAAGTCTGCAGGGGGAGACTCGAATAGGAATACCGTATCTCGCGATGGAGACCGGGCGGACCGGGGGCAGTTATGGAGAGCGAAATTCTGGGCGGGGGTGGGGAAGAAGAAGACGAGTCGGAGGAGGAAGAAGAGCGCAAGACCCTCGCCTGGACTGGGAGAGAGGCGCTGGAGGGGTCTGTAGCGAAGGCGGAGGAGGGGGGCAGATTGGACGAAAGCAGGGACGCGGTTAAGAGGTAGCCGAGTATTGAAGCGGTTCCTGGGTCTGCGCCTCCCTCCGGACCCTGCTCCTCTTCTCGCTGCGGGGCCGACCGAAGGAGAAGGGGGAGCAGCCGATCCTCCTCCAAATCCACGGCCTCTGCCACGTGGTACCAGAGCAAGTCCTCCACCTCCGGATTTTCCTTTCCATTTTCCACTTCAGAACCTTCCCACTTCAGTATATTATCCCGCAAAGTGCGTCGCAGGGCCGTAGGGACGCGCGCGCATTGTTGGAAGAACGGAAGGGAGGAAGATGTCTTCTGCTCGGCCGTCAATAAGCTCAAGAGGGGAAGAACCGAGGCATTCTGTACAAACGACAAAGAAGTGAAGGAGGAAGGTGCGGCAGTTGAGGTATTAGATGCATGTTTGAGGGAGGGAGAGAACTCGAAGAAGAGATGCAAGCCTGGTGGGAGGGAAGTCCATGCCGGGGAGCAGGATGAGGAGAATGAGGGAGACGGAACAGGTATCGAAGACGCGCCAGGCGATGACGATGGTGATGGGGAGGGGGATGGGAAGGAGTGTGTGAAGGAAGAGGTGGCAGGGGGGGGAAGGGGTGAAGACGCGCGCGCCGACAAGTGCACAATGCCAAACCGAGACACGCCGCACCCTCCAAGGGCTGTCAGTTGACCAATAGACGGCAGACGTGCACAAAAATCTTCTTGGCAAGAGGGTAATGAAGGACGTGAGGCTGCATCACATGTCAAGGTGGTGGACATCGAGATTAAGCGTGAACAGAGCAGAAGAAGCGGCACGGAGGTCCCTTGAGGGAAATAAAGCCTTCTTCTCCTCGTTCCTTTGCGCAGGCTGCCAGTCTCTACGGTCATTCTGGGATATTACCTCTTGTCGAGAAAGTGAAATAGGTAATATTTCTCTGTGCGCGAGACATGGTTGATGAGGAAGGGTGGAGGAGGTGGACCGTGAGGCCTACTTGTAGGTTGTACAAAACGCGTGCGGCCATCCATGTATACACTTTATCAATTTCGCCAAATTTTGCAAGAGCAGGGAAGCATTTGGGCATTCTTCATTCCGGTCTCGCACGAGTCGTGCATTTAGAAAGGCTGTTCTTGTTTGAAGTGCCACTGTTACTCAGCGTCGAGCGCACAGAAGGAGAAGGGCTTGCACGGGCCTCGGCGATGACCCGGGTCTTCGGAATTCCGAGCCAAGAAAGGCCTCGATACTCAAACCGTGCCAACAAACAAATGCAAATTTCCTCCATTGCCGGGCGGTGGTGGGTTCATGACTCGAGATGGAGGCCAATATCAACACGCGATTTCTGGATGGACGACTGTGTCGATAAGGCTGGAAAAAAGCGTTCGTGTCAATTGTTCTAAGCACACCAAAAGTCGTGTAAAGGGTTGGAGATGATCTACTCCGTTTCTTCTTTATTTATCTCTTATCTTTAGCTGCCACGTATTTAAATTTATATCAATCATTTATTTGTTATGAGACACTTTGCAGGGGAGAGCAATGGGGAATGATGAAGCAGAAAAAAAAGGCAGACTTGGCGAAGAGTTCTTTCGGCTTTCTCCCCTCTCACTTGTCAGAATCCTTGAAAACATTCCTGATACAATGGCTGAGACTCCCCTTCCATCGTACACGTGCCCTTGTTCTCATCACTTCCGACTTTCTCCCACACCCTATCGAGAGCAATCAAACCTCCTCGCGCAGGGGTCCTTTGCTCGTTTCCTTTCCCCCTAACTCCCTCCAGCGTTTCTCCGAATCTCCACGCATCCCGTAACCAACATGGGCAGGGTACGCCTTCTGCGGAAAGCGATGGAACTGCCATATTTGCGCAAGGCTGCTCACTCTCTTCATCGTCCTCCCCTCTGCCTTTTCCATTGTGAAATCCTTTTCTTGTCTCCGTGTTATTTGCCATATCATCGCCCCAGCCAATATACTCTTGTTTCTGCGGCGGCGGCGCCGGCCGCGATGAGATATGACCCTTCCAAAAGCCGACCATGAACGTTATTCTTCTTCTCTTCTCCTCCCCTTCCCATTTTGCCTCCGGGGGTACCCCTCTCCCCGGCACGACTCCGTGCAATCGCTTTGCGTCGAAGAAGCACACTCGGTTCTCTCGTCCGTGACAAAGCCAGCCTTTTCTTGCCAGCTTACCATCGCTGAGCGCCTGAATACAGCGGCGAGATTTGGAGTAAGTTCGTCGCTCTTGACCGATGACCCTTTCGAGGACATTACTCTCGCGTTATACATGACTTTGACGTTTAAAAACAATATCGGATGTTTATTCCCCTCTTGTAACCCTAGCCGCTCTTCCCTCCTGAAGTCGACATACCTGATCAGTCACCAGCGTTGGTCCCCCCACCCCGTCCGCTTCCGCGAGGTACAACACGCAAGAGACCAGCGGATGCCGCACGAAGCCCTTTCCCTCATCCAGAGAATCAAAATGAAGCTGGTGGCCTTCTGCGTGACGCCGGCAGTGCGCCCACCATTCTGCTGTCAGGGACAAATCGGAGGAACAAGAGGACAGAGCAGAGCAGGCAGGCGATGAAAAGAGATGCGGGAAAGCCTCACGCGCGAGAGGGAGCAGATGGTCGCGGACCACGGCCTCGACCGCCATACTCGGGGGCAGAGGGAAGGACGATGAGGATGACGTCGGGTCGCCCCCACTCTTCAAGGACAAGGGGAGGAGGTAGGAAAAGTACCCTCTGTCGCGCCGAAAGTAGCCGTGCTCCTCCCAGAAAGGGGCGCTTGGGGCGAAGAGTCGCTGCATTGCTAGCAAGGCAGCGGGAGGCAGTACATGGTCGTATACGCGGAGAAAGCTGCCAGCGGAAGGAGAGAGGGGGGCGGGATCTGAGGCCTCTAGCGATTGGGGAGGAGGGTAGGCCAGGACGCGGGAGGCCAAGCGGTGGGTGAAGCCGAGCTGCCGCAAGACGTGGTCGGCTCCGTGACTTCGAGTCCCGGTTTGCATCCATAAGAGCGCAAGGGCCTCTTTGGCCTTCCGCTGGCAAGGCTGGCTCCCTTGATCGGACGCTTCGACGGCGCCTCCAGAGTCATAACCCCAGATGTTGCTCGCTTCAAGTCCCTCTCTTTCTTCTTCGAAGGCCTCGCGGCTTTCAGGAAACATTGTGCCTTCTCTCCTCGCATCAACTCTTTCCTTTCGCGCCTCTCCCTCATCCATGTCGGTATCCCATTCGCTCTCATGTCTGACCCTTCGTCCTTCATTGTCGCTTGCCCTTCCTCTCCGCTGGTCCTCCTCTGCTCCTCCCCCCACCCATTTCTCATCTACGCCACTAGCCAATCGCAAAAGCTCCTCAACATACATTAAATCCTCCTTTCCTACAGCGTCCAGCTTGAGAATACAAGCCAGCTCGTAAGCGGCATCCAGGTTGCCGTGGTCTGCATGCACCGCAGACTCATAAAGCTTCCGAGAGGAACGTCGCTGGTCGTTGTGTTGAATCTCGAGCAGGCGGGCCAAAACAGTACTTGCCGTGGAAATTACAGTCTTACTTTCGTCATCAAAATAGATTCGGGCACGATCAATACAGTCGCGCAATAACTGCATAACACTTTCTGTATCCTTAGCATCCCCTCCAGATATCAAGTCCAAGGCCTTCGCGAGCTTCTGGCGTGCGATCGAGGTGGCCGCTCCAGATGAGGCAGGAGATTGCGGGGCGGAGAATTTAAATTCCTTCGATGCGATAGGCGGAGGTTGCAGCGACACTGAGAACGAGCGTGGACGTTTTCCAATCATTTGATCAAGGTCGTGCGCCCTGTAAAACCTGACCAAGTTACAATTAAAGAGGTGATGTGAGCTATGTATACGTGAGGTACAAGCCTTCTTCGCCACAGGAAATTTCATACAAGAAATGTATCCGATTTCCTGTCCCTCACGGGACGCCAAGTTCAGGAGGCTCATCATCCTCACAGCATGCAAAAAGCCTGATAGCGTCCTTATATTTTCATTCGCCTGCAGACAACAAGTTCTTTAATATTCCACGCGCTGCAAAGGACAAATTTCTGGTTTGTCGAGCGTGGTGCGCATCGTCCGCGCAAAAGATTACGCGAGCAAAGCTCGGACGCCTTTCAACCGAGCTCTCTGGCTTTTTCGCGGAGTTTTTCTTCGTCCACATCAATATTGATCCGATCTTTAGCCAGATCTACTTTTATTGGCCAGTTTTAAATGAAATTTCTACTCACTTAGAGCGAGGCGCTATGATAGACGACTCTGTATCTGTTTTTGGCTAAAGCTTATATTTTGAAGAAATAAACTGAGCTCAATTTTGAGGTGTCTTCTCCCTCCAAAAAGTTGGCTGTCTCGAAAAATGCTTGTTAAGCGCACCAGCCTACTTCACAGTGGATACAGTGCGTGATAGTTTACCGATGATAAACTTTTATGGTAGATCCTTAACATTCGTCTCGTGAAGTGCGTCGATTGGCTGGACAAGGACCTATACTCCACCATGGGAGCGTATCCGGTGGCCGAATAAAGGTACAGAGACTCCCTCACCAAACATAGAAAGCGCTCTCCTAGAAAGGACACTCGTTCTTGATAGAAACCTACTCTTTCTTTGTTTGTTATTATTACTATACGCGTCCAAGTGGTCATAGATATGTCAGCGGCCAGGGCAAGGACTGGGAGGAGTTCCTCTCCACAGAGGAATGAGCTCAACAAATTAATGTGGATTTAATGAAATTAGCACAGATGTTTCAAGGGCCCATCGTCAAATTTCATTTATTCGGATGTTGAAGTACATCAATGTGCTCTGGCATTGACCTACATGGGCTTTCGACCTAAGTTGACCCGGGAACACGGCACATGCATTGGACAGTCGATCGAGTTGTACCTTAGCAATGACTCTCGTACCTTGATGATCGAGCTCCTGTTTCCCCATTCAATTGAAACAATATAAGGACCGACTTCAACGTTGAAAGAGCTGGTCGAGTCGACGATTCATGGTTGGAGGTCCACCCGGGCGATCTGCCGTTTTAGAGTTATTTACAGCAAGGCCGTGACCCCTTCTAATATTTGATTGTTCAGGAACGGCGGCCAATGAAGCGATGGTTAGCATGACTCATGTATGCGAATGACACAGCCTCGCTCGAGCGGGCCTGTCCAAAAGTTTGTGGGAGTTCGAAGGGGGGCCTACAGCGAAATGGACGGACACTGCAGGCGCTTTGGGGCGGATCTCAGGGCAAAAACGCATTCAAGAGTACCAAAAATGCATTTTCTGATCGAAGGATAAGGGTTCCCATCATTTGCCGGGTCTCTCCTACTAGCTCAAGCGTCATTAATTGAAGGAGTCGACCGATGAGTGGTGATCCTCATTGGTGACCCCTCGTAAGGATAACGGCCGCAGTTGGCGTAACGGATCTAAGTGCACAGGTCCTCGTCGGACGGGCAGCAAAAATGATTCGTGTATGTGAGCCACAGAAGAGTGGCAGGATTGAAATACTGACTCTCAATAATTCCTCTGGAGAAGTTATCTACGTAATATGTCCTGCTGAGCTTAAATCAGGTTGTCGATTTCATCTATGTCTTCATGTAGACGTGTGCATATGATACATGTCCTGGTTAGCTTTCAGCAGGTTGTCGATACCAAACCTCATATATGTGTATATATCTATATGTATATACATGTAAGAGCAAAATGTCTATATGACGTCTTTTGATGTTCTGTCGTCAGGTTTTCGATCCTTTACTTCGTCTTCGAAACTCATAAGTGTTACGCTTGAGACTTTTGAGTACAAGACACAAGAAAGAGAAATGCAACCAACCAGCTTCTTCTTGTCTAATATATCATCCATGCCTTTTTGTCTTCATCAAACAAAATAGATATTCTCCACGCGTCCTGGCAGAAAGACAAGAAAAGTGTCATGATGTCACGGAAACGTCAATCAGCCTCGCATCTGGTTTGCTCAAGTCTGTGTATGAGAAAGAAATCTTTCAGACAAAAATTCATGGCCATGCTTATTTGTAGCCTACTTCTATTAGGAATAGCTAGTCGTTTGTTCATTCCCCACGCCCAAACGCCGCCGTTCTCATTCAATAGCATGACAATTTTCTCGAATACGCCAACCAACGAGAATGCAAGCAGGCTAAATGACCAATACATGGAATGTAAAGCAAGACATCATGGATACCAATCCATGCATTGTCCTAGGTGGGATGCTTCGGCAGACAATTCCCTAGTCTTAAATGAGTTCGTGGATTACCGCGTGCGTTACCTATGGAAAAAACAACACCCTTCAGATTGTGGTAAGGTGAACTATCAATTGCAAAAGGTTGTCGACAACGGACTGGGATTCGGAGCAATGATGCACGGCTATTACTTAGGCCCGTTCATGGGTGCGATACGATCCGACCGTGTATTCATTCGTGATAAAGATTTTTTTACATATTCTGGATGTACTGACAAAACCTGGTCCTGCTATTTTGAGCCGATCACCAACTGCTCCTACGAAATTGATGTCTTACCTATCCTGGAGAGTCATCCAAATGCTGAGAAAGAGTGGAAGGACTGGAAAAATGACACGCATAGGGTGGTCCAGACAGATAATTGGAAGCCCTCTGGACATTATCCGCCCTATCGGTAAGTACCACTTTTGAGATGCATATACGACAAACTCTTTCTCAGAGGCCTAGGCAATCAAGCTTTCCAAATATAAAATCCTGTCTTACGAAATTTCTTCCCCCTATTTCACCAGAGGATTCGACGATTTTTTCAACCCTCATGGCCACGACGAGCTTGAAGTTTGAGCATTCCTGTACCTGATGCGCCTCAACACCCGCACCCAGCAAGAGGTCGAGCAAACATTACGTGAGACCATCCCGTGTGATCTTGATCCTCGTCGCACAATATCGCTACCCATCCGCGCATCCGATAAATGTATTGGAGAATATCATCTTGAATCCGGACTACCGGTATGTCGGAAGCAAAGCATGCGAGTAATTTGGGCACAACTCGTCATGCAATCTTAAACATTTCATTTCTAACTGAGTAGACGGCCCTCACCCACAAAACAATGCCCAAACATGACCAGGGTGAATCGTCTTGTCCAGATTTCAACACTTACATGGAATTATGTGAGATTATTCGCGAGAATGATCCCATGGTCGACACGATTATTCTCACGTCAGAGGATGCCCGCTTTATCGAGCCGCGACACGCCTACACGACAACCCGAGGGAATCGAAAGCCATGGCGATTTATCTTGAACTCCAGGGACGTGATGCAAGGGGGGGGGACAATGAAAGTGATCACTAATAACACGGTTCACGAAGTCTTCATGTCTTTTTTCACGACAATGCAAATGCAGGTCAGTAAAACACCTTTCAAGGCATTTTTATACATCCCTTAAACGGATCTAGGGCTTACAAACATTTTTGAAAACTAAAAGGATCTAACAATCTATGAATCCTCACATTCCTCGCAACCCCGTCTTACGTAGCTAAGAGGAAGATACCTCATACTGAACTGCTCTTCAAAGTTCCATACCATGATTCGATATTTAGTTATGGGTGGAGGCTGTGGATTCGTTCAGAAGCCGATCATTATTTGTATGGACGAGCAAGCAAGTCGATTCCAGATCTGTACTAAGCATCCTCAACAAAAATATGAAAGATGTATGGATGCAAAGTTGCCGGAGGATGAACGGATACGAGTCCAACACGAGAGAGAAGCTAAGAAGTTAGAAGAACAGCAGCGAAAAGATGAAGACGAGAAAAAAAACCAACAACAAAAAGGTCTGCCAGCAGCCAAAGAAGCGAATCCGGCAGCAGGGTTAGGGTTAGGGTTAGGGTTAGGGTTAGGGTTAGGGTTAGGGTTAGGGTTAGGGTTAGGGTTAGGGTTAGGGTTAGGGTTAGGGTTAGGG
>Ga0102934_1000040_pt1 | contig 61528 bp, 46 predicted proteins | sample SalPonR2_A_D1_MG_FD_78175 | JGI IMG/M metagenome (GOLD analysis project Ga0102934, IMG submission 78175) | Salt pond soil microbial communities from South San Francisco under conditions of wetland restoration - Salt Pond MetaG R2_A_D1_MG | ecosystem: Environmental > Aquatic > Marine > Intertidal... | reverse complement strand
TCGCGTTCGGCGTCGGGTGGCTAGCTGCCAGCATACTGGACCAAATAGGAACAAACAGAGGATGGTACCCGTCGCATTTGGCGCAAAAATAATGATCCACGGTGCGCTTCGCCGCTTTTTTTTTCATTGGCTTCGATACTTGTGTAAACAGGCCTTTCAAATCCAGCAATACTGTTCCTAAATGGACTCGGTCGCAAGCGAATGTCAGCGCAAAATCAAACCAATTGAATCTCATCACGTCGTACAAAATGGTGCTTTGATTGTTGTTTCGGGCGGTCCCCAAAGCGGCAAGACCTGCATAGTTGAAAATTTGCTTTTGCACTGTTTGGAATCGTTTGTGCAAAAAAAGTTTCCCCCGTTCTACATTGGAGCCGACGCCGAAAAAGCGCGGGCTTATTTCGGTGATTTGTTTGATAGTTACCATTGTTTGGCGGATGGGTGCAACAAAGAAGTGTTGGCACAGGCTCAAATATGGCAGTACGGCTTTCAGAATGAGTGCGCCAAGGCTCAACTGAAACAACAAGGTCAGAAATATGTCGAAGCGCAGAAGCACGGCCTGATCGGTGCCAATCAATCCGAGAAAATAAGACCACAGTTGCTTTTTTACTTTGAAAAAGTCAACAACTGGGATTTTGTTAGCGATTGCCTCGAGCAGACACCCGATCACAGAGCATCAAAAACGATATCAATAGTAGAAACAGACAATATGCACTCTTTCGGTCGTTTGAATCCACAAATCGTTATTTTTTCCAGTCTGCTCAATTATGAAACGCACGTGCCGTTTCTGCGCCACCTTCTGCAATGCAGTGCTGCAGTTGCAAAAGATTTGGTAGAAACAGCAAATACTTTTATTGGCGAGCGGAGTATAGCATTGCTGTTGAACTTGAATCAATGGTTTTCTTCGCAGACAAAACGCGGACTGTTTATATACAAGTACGATCTAGTACCACCTTTATTCGAAAAAGTCTGTGCGCTGCAACACGGCAAAAACATACGATCAATCACTGAAATTGGATCAGAAAAACGCGCCACAGACAAAAAAATGTGCCAGTCCAAACGTCGCAAAAGACACAGTGCTAAAGGATCATCAACCACGCAAAAATGAAGTGACTTGACATAGACACACATTTGCGACGCGAACAGCCGCATTTTCGCTATTGCACTGCAATTGTGTTCTATTTCATTAAGCACAGCAGCCATTGACATCTTCGATATCAACAGGGAGCAGCGAAAATTCCGGCTGACGATTGCTGCCTTTGCATATTCCAATAGCAGCCATGCTTGCCGCCACAATGGCAATTATTGCTATCAGAAAATAACTTTTAATTGTCATGCTGCTTGGTTTCCTGTTTGTTACGTTGTCGATTGTATTAAAAATTCTGACACTAAAACAACAAAAAATCTTCACTGGGCAACGACGGCGGGAAACTTTATGACTGAGACGAACGAACAGCATGCACGACACGCGGCTGTGCGGAGCAATTTTGAGACTTTTTTAAATGGTCCCCAACATCACACATTGAAAGAGGCTCAAGAAAAACACGAAACGGTATTTGAACATTTGAGCAAAGAAAAAAGATGGCGGCGACTGTTACTGCAGCCCATTCCGGGTAGCCATCACAAAATAGCAGAGTTTCGCATACCGTTGCATTTTCTGGCATGGAAGGCAGCCCGATTGTTAGTTTCGCCTAAAGAATCTCGCGTCAAATGGCGTGCAGAATGGTTTTCCGGACAGCAGCACATTATGCATGTCGACTCAGATCTGGTTTCCTTGTATGCGGACCTGTCTAGCGATTTCAAAAGATCAGATATCGAAGACGAATGTATTTTGCTGTTCGAACCTTCCTTATCCGCTCAGCCCAATCTGATTTGCAGCCAAGATATCATCAGAATTGAGCGTGATCTAGACACCGGGAAAGCGACATTCAGGCTAATTGTTGACGTTTGCGAAGACATTTCTCTGGGTGAAACCATTCAGTGGCGCGAAGCGGTCGTCAACGCCCAGACGACAATGGTGCGACACGTTGCGCAAAAAATAGTTTTGTTGAACAACTGCAACGGAACCACTGTCCCGAGGCAGCTTTTTTTTTCGAACATTGGGAATGCTTTGCTTATTCGAGTGGACGAACTTGATCGAGTGGATTGCCCCGAATCGATTTTACCTCCGTTCAATTCGTGCAAATTATATTTAGACGATGGCGTCAAAGAGAAAAGACTCTTCCTGACGGTGACGCAGGCTGATCTTTATCAAATCCGTCCAGGCTGGTTTGTCATACCAATGAGTCCCGATCTGTCGTCGTTTCATGTTCTGTCTGCAACTTCTTTGTCCGCATTTCGAGACAGAGGTGCGGCGCTCGACGCCTCACGTGCAAACATAAGTATCGAATTTTCTGGACAAGCGCCTGACATGTTCTGGCAAGCTACAATTTACTGGCAACATGTCAATTGGATGTGTTACAGCAACGGTTTAAAAGCTGTATTGTATGTGTAACGTCACAATAATAAAAAGTTCTTTTGCACGCAAGCAATCGGCGAACAAAAAAAGCTTCAAACCAAAACAAAAAACATCAACCGTTTGTGGCACTGCAGATTGTTCATTAGTCAAAAAATCAATAAATGCAATTGGATCGTCGCGTCACTGAACACTACGAGCAAAGGCTGCCCGAAAGCCGCTGGGACAGAAAAAACAGTCCAGTCGGCAATCTGAAAATTGTCAACAATCTGATGAAAAGAAGTCTTATCACCGAAGCTTTGTCGATGTTGAATCAAGAAAAGTCGCAGGCGATTCGGATTGTCGACTTGTGCGGCGGCAAAGGCGGCGATTTGAAAAAGTACATTCATGCGTGCGGCGACAGTCAGCGGCGTATAGAGTATCTGCTTCTTGATATCAGTCCTAGTGAGGTGCAGCGAGCAAAAGACCGCTTTTCTCAGTTGCCTGTGCACGAAAAAGCCCTTTTTGACAAAGCAACTTTTCTCTGCGCCGACATATGCGATCAAACGGCGCTGGCTCATTTGAGCAGTCAGATAGCGAATTTTTTAGGCACATGCGACATTGTTTCGTGTCAATTCGCGCTGCACTATCTGTGCGAAAGCGAAGAGAAGTTTCGCAGCTTCTGGAAAACTGTCAATCTGTTTGCCGCGCAAAAGCAGACAAGCATACTGTTGCTATCTTATCCGTCTCGCAAGCGAGTGGTGGAGTGGTGTCGTCATTACGCCAAACAATCTGGTGGCGTTGAGACTTTGCAAAAAATGCAACCGCTCGACAACGCATTGTGCGGTCTACGCGTGACAGATGCAACGGCATTGCGCACCATGGCGTCTGACAAGACTGTCGAAAATGCACTGCAAGCACTGCCACGATATGGCGTATCATATTGTTTCAGTTTGCGGGGCGCTATAGATGATTGCCCTGAATTTCTTGTACCTGCCACAATCGATTTGCACAGTATAGCAAAAGAAGAAGCTGAGTTTATCTGTCGCTCAGAGATGACAGTGGACAATTGTGGAGTGATTGCCAACAATGGGTCGTGCAGTCGCGAAAAAAATTGTGCACAGATTGCACAGCAAACAATCAGCGCCGACGAATATCAAGTCTGCTGCCTGTACCAGTATGCCATCTACAAAAAAACACCAGCAGACTATGAAAAGACAGGAAAGGCAAGCGACATCGGCGGCAGGCCTGAAACAACTTCACAATCAACGATGCATGTAGACAACGCGGCAAATAATGCGGCTCAAGTTGATCACAACGCGACGTCAAAAGTCGCCGGTGACACAAAAAAAGCGTCTCGAAAAAGAAAAAAACAGACTACAGAATCTCAAGCACAGCAGCAGGACGTTGTAAAGCCCCGTCGCAGCGCACGTTTGCGAGCAAAGAAAAATTGAATGCAAAAAACAGACTGATCTTGTTTTTATTGCGTAGAACGCGCGGTGCTATCGAAATAAACCACTGGCATACACCTCGTTGCTTGCTGCAGAAAAAGACTTTGTCGAAGTGAATATACTCTGACTCTCATCTTCTTTCAGCAAAACGATCTGTTTGCGACGAGCGTTGGAACATTGTTGGTCCGTGTGGCACAAACATTGTACGCACAAAATCTCGTTGGTCAGTAGACGAAAAGTTTGTTCTTTGTCATTGCCGCATTCGTGACAGACAGCGCAGGCAGGATCTGATTCTGTCAATGATCGCCGTTCCCACAAACCAGAGTCGTCGGCCGATGGCATACACTGATGTTCGCCTTGACAACCCCAGTAGGCGGCTGCAATGAGTAAACAGCGAACACTGCAAAACTTGTGACATCGACTGGAGCATTGCACAAATCTTTGATTGACTTTGCAGTGCGACCGGCAAAGAGAACAGATATTCATTTTCAGACTTAAAAATTTTGAGGGGTGGCGTTTTTTACGGTTGACTGGCTTTTCGAACAGAAGCAATACAGTCATTTGCCTACTATGCATTCAGTTCCGAGAGCCTCAGCTGTCAAAATACAAATAAATACCCACTCGCCTGTGACAACTAACAATGAGCGACGACGAATATCCGATTCTACGTCAGCGTTCATTGTGGTCTTCCGACAGTCCTGTGTTGATACGGGCCATCGAGTTGCACAAAGAGCGTCTCGATTGCACTCGTCTGTGCAATATTCGAGTTTCGCACAAAGCAATCACAACTGCCGATTTAAACTGTACCTCAATCAGCGTGTGATAGATAGTTGTGATGTGCAAGGTAGCAGACTCAGGCATCAATTCTGTCCGCGACGCGACAACCGTTTGTGGTTTGCAAGCGCTTTCCGCCTTCTACGGCTGGGCTGCGGATTGAGCAAATTGGTCTGTGACACGATATTGACGCATTTGGCTGTATTTGATGAAAGCATAATTGACGGCGGTCCCGCACAATTGATTGAAAAAAGGCGCCAATGTGGCATTGATTTTTTGCAGCCATTGTATATGGACTATTTAATGCAGAATCAGTATGCACACTGTATCTATGATATGCTTGAAATATCAATAGAGTGCACAGCAGAGTGCGATTGTGTCTTTATTGCTGATGAGTACAATCTGACCGATACACCGCGACTTGACGAATGTAATCCAAAAGATTTAGGCATAACTTGGTGGGATAATTACAGATTTGAGGGTCCCACAATGTCGCCTTGCGAGCATGTTTTTGATCTTACTTTGCCCGCAACAGGCTTCGTCGATGCAATTTTGTTTGTATTTCAACTTGACACCGCACGAAACACTGTTGCTCCATTTCAACGATTGTACATGTATTTTAATGGTCACTGCATGTTTTCGGCGACCGCTGAACCATTGCAATTGATTTCTGATCGTCACGATCTGTTTGCCCTACCGCTTCCGCCGCCATTTACCGAGCAAATAGATGCAGTGTATCCGTCCATGTCCGGCGCTGCGCTAACGAAACTGGGCACTGGGACCTGGCAGTGTCCGACAAAAGGTTGTTTTCTTAATAGCGTCTTTGTTGATTTTCGGTTGGAAGGAGTCCATTGGTTCCGCTCACTGACGATTTACGCTCAAAGACGCGGCAAGGCTCAATAAATATTTCGCTTTGATCTGCTAACCGCTCAATGATGACTGAATCAAAACAACAAAATCATATTCCGACGCTTGCTGTCTTTACAATCAGAAGATGACGACGACGACGAGGAAGACGACGACGACTTGGTGGGCAGACGCGACAAAGGTGGCAGTTGAGGCAAATTTTTAGCGTAGAAATTAAGAAGAGTGTCCGATAAGTAAGTGTACGACACAACAGAGAGTGCATCCTGACTTAAAAGTCGACATTGCTTCGTTCATCTTTTTTTTGTGAGAACCACATGAACTACCAAACAAACTGCAATATGTCAAGTGAGGAAACCTCTTATCGTAAACGCTTTGTCAATTTCCTTGACCGCTACCGCACCGAGAAACTTGTGCAGGGGGCCAGTTCTATAGCTGTGTTTGCACTGGTAGTCTCACTGATTGTTTATGCCGTTTTCTCGTGGGCAGACGTTTTTCAAATTGGCATGAGTCAACGGGAACAAGTCCTGCACATTGCGGTACCTATTTTTGTGGCAGTGGCACTATTTCCGATGGGAGCGAGCAATTTTATGCGAGCAATAGACATTGTCGACGAAGTTGGCGAAAAAGAAGAAGAATAAACGAATCGCGGATTTCATTTCTTGTACAGTTACGCAATGTCTGAGTTGGCAAGTCTCTTTTCGATCTCTGCAATTACTTCCTCCGCGAAGTTATTGCAAACAGAGACATTGGCGGCTGCCACAGTCTTTTCCAAGTGTGTTTGTAGTCGTTTTTGCGTTTGCACAGCCTCGCTGTGGATTTTTTCCGCTTTCTTCAACTCTGTGCGCGATTGTTCGTATTGATTAAACATTTTGCGCTGCTCAGCGTACGCTTCAGCGAGTGCCTGTTCGATGTTGCTCACCGTATCTTCTGTGCTCGACAATTCTGTCGCAAGCATGTCCATTTTTTGGAGACTCTGTGCCTCCACCGACAACAGCTGCTCGCTTGTATCGATTCCCAAAGCCTCTCGCAAAGTTTGACACGATGTCTGGCATTTCTGTTTCAGGCTGTCGATTCGTCGCACTTTCGCTTTGATATTGCTCAACGACTCAGTCAGCTGCTGACGAGCAGTTTCCGCCTGCACAAGGCGTTGCCTCTGTTTGAGCCGGCCAGCTTCCCAATCTTGCACTGCCTCATCCAGCGCTGCCAGACGTTCTTCGACCTTTTTTTTTGCAGTTTGGACCGCTGCGGCTGTTTGACAAGCTTGTTTTTTAGCTTGACGAGCACTTTTTTCAGCTTTTTCAACCAATTGTTGCGAAACAACTTGATTGTGCAGGTTGGCGTCGCTTTCTGTTTGCTGTCTGACTTGGAACACTTTGAAAGCTACTGACTTGTCTCGCAGGTAGTTGTCCAAATTATGCAGGCATTTGCCCAAATCGCGCCACTCTTCAGCACACTCTTTCCAAGGGGCCTCAGTGTCGATCGCTTCATATTCTGCACGCAAAGACTGAATATTTTTGCTAGCACTTTTGACGTCTATCTCAATGCGGTCGAGCAGCGAGTCCAGTGGAGATGGGCTTTTTTCTTTTCTTGCTTGTGCGATTTGGGACAACAACTTGGCAGCATTTTCTTGAACGCGAGTCAGAGAATTTTCCAAATCATCACCACTCGCTGGCAGCAAACTGGTTAGCGCGGCCAATTTCGCGTCTGCGGCACGAACAATCTTTCTCAACTCATTCTCGTCGCCAATAAACATTCGTCTGTACTTGTCGACAGTGTCGCAGGCGAGTTTGTTGCGTGACTCGAGGCGAGCCAACTTGATCACAAAACGAGTTTTTTGCGCGACTGACAACGGTCGTGCAAACAGCGCAGCGCGGAACTGCTTAGCCAAATTTCGCTTTTTGGGGTCGGGTATAGAGGCAAGTGGCATAGTGCCGCTCAAAGCGTCGTATAGACTGTCTCGGTCCAGTTTTTCGGCGGCAACCTGCCAGTCTGTTTTCAGTGCGTCGCTTACCTTTTCGACAAACACTTTGTTCAGTTCGTCAACACTAAAAACAAAGTCTTGCACCCTGCTTTCGCTGTCGCGCGATAGGCGATTCAGAACCATAAAAGTTGCATACTTTCTATCGGCAGGATAATCGCTCATGCTCTAAAACAATGCTGGTCTTTGCAAACAGTAGGGCCAGACATTGCTAGACTGGAAGTAATTTTTATTTATTTACGTCAGATGAGCACGGACGCAGCATTGTCACGGTTCGCATTTTTGTCAGCGTCTTTTTTGGTGATGTCTGTCTCTGCCGACACGTCGTCGGCATCGTTTGTTTTTCCGTCGGATTCATTTCTCTTTTTGAGCCAGTAAACCAACGCCAGAACTACAAGCACAATACCGACACTGACAGTCGCAAATGCAGCAAAGCGAAACCAATTGGTGTCTGTGATTGCTGTCTGTGCGACTGGCAAATCATCTGCCAGTGACAATTGACTATCGTTCGCTGACTTGGATCCTGTTTGAGTGGAGGCCAACGGTGCACGGTCGGACCTCTCATCACGTGTGTGCGGCGTTTTTTTGTCAAGCGCCAACGACTTTGCGGTCTTCTGCTCGGCGTTTTGCAAATTTGACTTTGCTTCACTGAGTAGAAACACGATTCTTCGTAGTCTCTGTTTAGTTTGTTCGACTTGCGGCGCCGTTTCCTGTTCGGTCGCTGTTTCAAAATCGTCCAGTATTTGTTGGAACGCCACTTTTTCGTTGTGAAGGTCAGCGGCGTCTTCTATTTGCAGCAGGGCGTCTACAAAGTCGCTCTCTCGTTCGGCCGGCTTGTCGCCTGTTAGGTAGAGAGCCGCTTGAATAGTCAACTCGCCAGTCTGACCTCCGTTAATATCTATCGGAGAACCTTCGATCGCAGTTATCAAAGCTTCTACTTGATCATCGTCGAGATCGTAGTGTTCTGTAAATACCTTGGGGTTCGATTTTGTGCTGGCCATAGTGGGTTTTTTCAATCAAAGAAATTTGAGCAGTGCGGTGCCCGATGTCCTCTTTCAGAACAGCGACAAACTAAATTTCAATAAGCTTGATTTTTAGTTTTATCTTTTTGCAGTGCTGCACAGAAAAAAAAGCTGTGCATTTGTCTCTCAGCAAAGTGCACTTCGAACGCACACTTTGGTACTCTACAGCGAGCCGATGGTCTCAGAAATAGACGTGGCTCGATTTATCACGGCCAAAGGCAACTCTTTGGACAGTTGCACTGCATTTCTCGAACAATTGAGCCGTGTCGAATGGACTGAACCGGGATGTGAGCCAGACATAGTCAAGGCTTTGGTCTTGAATCAACTTTTTTGCGATGATCACGCCAAACAGCGCAAACTACTTGTGCTATTGTTGCGACTTGTCTTGCAAATGAGTGCCGAGCGACTAAAGAAGTTGCTGCGACGAGAAAGCGATTTAGAATTGTTTGAACTTTGTTTGGCACGTTACAACGAACTCCACGGTGACTCCAGCAAAGCGCAACTGCTGAAAAGCGCAAAGGACGACAAAAACGACGACCTGAAAAATTGCGATATCACAAAAGTGCGTTTTCCTTGCCTATTGTTTACCAATGTGCAAGTGATAGGCCAAAAGGCTGCCATCTAATTGTAATGCGGAAAATGACCAGAAGTCGCTTGGACATATTTGCATGGTCCATGTCTAGGATCAATGAAACCCGCAGTCTGTTGTGTGCTTTCTTTGTCTTTTTTTTTGATCTTCGCTGTTCACGATCAAAAATCAGTCGCACGGTGATGAGTGGCAGAATAACTCCGCGACGAGTGACAAAAGCCGGTGCCGACGGTTGGCCAGCCGGCATTATCGTTGAGTCCAAAACACAGTATGGACCCAAAGGCGTGGAGGCACGAGTAACACTTGACAGGCAAGCAGTCATTGATCGTTACGAGCAGAACAATCTGCCTCCGGCCAACATTCATAATGATCGGATCGAGAAAGAAACCCCGATGGCAAATCGAATTGCTGTCATGGCTGTCAAAGCAATGTATTTTTTGCTTGCTTTAGTGGCAATCGTTTCTTTGGGTCGAATAGTGTGGCAAATCACTTCTGCTGAGGTGAGCCAAGGCAAAGAAGACACCGAAATTTCGACCGCTGGTACAATGAAAAAGGAGGATTGAAAAAGCTGTTTCGATTTTGAAACACAAAACTGTTTTTTTGCGGAAACAGCGGTCGCAAGTATCGTCAGCGCACAAAAAACTGCAATTTTACACTGATGTGTATTTGCTCATCGGTGCCTGATCGACAAATTTTTACAAACTCAGAGCCAAAAACTGTGCAGCGCAGCAGTTTTAATTGATCAGTGGTATCAAGTGCGAGTAAACAAAGCATATTGAATTGCAATCAAGAAATGTCGGACGACACTGCACCTGCCAATGAATTCACAGACGCTGTAGCGCGCCAGATTGGTCGCGTTGCACAGCAAGGCGCCGCCAAAGCGCTCAATCGAAGTTCGGCGCAAAAAATTATACAAGAAGCGGTGCGGGGAGCACAGTCTGAGATTGGGCAACGGGCAGCCTCCTTCCAAGCTGCACAACCAACAGTGACAACAACTTCGGCTCCAGCCGAAATAAGATTCGAAGGCGGAGTAGAAGTGCCCGAAGCGTTTGCTCAACGAAAGGCAGATCGTCGAACGCAGTCATCCTTTGCCGCACGTGTGCCAAGCCAGCCGCAGTTTTTTGAACGTCCCCCAACGCCTGAAGATGCCAACGTGACACTATTTGAATCAGGCGGCGCCAGCGGCAGTCAAACATTCGAAACAATCGTCCCTCCCGGCGGAGTAGACAGTGCAGAAGACATTGAACGCGCCCTCGAGCAACAAGACAACACAAATTTGTTCCGTGAAGCCCAGGAACAAGGTCCAAAGGCACTGCGAACCCGATCAGTGGTGCCGACAAATGTGGTGATCCCGGTCCGCAGCGAAATCAAAACCAAGAGCGACGGTATTGTTCCGGAAAAAACTCAGGAAGCGAAACGTATAACGCCTCGCCGAATCATTGGCGTATCTCAGGGCGGTGGTTGGCCAGCTGGTGAAATTATTGAGGACAGGAACCAATATGGTCCGAAGGGAATCGAAGCGCGCGTTGAAATCGACAAGTCAGCCGTAGATGTCGTCGCAACCGAAGAAAACAATCGGGTTGCGTCATGGTATGCTTTTGTGGCTGTCGCAGTGGCCATTTTGGTCATTGTCGTTTACGCTGTGGTGGGAGCGTTGAACGATAAAAACGATATCGTCGAGCAAGCAGAATTGGAGGAAGCTGGCAAAGATAAAAGGCCACGAAACAAATTACAAGCGTAAATAGACAAAGTATGCAATAAAATACAAAAACATTCAAACAAACATTTGTAAATTTTATGTACAAGATCGCTACAAAGTGAAACACGATTTTTTCGTTCTTTTACCACGAAGGCAACCACCAAAACCAACTGCTTTCCTTTTTTGTCGGATTTTTGGCTGTTTGCCGCTTTTGCTGCATTTTTTCAATGTAATTGTCTATAATTGCTAAGTGCCGCTGTATTTCGGTTTCTTCGCTGTCTGCACTATCATCGTCTTGATGATTCTGTGGCAGTGGAGGATCGTGCCCTTGACCAGGTGCGGCTTGTCGTTCTGGAGTAAAATCATCACTGGCTGTAGAGACAATGCGAAAGGTCTCTTTGTACTTCGTTGCCGGCAAATTGACGACCAACCATGTGTCATTGAGCAGTGAACATTTATCTTGTTGCCAATGTTGTTGTTTGCATGCTTCCAGGCGTTGGTCTAGTTGACAAATGGCTTTGGCCGCGTCTGTTGGCACGACCAGCGAAGTAGACAGAAAGCGCTTTTTTAGCAAATCAAGTTGCCGATCAAACTGTGGATGCTCCATATGCAGCAAAACGCAGTGCAGGTTATTGTCATGCGCTTTGTTTACAAGTGCAAGGTCGCTGGTCTGCTCGATCATGGCAAGGTTAAATGTGTGCTTACTTTTGCGCAGCTTTTGCAAGTGAAATGATTTTTGCATTTTTCGAGTGCGCATCTTTGGCTCAACCAGCACACAATGGGCGTCGGTTGACTCGTCGTTTTCCACTTTGTGGAGTACATCTATCGCACACTGCTTGCTGGCCACTCTGGCGAAGGACTTGCCAAACTTGCATTCCAAAAGCCGACAAAAATAGTGCGGTTCTTGCTCAGTGATGATGATGCTACGTTGACCAATTTGAGTGAGCGATGTGCTCAGTTGCTGCAGTGCATTTTTGTCGTGCATTGATGAACTATTGCAGCAAAGAGACATTATGGTACTATTTCTGTCTCTTTCGTTGCTTGAGATTAAAATTTAAAATATTTATCACACTGGCAGATCCGAAAAAAAGTGACGATTACCCACACGCTTTGAACCGGATTTAAACTGACCAAAAACAGTCTCAAAATCGTTAACCGACGCACCTAATGAGCACAGTGCATAAAAGGTGCAAAAAGATAGCAGAATACGTCGCTTATACCGACGGAGCGTGCAAAAACAACAATCGCCACGACAACGCTGTACCAAGCAAAAGTATTCGCAGCGCTGGATGCGGCTTTGTTATTTTCAAGAAAAACGAGCACATCGACGCCGCACTAACAGATATATGCGTCATGAGAAAGTCTAGCACAAACAGCCTCAGTCACCATCGCCGTCAGCTGGCTAACGGTCTCGCACCGTTTGTTGGATCGATCTGTTGCGCGGTACCTTTACCGACACCGGTCGATTTGCCGCACAAAGTTTCAAACAATCGCGCCGAATTGTACGCATTTAATTGTGTGTTATCACACTTTTTGGCCAGTCACGAAGCCCGACTGAACAGCGGTATCAGTCTCTCAATTACAATTAAAACGGACAGCGAATATGTTTTGAAAGTTTTTAGTGGTGCTAGAAGCTGGCAGCACAACCGTTACAAACTGCAATCGGGCACTGTTGCCAAAAATGTCGACTATGTGAAAGAAATGTTGAAATTTGTGGACGCTTTGCAAATGCTGGGTCATACCTTGACGGTCCTGCACGTGCCGGCACATCAGCAAGAGATTGACTGTGACACAAACGACACGGCAAAGTGGATCGATTGGTTTGGCAACGACGTCGCCGACAGACTGTCCAATGTAGCAACGGGAATTGTCGACGACATCAATTACACAAGTCTTCGCCCAAGCAAAAGCCGCAAAAGAAAACGAAAAAAATGAACGGAATAGTCAATGCATGGTGGGCTGCAAAAAATCTTTCTCCACTGTAAAGCCAGTAAACAAATTCGAAAAGTAGTATTCAACGCCATGAATACAGTGGTCGTTGTCAGTGTTGTGCTTCTTCTGGTAGGCTTGGCATTCGCTGTGCTCTCGACAACCAATGCGCCACAATCACTAGCCAGCAGTTTTTTCCCGCAGACAAAAGGGTACTCTGACACTGCGGCAGCTGCAAAAGCCACAGCAAACTCAATTCGCACTGATAGTGTTTCCGATGAGAGCGATGTACAAATCGATCCAGAGGAAGACGACGATAGCGATGACGACGAAGACGATGATGAGATAGAAGAGATGAAAATCGACGTCGACAACGATCAATTTCGTCATTTTGACCGTGATGCATATGTTCAATACGACCATCCGCAGTACGGTTTTACGGCGCCAATCGTCGGAGGAACAGCTTACCTCAGTAGGTCCAACGGTTATTTGCCATCAGCGGGTATACCAGTGCGCGTGTTTACGAATGCCTTGCGCAATGGCAACGTGTATTTCTATTCCAGTGTATACGACCCGTTGGGTCGAACTTTGTACGACAGTCCGCTGAAGTTTTCTTATCGTACTGGACGCTACTTGCGGCGTTATCCGTCATACCGTGGCGTCCACAGCTATCCTTGGCGGCGACGATACGCCACTGCTTACTCAAAGACGCGAAGCTACGTGCCCTATCGGCGTTTTAAACGGTTTCGCGGCAGGCGCCGATTCTTACCTTCGCGCGGTGCGTATGGAAAATATCAAATTGGCGGCTATCGAGGTGGTCGAAGGGGTCGCCGTGGCCGGCGAGGCGGGAGTCGCGGGCGGCAGCCGGGACGAAGATCCGGTGCGGGGCGGCAGAGAAGCACAAGAACGCGACGCAGATAAAAAAAGCAATAAAAGTCGGTTCATTCATTGCGGGAAGAATTGCGGTGGCACGGGATCGCTGGTAGTTTGGACATTTTTGCGATAATTAGGCGGTTGGCCGTCTACAACATAAACGCCACTGTACGACATTTGCTTGCCTTCACCATCCTGCACGGCACTTGCTTCGCCGGAGTGAACGCCCCACTTGTATTGGCCCCATTGCGCAGGCTTGTTCGGCTCTGCTCTCGCTTGGTCACGGCCTACACAACGGTTGCATAGATTGTCCTCACGAGCGCATTTGGCTGCACTTTCGACAGTTGAGGAAAAGTATGTGCTAAAGCCTTTTGGACAAACAATTTTGCCGATCGACGCAGTTTGATGCAGCGGATTGCCCAGTTCATCTTTTTCCAACTCTGCTTCCAGCTTTTCAAAGTTCTTTTCGACAAGTTGACTGACTTGATTGTGGAAAGCTTTCACTTCCGCCGTACGCAGATCCTCGTCGTCGAGCGCTGCCATTCGAATGTCTCGTCTCACTTTCGCCAACCGACCGGTGATTCTGATTGCTTTTTCGATAGCCAGAGCCTTTTCAGCCTCAGAAGCGGTGTCATTGACTTCCTGGAATGCCGCTTTAACGTTTGGAATTTCGTCGTCGCGCTTCTGTAGCAGTGGCTGCAATTTCTCTGGAACTGTATCAATCAATTTGGCAGGTTCCCAAACCTCGACAGTAGCAGGTTTCGCGTCTGGTTCAGGTTCTTCCTCTTCTGATTCCGTTGGCGTCTCAGTGCGTTCCACTTTGTCTTCCGATGCGGCAAGTCCCCACCAATTTGTCAGCGCGCCCGAGAGCAAAATCCCTGCCACTATGACGAAAACAACGACGCCGATGACTACGCCTGTCGTCCTTTTTGGATTGTTGGAAATTGCTTGACGTGCCGATTGAAATTGTCTGGGTTGAGCGCTCATTTTATGTCTTCTGTTTTGGCAAAACACTTAATACAGATGAAAATTAAGAGGCGTGAGACGCCATCGATATGCGACGAATAACGACTATTGTTACACGATTGACCTGCGCAAAACGGATGGTTTTTATGAAAGGTAGTTTTTATTGCTATTGCAGTTCAATGATTGCATTGAACGTAAATTTGACCTGACTGTTGCTCAAATCGTCAAACATGCCGACGCCAACCGGCTGTACACTGTTTGCATTGTTCAAGTACAAAGAGACACTGTTGACGCCGCTGAGAACAGTGCCAGTGGCAGTTGAAGAAAAAGAGTAACCTGATCCAACACATTGGCCAGCAAATCGTGCTCTGTAGTTACCGGGCAAACGAAAGCGATAAAATCCGGCATCGCCGCTCGAAGCGCCCGTGTTGTCAAAGTGGCAGTAAAAATATGTCAAATACATTGTTTTATCGCGAATCATGTAGCGAGCAGACTCCTGAACATTGTCTGCTTTTTTTGGGTCGTCACCAGCACTTTCTATTTGCATATCGAAATCGGTCCAGCCTACATTGCAAAGCGACGTATTTTTGCTGCAAGATTGACAAGCCATCTTGCTGATTTGTCGATCTCTACTTTTGGTCGTGAGACAGGGAGAAAAAAAATTTGAGTCGCGCACAGCAAAACCTCTGCGTTATCAAAGCTGACCGGATATGTCTTGCAAACGTCGTCGTGTGGCGCTGCAAAACACTGCCGACGAATGTGCCGACAATTCTGCAAATAGTCATGAAACCGATGCCTTTGAACGTGTCAAAAATCAACTGCACGTGTTACGTGACGGCAGTCTAGAGTTGCGCCAATCAGAGAACGGCGCAGGCCTGGGCCTATTTGCGCTGCGTAGCTTTGCAAAAGGAGAACCAATTACAGAATACTACGGCGAACAGTTGACTTATGACAAAGTGAAAAAGGAAGAGCGCAACACGTCGCACATTCGTCGACATATGGCTCAAAGATATGTCATCGATGGCCGTTACATGGCCGACGGCACTTTGATCTCAAAACCAACAGAACAATTGTTGGATCATGGCGCGGCTGCATACGCCAATCATTCTGCAAAAAAGCAGAACGCAGACTACAATTATGTGGACTCCAATTTCAATAAGGCGGCGTTAGATCAATTTTGGAAAGGAGCAAAGTACGCCTTATTGCCACAGGAGCGAATCACGTACATCTACGCCATCAAAGATATTGTTGCTGGATCAGAGATACTGCTGGATTACGGCAAACAATATTGGCAAAATACTGACGAACAGTTGGAAGATTGAATACGAAATAAACTTTATTGCAGTGCTTTACGTTGCGCCTGTTCGGCAATCCTCCGATAAAGAACTTCGTTCGACGATTTTGCAAGTAGGGAAAAAGCTTGCCTCCGTTGTTCGACGCGAAGAGCGGCATTGTTTGATGCGATCTGCAAATGCATCGATTCGTCTGTTGTGTTGGAAAGGTCTTCGTCGTTATCAACGGCAGTGCTACCACTGCTTGCGCTGGCACTGTCTGTACCGACTTGTCCCAGCGTGCTGCAAGTGGCCTCTGACAAGGCTAAACGTTTAGCCTGTTCGAAGCTGCGGAATGTTTCGCCAAATTTTTTGCTTTTCAGTTTGAAAAAGTGTTTTCGCACAGCGGTGACGCTGCGGCTGTTCTTGAAAAAATTTTTCTGTGCATAGAATGCAAAATTGCGGTTGTTCGAGTGGCGCCTTTTCCACGCGACAATGTCTGGACGATTTGGCGACTGTTTCCAGTCTACGTACGCCTGCCACAATTTCAAATTGTCATCGAAAGTCCAAGCCGTGCCACGTAGCTTAGCAGGAATGTATTCAATATCGTCGATCCCATTCTCCGCGATGGTTTTTAATTTTTCCCTGCTGTCGCAACGCCTCCATTCTTGTGCAGCCACTTCAGCAAGCGTTTCCAAATCACAATTGGTGGCTTGCTTGTCACACAACTTTCGTTTTTTATGCAGTGTAGCCAGCGTCCAATTGCATGCCAATGCTGCACTCGATTTCCTTTTTTTGGATTGTGAAAAGTTGCAATGAAATGGCTGTTTGCGGATTGGATTGATAAGCATGTGAAGACTGGCCATATCTTTGAAACAAATTTTTTAAAAAAGCAGAAGCCATTATTTTGTGCACACTGCAGAATTTTTTTTTGATGCGAAAGAAATGGCAGTCTGCAGAAAGCATGAACGATTTTTGCGAATTTATCAGTTCCGTTTGCGACAGAATGAAGACTCAGCAAACACTTGAGAGCGCACAAACTCTTGCAAAAATATCGGTAAGTGCAGAAAAGCGGTAGATCTTCTCAGTGCAGCATACATAGGCAGCAGAAGATAAGGAAAACGAATTGTTGAAAGTGAAATATCGGATTCAGGCGCAAGAGGATTGCAAAACGAAAATGTTTTCGGCCGCCACAAATGGTCTTTTTACGACAGTTTGCGCATCTGTGCAGGAAAACTCACTCGACACCTACCACCGGAATGGAAAATTGGTCAGATGTAACCACTTGGGAAAAGACTTTGCGGAAGAGTTGAAAAAAAAAGGTTATACGCTTTCTGTCGATTCGGATTGTAACGGTGACCCTTGGCCGTTCACGCGAGTTTCATGGAACGAGGAATAAAAAAGAAAAGTCTGCAGACAAAAGCAGTTTATCGTCAATTGAAACACTTTTATTCAGTCAAGGTGGGTGTTGCAAGAGCGCTGCGTTCAATTTTCGCAAGTTTCCGAAGCGCCTGGCGGTAGAGGCTCTGCGACAATCTCTTCAACGTCCACGCAACAATCTTGCGGGCAGCGCCGCCAAACTTCAAATTCCAGACAAAATGGCACATAGCAACAGCAAGGACCTTCTTTTTGAAACAGTTTTGCCGGCGCGTGTTTTGCAACAAAACAGACTGTAACATGCACTCCAGACGGTGTACCTTTCTTTTTGTCGACAATAAAAACGGCAAAGTCACAAGGCACTTCGCAACGCTCCTGGCATTTGCCTTCGCCCACTATCAAGTAACGAGCCTTGAAAACAACTTCGTCGCACTGTTCTTCACACTGCGGCAGGTCGATAAACATTTTCAGTGTCTGATCAGGACCGCCGTGCACTAACAGCTTCACAACCGCGCTGAGACACTCAGTGGTTCGGCACTCCAGCACTTTCGATTTCCGGTGGTGGCATTGGGCGGCTTCGTTGCATTTCGGTTTAGGCTTCGGACGACAAGGGTCGCACTTGTCCAGAGCCCATGGTCTCAACACACGTTCACCTTCCACGAAATCGGACTGTGCTCTCGAAGGTTCCGGTTCGCAACAAGCGTTATCATAGCACGGCAATTCTCCTGAGCAACAGTCGGGCTTCTCTTGACAATTTTGCAACAGAACCGTCTTGTTTTGAGACTGACGAGGCAGTGAAGTGGTGCAACAAGATAATTTCGGCTTGCCACAGCTGTCTTTGCCGAGACTGCTGTACTGTGTACCAAAAAGAGACATTGAGTTGCAGGCTTGTATCGCTTTTATTCACATATGCTTGTGTGATAAGCATTTTTTTTGCAACGCCTGCCATAACATTGGTGGTTGCTTACAACGGGTTCAAGTCACCATATTGACTGAGCAGCGCGGCATAATCTTTCCTCCACGCCCAGATCTCTTCTGTGGAAACGTCTTTGATCTGACGCAATTGGTCGCCGTGTCCGCCGAATATTTGGGAACAAAAGTGGAGCACAAAGACGCCGCACGAAGTGACATCGCTTGCCGAGAAAAGCCGCTGTATCGGCTGCTCGTACACGTTGCGACATTCGAACTGTTGGCCATCACCGATTTCAGCGAGATAGTCGGCCAGAGTTCGACAAAGTTCGGAACCGTTGGAGGCCAGCGAATCGTAATACAAAATCAGTCCAAGCTTTGGTTGCACGCGTAACAACGTCCAGTGCTGCCGATCCTCCTCGTGCACCGGCACAAGGATATTTTCAGCAGCTGTCCAATCAAACGTGGCGCCGTCAGCACGACGTTTGAACTGATTGTGCACTCGATCTGCGTCACGTCGCAACAAAGTAAAAAAGTAGCTGTTGAAAAACCAAGTGCACGCTTCGATGGCGTCACAGTTAGACAATCGCCGCTCTGAGCGCCATGCAAAACGGATATCAACGGTGCCGCCGGCCTGCACATATTGGCGCGGAGACAAACACAGATGGCGCGCTTGCATAGCTTCCAATGTCATATTGATCGCTTCATCGTTGAGGAGAGCCTGTTTGTCCAGCAGCCGACTAAGAGCGCCGCGCGTGCGTTCTGCACGCAGATGCATTGTCGGCAGCGCGTTACAGTCAAACAGCGTGCTAATTGGAAGCACTTTTGCGCCATTGGGAGCACCCGCAGCCAAAACCAGTGCCAACTGAGTGGGCTGCATGGCAAAAGGTTTCTGCAGGTTGTACCACTCGGCCTGAAAATAAAAGTCTTTGGTCGGGTCGTCTCGACCAAACAGAAATCGATCGGGCAATTGCACAAGTGTGTCGCCGAAAACATTGGCCGCTGCGCCGGCCGACTGGAATAGTTGAGAATCTTTACGCATGACTAGCGCTTTGTCGTTTAGCATGTCGTTTTCAAGCGCAAACTTTTGCACTTCGTTGTGCAGTTGCAAACTGGAATTAGCTGATCGGTCTGATCGAATGCAGTTGTTTGTTTCGCTTCGGACACAACAAATCGTAGTCACGATAAATCCTTCGTTGTCTATACGTGCGACCGCTTCACCAAACACGTCGCCATACTGTTTGAAACGTCGTCCAGGGGCCGACATATCATCAATATGATACCACTTTCCGTCTGTACTGTCTCTGACGAGAGAGGTGTAGTGATTGTGCCGCCACAAAACAAGCGACTCGATAGACATCGTTTGATGGCCGTTGACACGCATTGCACCATCGGCTGGAAAATCGACAATGTTGGTGTGCAAACTGCGCAAATCTTTCTGGCGTGGTATGTGAATAATAAACATGTGCGAGTTGTCTGAACGCACGTGCCGCTTCACAATGAAGCGCGTCGAGACACTCGACGTTTCACCGGTTACTTTCTCGTGTTCTTTTTGCTTTTGAGTTCGAGGCGCTGGCACAACGCTAGTTTCGATTGCAGCCTCGTCGCACAATCGCTGCAAGTCAATACGCTGCGACAGCGACATCATTTGCGTCCAGTCTATATATAATCGCAGCAGAGGCCACTCAAAGCCAGAGCGCACACGCAAACACAACGGATTTTGCTGCTGGGCCATCGACATTTCTTCCAAATGCTCCGGCAACAGACCGTCTTGATCTACGCGGTCGTAAGGCAGATCGCGAAACTCCTCAGTGATAGCCACTGTGGACAAACAGCACTGTTCAAATTGCAAAAGTTCACACAATAACTGCAGACACTCGCCAACGTCCTGAAATTCGCCTGGCTCGTTGGCAAAGTATGTGTCACGCGTTGCCAGACTCCACAAATCGAGCAACGGCAGCAGATTTTTACAATAGTTGCCTATGCGAAAGTCCAGCTGTTGCATCTGCAATCTCGAGCAACGACCGCACTCGGACAAGTCGTAGGCCGTCTGCAGCGCTGTGCAGAAAAGCTGTGCAATGATGAGACGAATACGCTCGCGTTCGTCTTCGTCAAAGATGTAGCCTTCGATATTCTGCACGGAGCAAAAGTCTTCTTCGCTCAAGTCTGCACCAGCATTGTAGTTCTGAACAGCTTTTCTGAATGTGTTGTGCTCGCCTGCTGAAGACATCAAAGCAAACAGAACCGAATTGAGAAAGCAATTGTTCTCTATGTTCGCAAAGCCGCACCGTTGCTCGTTGTAAATCGACAATTGTCGTAAAGAGGATTCATCTGGCAGAGGAAAGACCAGCACCGGCAGGGCGCCTTCTTTTTGCAGACTGTCAATTATGTGTTCACGATCTTCCGACACAAGATCGCGCCAGTAAAATTGCGCCAAGTCACTATCAAAGAATGCTTCGTACGCATTTTCTTTTTCTGCAACGTCCTGACAGCTTTCAATCGCGCAGAGACTAGCGTAAAGCCGGCCAAAAATCTTGTCGTCGACGATCAAGCCGTTATCTGTGTGGGCTAGATCCGCGAAGATATACTGTCGCAGATAGCCAGCCATAATGCACAAATATGTGCCTCGTTCGACTTCGTTCAGCGAAGCTGTGCACTCGACTTCTGGGTCGCCAAAAAATGACTTCAAAGTGGTGCCGTCGTCGCCAACGGTAGCCGTACCGCCGCGTGAGAAGTATCGCCTGTGTAGAAAGCCCGGCGTTTCAGCTGGCTCATAGTTGAACGTCACAAAAGCCGTGCTCAGTGGCACCATATATACTCCGTCGATTCGTGCATCTGCTTGCTCTCGGCGCAAAAAAAAAGCGTTTTCGCTGGCAACTGCCGAATCAAAGTGCTCTTCGCGACCGCATTGAATCAGCAAATCGTCGAACATAGCGAACGCGTCTGTGACTTGGGCGTGTGCCACATGCAGGCCAGTTCGCGAAAGGACGGCGAAAGTCCACAAAATTTGGAAAACAGCACATTCCAGTTGTTCGCACAGCCTTTCGATCGGCTGCTGATGATCAGCATTGCAGCCAGCGTGTGACTCCACTTGAGCCGCTATCTGTTGGCGCGCCCGCTGTATGTATCCGTCACCGAATGCAAAGCACGCTGTATCTGAGAGTCCAATATACTGCAACCCGAAGCCTGCCGGTCCGCAATCCAGTACAGCACGCCAGTTGAGCACCCAACGTTGCTGAAAAAGCGTGCGACATAGACGACGCCACTGTGAACCGCCTCTGCTGCTGTCACAGACTCGCAATCGCAGACTTGTGCCCAGTTTGCGGTGTTGACTGGCTATTCGTAGCAATATTCTGTAGAGCGTGTGTGCAACATTGTATCGCCGCAAAAGTTCTGCACAATCTTGAATCGCATCATGGCCTACAATGTAGGTGTCTGTTTTGGCTTCGTACTGGCCAATTTCCAAAAATTCAAACATATCCAATTCAGATTCCGCAGCATAGCTGAGTGTCGTCGACCACGAGGCCAGAAAATCCAACCACTTCATTTACGTGAAATTGCGTTGTGCCGTGGCCCCTCGAGCCGGCAAAAAAATGGCCAGCACAATTTTTTTGTTTTCCAACAAAAAAACAAATAATACATCCACAAAACAACCGCCACAATGGATGACTATGTGTCAAAGCTGAACAACGAATATGCAGGGCAAGATATTTTTTACTACAGCTTGAGCGAGTCGGCTCCATTCAGCTGCCAATGCGCATCGCAGAAGACCCGATTTTCTCAAGAGACAGATTGCATTTACCGCAGCAAAAAAGAAGCGAAACAGGCTGCTGCACAAAAGATGTGGTTCGCATTGCAGGCCAGGAAAATCGACAACGCAGACGATTTGGCGAGTTTTGCGGCACATAGGGGACGCAACTCCAATGCCATCAACCACAGTTTTGAGACACAAACGCCATCCGCAGCCGGCGATTGCACAACAAGACCAGCTGCAGCGGGAGCAAGCATAAATATGACGCTGTGTCAAGTGAATTCAGACTCTGTGAAATTTCGTCTCAACGGCGGCGGAATGGTGACCGTTGCTGGACCCTTTGCCCATCAAATCCTGCATCTGTCGCGACAACAAAACAAAATGGATTTCAGTTTGACCGTTTCATTATAGATGGCCGTTAAAATAACTCATGGCAATAAAAGGAGATTGTAGAGGATTTGACGGAGATTCAGTTTGTGTCATGTACAAAGAAATAGATAGAAATATTGGTCAACCACACCACTTTTGTTTCGTGCCGCTCAACAATGCATTTTTACAGTTTATATACACGCGCGTTTCCGCCAAATTTGTCATTGGTCTGCACTGCTACTGTCGCTGCTCGAACTTTTGAGCAATTTTGGTTTTTTGTCAATATCGACTTGGCTAGTTATCAATTTCATCTGACTGCCACTCGAGTCGGCCGAATCTGAACTTTCACTGTACTCCTGGAGAGCCATCTGCGCCGCTTTTTCAGCCTTGCGTTTGCTTGTGTAAACACCAAGGCATTGGCGAGTTTCGATGCCGCCGCCTGGCTTGTAAAATACTTGCTCTAGCAAAAAAAGCGGTGGCCGTGCGCCCTCGCTGCTTTTGCGCGAAAGGGATGAACTTGAATCTGAGTGCAATCTGCTAACTGTTATACTGTTGCTATTGTCTTGGCTTTGGCGAATGCTAGCTGCCGTTGACGCGCTTACTGTCGCCAGTTTGTTGTGAACTGCTGATTTGTCATTTTCCACAGTACCGCGAGGCTTAAAAAAATGAGCAAAAGAAGATTCCGACTGTGAGTAGCGCAAAGGCGAGCGTTTTTTGCTACCGCTTTGGGAGGAAACTCGGCGTCTGATTGTGTTTTTGCTGGGCCGGGGCGTGTCGAGCGATGTTGACGGCACAAAAGCCTGTTCTTCGACCGATATAGGTGGCATTTTTGTTTTTGTTTTTTCGAACGACATCAGCCGAACAAGTCAAAATAAAGATACACGGGTTCGGTGACTAAACACAAAAGCTGCTCTGTTCCAAACAAGGTTTACAACAAAATACAGATTGCTCACGAAACAAGTAGAAAACAAAATAAATTTTTTCACTTTCGGTGCGAAATGTGCTTCCACTTTTTTTTGCGCTCTTCACCCTTTTCTTTGTCAATACTGTTACTCAACCCGTGGCCCATTTTGATGCCGGCGGCGGAAACTCCGCTTGCAGTCCGAGCAACTATTCTTGGCAAGCCGTATAGTGCAGCTGTGGCACCGTGACTCCATGAGCCACCAGTTCGCCTGAAAACTCTTTTCGGCTCCAACACGGCTGCACTAAACATCTCTTGCGCATTTTCCTGTAGCAAATCGGCCGTTTCGCGCAGACCCGAGTTGAAACTTGTCGGCTGATTGGCATACATACTGACTGATCTGCTTGCACGTCTGGTAGGTTGTTGAGCCGAGTTGTTGACAATTGGTATAGGTTTGCTTTTCCTGCTCGATAGACGAGGCTCTACTGTTGGTAAATAGTCTTCTCTTACTGAATGTTCTTCGTTAATCACCCCACTACTTGTGTCGCCGATCTCGCCATCATAGGCGTCATGCATGTTAAGCGGCGAAGCGCAGAAGTGATCCGGACAAGAGTGTGCATGATAGGATTTTTTGTGCTCCGTTTTTTGCTGTGGGCACGGTTCGGACAGTTTCTTCTGACGCTTCTCCAGCCATCGGTCGGTAGATTGTGCAACTTTGTAGGTAGCGACCGATAACTTTGTGCTGCCGTAAACGACGTTGCCAGCGACTCGCGCCGCCGTCTGCGACCATGACCTGCTGGGTGAGCGCACATCTTTCGCAAAATCGCGCGCAGTTTCTACCACAGGCTGCACAACAGGCAGCGCACTCGACGCACTCAACAACAGTGATTGAATTTGCGGGAAGCATTTGTCGAAGTAGTGTCGGACTGCTTTGTCGAAACAGTCAAAGTAGAGATCTTTTGTCGGTTCCAGTGCGCAAAGGCGGATGTGCGCGTTGGACAGAGGTATATTGGGAACGTTTGGCAAGTCGAGAAAAGTCGTTCTCAGCAAGCTGCTGCCCCGCAGTACAGGTTTGTATGAAACGCACAGAGCAAAGGGACAAACTTGCAAAGTCCATCGGACAAGTGCTTCACCGCGCCACGTTTCTGTCGAGGTAAGGGACATTGTTTTTGTTTTATCTGGCGTCTGGCACGCCGCCGTATTATGATTGGTAAGTTGCTTGTAATAATCGACGAGAAAGCGAAGTGTGGCTTCGTGGACATTTGCTACCACTTGACTTTGGTACGTGTCGCTTCGCCTGTCTAAAAAAGTTGGTCCACCATTCCGTACGCGCAGTTTTTTCAAAGTCTGCATCGTAGGTAAGTAGCGCACTTTTTGCACTAATCTGATTTGCAGCGGCTTGTTGAAGCGGATAATCTGGCTCCAATGGGAACCGACCACACCATCCCTGAGCGCCAAGTTGGAACAATCTACAGCACATGAAGAGTGCAGTAAGTTTGTGCAAAATTGCTCAACGCTGTTGGGCAGGTTGAAGAGCGACCAATCAAAGCGTTTTGTTTCAAAGTACAAGGTACACTCTGATGCAAATTGACAGTCGTGCAGACACAGTTCTACAATGCAGCTAGTGTTCCTGGCCAATGAAACCACCAGTAACAGGCTTGGCTGCAGCACATATTTGTCATTCGTGTCGTATTGCGGTCGAGCCAGCGCCGCTGCATCGGGCAGGTCAGTTCGAGCGTGCAGCTTACTGCGCGCCTCTGCCAGTCCTGGGACAAAAAGACGGTTCGGCAGCAAAGTGTCTAGCAAGTCTCGCACTATTGCAGACAAGAACAGCACAAATCGATGGGCCGTCACAGCGCCAAACGAGCCTGATATGTGACTGTTTTGCAACTGCTTTTGCGCACTGAACGCTTCAAAGTGCAGCGAAAGACGATGAGGTTTTCCAACAGTCCACACCAGCGAAGTGTTTTTGGCGATCTGAAAGATAAGCATTGGGTCATAGTTGTCTTGATCGATATTTGAACAGCGCACACACCAAGAATCATCGTTTGTACATCGAACCGCGCCGATTTGTCTACAATGTTGTATTGCTGCGCCGTCAGACAGCACCGCTTCAATTCTTTTCAACTTGCCATTGCGCCGGCAAATTTCTACTTCTACGTCTCCGGCTGTCAGCAGTAAGCTTTCTGTGCCTTGTTCGCCGATGTTTGTTTCTGTAGTTTCTTCGAAAACGCTACGCAAAGCCAAGGAAACGTGTTCAACTTTTACGTCAACACGTCGACAATCTGCCATTGTGCTGTAGTCAGCCTCGAGGCATTTGACGCAACAGTGGATTTGATTTTTTGCCACAGTCTCGATGATAAGTTGTACCGTAACGCAAACATTCAATGTGAAATGCGTTGTGACATGACTCTCCTTCACTTTGCAGTGCTGCTCCTCATCGACCACAGGTGCCGAAAAGCCACCTTGTCTTTGTATAACCTGCTCAATCCACTCGTTTGTCGCTACCACAAAGCAACTTGCCAACCGCCCAACAATGCGACCTGAATCTCTATCTTCAAAGTGCACCGCAGCAGCATTGTGATCAGTGTCAAAAGAAAGCAAAAGCGGTTCCGAAAATTGCAATTCTGCAAAGTTTGTTGCGGTTTCGGCCTCACTAGTCAGTTCAATTGCCACATTGGCCATTTCGAATACTGCTTTGTTCGTTGCATCGAATCGCAGGTGCAGAAAGTGACCAGTTGCATTGAGAAGCTTCCGACGTTGCGGTAAGCTTTTTTGTCTGTCTGAACGATAACAGTCGGTAGGCGATTCTTTGCCGGCAAACTTTTGCCGAAGATTGACGTGTCTACATGTGACGCACAAACCTTTCAAAAAAGTGCCGCAGACATCGAGGATGCTAGAATGCATGGGAGTAGCGTTTCCGTAAACCTGTTCCGTTTTCGCGTTGAACTCTGTCGAAACGAATGATGACGATATGAAGCAGTCGCTGTTCTTCGAACAATCAATATCTGCACAATGCTCTGACGTTTTGCTTTGATGATCGCTTGCCTTTTTTTGCAAGAATGAAAGCGTTCCCCAATCTTCTTCATCGACCAGATAATAATTTGCAGTGACAGAATCGATTTCGATTCCAAAACTGAACAATCGTAGCAGAATGCGTACATTTTGAACGCTTTTCCACTGTACCACCAATCTTGATCGTTCCGAAAGCTGCATGATGTGATAATTTGCCGGACATGGTTCGACAAAAATTACATTTCGCAGACAAAGTGACAATCCCTGGCGACTGATGCCAATAACAATGTTATCAAGTGTGCAAAATTCTACACAATAAGTACCTGTTTTGTCGTGACAACAATATGCTGCAATGAAAGTATTTAAAACGATGGCTGCAAACAGTTTCGTCAAGCTGGAACCTGCGTACAAAAAATAAATTGCCAAGCGCGACAGTGTACAGAGGAGACAGTCCAGCAACGTTTTGTGCGAACTCATTGTTTCGAAAAGTGCTGCAGATGCACTTTGAGCATGTCTGTATGCATACGCAAAAAAGAGCAGTACTGTGCAATCTTTTCTTTAATTGAAAATCAGTTCGTGGAAGCACGACCCCATGTCGACCACGGTGAGCGAGGACAGGTTTTTAAAGTGTGTGCTGCAATATATTCTGTGGCGCTTGATGTTATTCGGCGCCGGGTCGGCCGGCTGGGGCAGTTGAGGTTTGCGAGCAACGCCGCTGTTTCTTGCAAATCCAGGCGCGTTTTTTCCCGGGTACACAAAACGCCACCCCAAATTTCTTAAAAATGATGCAATACACACTGCTTTACATCTCCTTTTTTTTTGCAATGGCGTCGGCAAGCTGCGACGGCGAAAGTCTATCGTGCAAAGAGTGCACTGGCTTGTCCGAATGTGGGTATTTTGAGAGTCTGGATTTTTTACACTAATCTTCTTTTGCTGTAGCTTTCTTCGGTTGCAGTTGGTGCAGCAGCACGGCTACCTGTCATGGTGCATCTGACTTATCAGCGTCTTGTCCCGATGGTGGAGAGTGGAAGAAAACGTGCTCCACGATCCTGCCGAACACGGAAGGTGCACAAAATAGCCTGTACTGCACGACAGAGTGCGGCATCTCGCAAGCACTGGTCGTCAATGGCGTCGAAGTGGCCGGCCTGTGCTGCGAGGATTGCAGCAAATTGGAAGACTTCTCTTACCGAGGTACAACGCTCACGAAATCTTCGTGTCCCGAGAGCGGTCTCTGGCCGACTCCCATGCCACCGACGCCGCGACCGACGCCGCGTCCCACTCCGCGGCCCACACCGCGTCCAAGTCCACGGGACAACCGACCACCAGTCGAACCGACTGTGGCTGCTCGTCGCGGAGATAACACAGTGATAAATGCTGTTATTCTAACATCTATTTGTATCGGTTCAATTCTGTGCTTCATTGGTTTAGTGGCCGCGATTACGTGCTGTGTTCGAAAGCGCAAGCGCGAAAAAGAATTGGAAGCACAGTAGTGGCAATAAAAACACAGTCTGGAATTCAATTTTAACGCCCTGTCGCCCTGTAATTTTCGATGCGATTTCTCGTTTCGGCCAACGACTCTGTTTTGGTGTCCCACAGTTGACGTGCAAAGTGAACGTGTTTTATAGCCTCTGCGCTCGATGCCCAAGCGCCTGTGTGCTGCAACAAACACTGCTCCAGTGTCTCTCTGTTCTGAAAGCAGCGACATTGGGCGTCAAAGGCGGCGCTGCTCATGCTGTTGGGTTCGATAAAAGACTGATACAGTTGTTTTAGCGCCCGTATAGCTTCGGGCGATCGTGCCGTCGCAACATTTGTTGACTTCTGCAGCACATGCTGTTCTGCTGAGTGCAGCAGCATTCGTAACAAGTTGCGCAACATCACTATGTACCAGCAGACTTTTGAAAATGTATAATAATCCACTTCTTTTTTAGCCTGCCTACTCAACATAGTGTTGTAGACTGGCCCGATCAGCTTTTTGTTGACGTAGGCACCCAGAGTCACTCCCTGACGATTGGCCGATGGCAAATAGGCTGCAAAATTGACCTGACGTTTAACGTGTTCGATGGCGCGAGCCAGCGACTCTGAGATGCACTGTTTGGGCATGACCGATTTGGCGCCGCTGCACGTCCCGCTGACGCCATTTTGCTTGGGACCGTTTCCCGAATCCTGTTTCTTTAACAACATAGTCAAACTGGCCGCGCGACAAGCTTCGTCGCAACACTCTACGCCGTTAGTAGAGTCGCTTGTGCGCACCAACAAAGCTTGCGGGTAGTTCAAAAACAATATGTACAGCCATTCAAAAAGGTTGGTGAGCAGAGCGCGCTCGTTATGCAACAAGTTTGTTGGGATGGCACGCTGTATGTCAAAATGCCACGGCTTATTCAATTTTTGATTGACCATGTTGTGCAAAGTGTACAGATATTGGTCGACGCTGGCGCTGGTAACCGGCTGCAAACGTTTCGGACCTTGCAGCCATTTGCGCATATCAATGGCGCGTATAAAAATGCGATAGGATTGTCGGCAGTAGCTGCACGGTAAAATCATGGCTTTACTGTACATGAGCAAAACAAACGCCTCGATAATCGACTCTGGCCACGGTTCATCTACCTCAGTGTTGTCATTGCTGACGGTTTGAAGCAGTCGTGGCAACGTGTGCAGCAGTGACCATGCAATGGGACCGAACTTTTGCGAGTTCATTGCTTTGTCACTGATCGTATGTGGTCACAAAAAATATGCCGATGCGAAAGTTTTGTTGTCTAGCTATCGTCGATCAAATTGCAATTTGTTGACCGACCAATCGTTATGTTGAAAACACAAAAGCAAGCATCGGTTTTGCAAGCGTCCGGTCTGGAAGCCGTCTATAGGCCTGGACCAGAGAATCTGCAAATGCCGCTAACGCACTATTGGATTGCATCTTCGCACAACACCTACCTGACCGAAGATCAAGCCAAAGGACCGGCCAGCACCTGCGGGTACATTTTGTTTCTAAAGCGCTACAAAGGCGGCTGTGTAGAAATCGATCCGGGCAAGATCGAACAGCGCAAGATGCCAGATGGCAGTATGCAAAATGATGTCACTGTCACGCACCTCGGTGTGCCGACAGGAAAAATTTGGCTGTCGGATTTGTTGGTCGAAATGCGCAACTGGCTGGCAAGCAATCGCAACACCCAGAACGTTGTGGGTCCAATCATTTTGTCTTTTGACAACAAAAAGCTGAAAAACGCACAGCAGCAGGCTGTCATTTGGCGCCTGCTGGACAAGCACATCAACATGTCGCCGAGCGGCTCTTTTTGCCACCAGGACCAAGTCAGTGGATGCAGTTGGTACCTGAACCCGAGAGACGTCACGCGCGGCAATGTTGCGGCTCTCACGCCTCAGTCACTGAAAGGCAAGTTTGTCATCAAGTGGGCAGAGTGCGAAAGTGTCGACTCAGCTGGCAAGTGTGACGATGCCAAAGCCGGCAAGGGTCTGATCCCGCGCAATGTGGCGCTGGCGGCCGCCGCTGGCCAAAAACCTCTACCAACGCCAGTGGCGCTGGAGAAGTATGTCCACATGCCAAAGTCCAAAACGTGCAAGGTGCACGAGCAAGCGTGCGCGGCCGAGGAGTTTTGGCAGGTGCGCTCGACACACAAAGCGTACAAGTACGGCAAAATTGACATGGCCGTTGTGCGGAACACTATTGACAACTTTGTTCGCGTCTTCCCCAATCCGTTGGAAGCCGCCAAAATCAAGTCGGGCAACTATGCGCAAAGCGGATCGTGGCTCAACGGCGCACAATTGGTAGCGCTCAATACACAAAAGCAGGACCGCTATTGGCATGTGAACGATGCTATGTTCCGTTCTTCGCCGTATCGACTGAAACCGCAGTGGATGCGCACGCCTTCGGGCCAACCGCTTCCATCGGCGACATTGGTCATTCAGTTTGCAGAGTCTTCAGAGCCAGCGAATCAAAAGCTGAAGTTGTTTCATCCGTCCGGCGAAACAAACAGCGGCAAGTCGTTAAAAAGTGATCGACGCGTCACATTTCAGTCGGTCTATCCGGACGCATGTTTTGTCTACGCTGAATCCGAAGGCGATTTTGTTGGCGCTGTGGAAATAGCGCCCAGCTACAAAGATCTCAGCGGCATCGTCCGACTGACTTTGACGCAGTGGGATCGGCCTGCAAAAAGTGGTGTCAAATACATGGGACCAAATTGCACCTACAGTGTCAAGCAACAGAAAAGCGTTCTGTTGCGCTTTCTGTGGTCAGCATGAAATCGAAACAGCAATAAAGATAATGTTTCTCTCGGTTCATTGATGGTGCGTCAAAAGTCGCGGCCTATTTCGATTTCGACGGCATTTTGTTGTGCAGCCGAACTGCTTTCTGCCGCCTCATCTCGGCGCTGACGCAATTGTAAACGTTGATAAATATAAACAACCGCCAAAACAATGAATGCCGCAACGAAAAGCGCGAGAGCAATGCCGCCGATCATGAACGCAATGTTGCCTGCGCTGGAAAAAAAGCCTTTCGATTCCGTCTCTTTGCGACGCTCGACTCTGTCTATAGGCTGCTGAGGCACTTTCGTCGTGGGAGCAGGCTCCGTAGGCGTAACAATGCTGTAGTCTGGCTGATCGTAACGTGAACTATTTTTGACTTTCAGAGTGCCAGCATCTCTTTCGACTTGCTGCTGCTGAACGACGCGATTGACATTATCCATGCGATTGCGCACCACGCGCACATTTACGTTTGGAAATCGCTGTGCCAAGTTGCTGTCGCTGGCGCTTGTCACTGCCGTGTCGAGCCGTCGTTTTAATTCTGCCCACTCGTCGCCACTCAACTGCGTGCTGCTGCGCTCGAACTCGGCAAAAAAGCCCGGAATGCCAGTTTCGACAAACATCACTGCAAAACGTTGCACATGTTGCCGATTGATGTTGCGTGCGATGTCGTCCAGACGTCTCTTGATGTCGTCCAACTCAATCTTCGGATACAGGCTGCGCAGGGTGTCATCGCTTGCCTGGATGCGTTCAGCGTTGAATATCTTTTTGAAAGCGTCCCACTCGCTGGCGCGCAGCCGGGCCGCAGCGACTTCAAACTGTTCCATTTTTACGTCTGAAGCTTCGTTGACAGAAGCATCAGCGGCAGCAATCGCAAGGCCCACGTTTGGATTGGTTTTGGACATGACCTGTTTTGAATAGAAGCTGTTTTGCACAACTCACAGCTTACACAGAAAAAAAAAACAAACGACATGCCGGCAAAGACACAGACGCACGTAGCCCAGTTGCGTCTGCCAAAACAAAATCGAAAGAAAAAAGAAAATCTGCATCAATTGTACGGTCAAAAAGCAGAAATTACACAGATTGAAGTCTGTAATCAGTTCCTGTTCCCATAACACCTGTGGCAGCTATGCTCGGACAGAAGCGAAAATATAAACACTTGTGCGAGCCGAAACAGCGTACATCGCTCGCCGACGACGCTGTGTTGGCCGCACAGTCGAATTGCATGCTCTACAACTGCACCAAGTACGAAAAGTTTTTCCACTATTACACCGCCTGTGGCGTGCTGGTCAACGAACACGGCATAGTGGAAATGTGCAAACGCAAGAGGCAAGCCAGAAAATCACGATCACAACAGTCACCGTATCAGCTTGTGTACAAGCACTCGAAAGCACCGGTATTCCTTGATGTTTGTGACGAAAGTAGCTACACCGTCGGTACTGATTCGAAGCAGGAGTGCGATCTCGACATGCTCATCGACGACAATGCGCTGCGCGTCGCTGTCAGCGAAACTTCGCGGCATGCCGCCGAAATTGGCGAATCGCTCGACGCCTATCAATTGCACAATAAGCGGAAAGACAAAGTGGCCGAAGTGACTAGCGACGACAGCGACGCTCTTGCTGACGCAGTCAGCGCCGACGAGTTTGGTGACGCAGTCGACGCGGAGAGGCCTCGTCAGTTTTTGGCAGCAAATTTGGTTGATTTGGTTCTGCTGAACACGTCGCTGTCAGAGTACATCGCTGTCTATTTGGTGCCGGTGCCAGAATTGCGCAGAACGCGCGTACAATTTTACTGGTGTGTCAGAGAAACCAAAATACCGTACTCGCCTCTCGTAGCCCGCTGGATGTTGCAAAATTATGTAGATCGTTGTGGACCGCTGGAATCCGTAGATTGCACTGAACGGCCAGTGCCGAGCACGCGTCAAACGCTAGTCGACCTGCAGCGCATTGTGCAAGGTATTGCACAGCGAAGGCGCAGTCGAGAAGCAGAGAATGCGGCCAACGAAATACAGACAGAAAGTCCTGACAGCAATCAGTCTATCAGGAACGACTGGGAGGCTTTCCGGCGCGACAATGCTGCCGCCGGAATCGATTTGCCAACAGTGGAGCAGTGGTTGCAGCGATACGCTGCCAGTCGGACTGAGCAAAACAGCAATCGGACCAGTGGTGGGCCGTTGTATGCCACGTCGACACAAGCACGCACTTTGGCGCACATCGAAGCACTAACGGTGAACGAAAATCACCGCTCTGCTGCCGATAGCAGAGCATCGTCGACGCAGACCGATAAAGCCGCCAACCGACAGACTTTGTCGGAGCATTGTTATGCCGCAGGCTTCCAGGTGCGCAAAGCGTTTTACGGGGCGTTCCGCGACGACTCGCTGTGCACCACCACTGAATATCAGCGTTACTGCAAAAAACACGGTCTGCGTAGTGCGCATCACGACGTTTTCAGTAGCACGCGTGAATTTCCTGCACATTCGACAGCAACTTTGTACGACTTTTCGTTTTTCATCGAAGATCTGCGTCAGTACTGTGCTGCAGAGGTGATTGACGCTCGTCCGACGCCGCAGACCGTTTGTGATCGAGACGGATCGATTTGTCGACGCAACATGTTGCGTTTTGAATGTGCACTGACAGACAGTGACATGGTGCTGCTCGATCAAGACATACAGTTGGCATTGAAGCGGGCCGGTTTGGTCACCATGCCGTGTGCAGAAGGCAACGATCATACATCCGGCCTCGATTACAATTTTGCTGAGCCCCGCATCGACGAGCAGTGCAAATACTCTCTGGTCGACAACTGTCGGCAGTCTGATGTTCAGTTGTGCCTTGGCACTTTGCTAAGTTTTGTGGCGCGATTGGAGATTGAGCGCATCGAGCCGTACGAGTTGGAGCCACCTGTGCTCGACACAGTGGTCGAAATTCACGACAAACTTCGCAACGCGAATAGTTTTGTGGCAGACTGGCACAGTGACAAAAACGCCAACAGGGACGTTGGGCCTGGCACCAACGAACTTTTTCTATCGCACCAACAGTCACTGCTGCTGAAATGGATACGTTCTCGTGAAGACGCCACACTGGCAATCAAAGAGCGGCGCATTCTGCGCGAACTTCTCATCGCAAACACCGGCTGGCGCTACTGCGTGGCGTCCGGAGAAATGCGCTACGAACCAAACGACGGCGATGTCGATGCAGACGAGCCGTCAGGCTACTCTCCGATTCAGCACATGAAAAGACAATGGGAACGCGCCAACAAACGCAGGCGCTTGCATTCCAGCCGTATGAGCAGCAGACCGCCCAAGCCGGCAACGCCGCCGCCTTCGGACGCCGCATTGGGTCAAGAATGCGCGGATGAGGCATTGTTTACAGTGGAGACGTTCAATCGCAACCACAGACACCAGTTCGAAGCGCAGTTGCACAGTGTCGACAGCCAGCGTCGCCGATACGAGGAAACAGACGAAATTTACAACGTGCTGTTGTTGAGCGGCGGCGCGGCCAGTGGCAAGCGAACGGTGGTCATGGCGCAAGTGCTGTACAATCTTTCGCCAACATGGCGCTATCTTGTCGAGTGCACTGAATCGTCGCCGCGCAAAGCATTGTCTAAATTGGCGAAATTGGACAAAAGAACCGGTTCGAGGCGCACGACCGCGCCGCTTCGATCAATCAGCAAACAATACCAATCGTTGCGCAAAGCTTATTTTGAGCATACCAAGCTGGCTCGCGACTACAGATACAGTCATGCGGATACAAACGTCCAGTTGTCTCGTGTCTCGCTGCTACACCAGCTGCACATGCTTTGGCAAATGCATATTCGCGAACGGCTGTTTCTGAATCCGGCCGATTTGGAGGACGGTGAAGTGTGCAACGATGGCGTCAATTTGCTGCTGCGCAGATTGCTGGACGAAGTTATAACCAGATTCGATCACAACGAACGAGTTGACTTGCAGACTACCGCAAACGAGTTGTGGTACTCGTTTGCACTGCTGCGCACGCACGCAAAGCTGTCGATGGACAGAGGCGTAGTTGGCACAGCTACAAATCCATCCGAGGAGATAGAGCAAGCAGTCCGTACCGCCCGCACCAGACGTCAATTGGTCGATCAGTTTGAGCCCTCCAGGCTGAAAAACAGCAATCTGGTGTCGCGAGCAACTCTGATAGTGTGTCCGAGCAACGAAATGGATCACTGGCTGCAAAGCCTGCAGCCTTTTGGAGTCGATTTGGATGCCGCTGATGAGACATGCTCGATGCTCGCCAATCAGTGGTACTTTGTTGGGTCGGACTGTGCAAAAGAACCGATCGATGCAGCTGTGTACTGTATGCGCACAATTGAAGATTGGCAAAGCTTTTCTGTGGCGAGGCTGTTGGCGTCCGACGTCATTTTGGTCAGTTACGAGTGCCTGTCGCACGTGACAACAGCCAATGCTTTATACTTGCGGTCTTTTTGCAACAACGTCACTGCGCTTCGAAGCGCAGAATACTGTGACGTCACTTGGATGCGTTGCGTGCGACAACATATGTCTATTGTGCAGTCTACGCCTTGCATCAACCTGCTCAAAACGCCAGCCGAAGTGGCACAGCTAGCAAACGACAAGCAGGAGGCTTACACCGCTTTAGAACAGATCCCGCTAGAAGCTATATTGTGGCAACGTGTAGTGCTCGCCAACTACGACAGCTACTGCCGACACGTCTCGCTGCAGCCGCGACCAAAGCGCAACACAAAATTTGCCCGAGTCAACGGCTTTTTGCAAACGCTGCGCTGCATGCGCCGCATCATTGTGTCGAGCGAAACGCACACCACTCAGTCGCTAAACAATTGGTTTCTGCCGTCCTTCAACGCTGTCAATTTGGTCAGCACGGTCGTTGCTGAGCCGATGACACCAGCTTGTCTCGAATCGTATCGTCGGCGTTGGCGACACCCTTACGGCGAGCGCGTGTCGTCCAAACTGGTCGCACACACGCATCCGCACTTGATGCGGTGCTACGCCCGTCAGTGCTGCTCGTTAACACTGGACAAGCCGCATCAATTGCGGCGTAATTTGGCGCCAATGCACCATCGGCAGACTCTGAGCGCCCGAGCGTCGACTTCAAGCTTTTTTGTTGCCAGAGATGTAGAGCACAGCGTCGTGCCGCTGCGGGAAAACGGAGCCAGCGTCACAGCCGAGCAGTTGCAGAATCTGACAATTCTGATGAACATGACTCAGCAGCTGCAAGCACTGCACCGGTGCAACGACTCGGGCGTCTACTCTGGCAAAATTAGTTCGGCGGCCTATTTTAGCAACATCGGTGCCCAAAGTACAATGGACATGTACAAGGGCATTGTTGGTTTCCGTTCGCCGGCGCAGCTTCTTGAAAGAGACCATTTCACTGACACAGCCGAGGCAGTTCACTCAAACTCTGCCATCAGTGGTGCTCAACGATGTGCTCCGCCAACGCACATATTCGTAGATCAGAGTCGAGATTTGGTGCGCTTCGTACGCCTTCTCGACAAACAAGATGCCATTAGTTGGCGCGATTTTACATTTTCCCGCAACGCTCATCTATCGCCAGACGACAACAGCGATGTACAGTCTGTCGCCCTGCTGAAGGCCAGTTACAGGCAACTGTTACATTCAGTTTCCCACGCACCACAACTGCTGCCAGTGGTCAACGATCAGCTTACCGAATTGTATTTGTATCGTGTCGGTCGTCTCTGCTCGTCACTGACACGCAGCACCTCCGATGCGCCCGAGTACCCATATTCGACGCGAAATAGCGCAGAAGTGCTCAGCCGTGCGACTGTACACAGTGATATAATTGAGGCTGGCGAGTCGACGATAGCCGAGCAGCGACCGCGCAGCAGTGCGAATGACACCGCTGCTACTAGCACAGACTCCTCCAGGCCAAGTGATCGCAGCAATCTTCCGGAGCGGACCGAGAGCGTCGGCGAAGAAAATGGACACGAAGAACAGCCTTCTCTGTTGGAGCGTTGGTATCGATCTATGCACACGAATTATGTGCAAAGAAATCGACGCCGTTTGCAAAGTCGTTTCACAGCGCACCATCCCGGCTTTGGCATACCAAACTTGACCTGTCTGAACGATTTTCGCGCTCCACACCGTAGATTGCGACAAGATGCGCTGGAAGAAGCAGACAAAAAAGCACACCGAGATCTGATGCTGTATTCGCTGCCTACCAAGCTATCAGAGGAGATGGATTTGCTCGTCATGTTTGGTCAGACAGCGCGGCCCGACTTTGGCACGGCCACTGTCAGCAGTTGCGAAATGGGCAACATGCGTCTTCCAGTGCATCGTTTGGAAATGCTGAATGGCGATGCGGCACGCGCTGCCGGCTACCGGCACGCGCAAGTAGCCACAGTCGATCGATGTCTGCTTGCCATTTGTGATTCGGCACTGAATGCCGATTATGCTACTATGCACGAAGCACTGGCCTACGCGCAACAATATCGGGCAAAATTCAACGAGAAACTTGCTGCACGCGACACACTGCGGGCGCTCAACGATCCAGAGTTTTACATCGACTCCAGCGCTCGATTGAGTGGTGCAGACGAAGTTCTGTACGGTCGTTCCGCCCCGCAGCAGATGCAACGTCTACATCGGAGGGGTCTGTGTGCCGACCGGGAAAAGCTGCTGGCAGAATTTTTGTGCAGCTTTGCGTTCGGATTGTGCCACTTTTTGTATCAGTGCGGCGGTGATGATTTAGACGAGTACCTGTGCAAAACAACGTTTCCTCTCACAGCCGACGCCGAGGACGAAGAATCCAGCGAGGCAGGTTCTAATTCCGCAATCAACGCCAATGGCGGTGACGGAGAACAGTCGCAAAGTCCGCGTCGCGCTGGCACGCAGATAAGACTGCCCATGACTGAAGCGATGCGACAGTCTATTGCGAGCCGTGTCACGTTACAACAGTCGCCAACTGAGAGCGTGGCCGATGTGTCGACAGCCATAGACAGACAAGAGAAACAACTGAGCAAAATTGTGCGGCGCTACATCGTCACCGAGCAAAATTTGCTGTTCGAGCGACGTTGTGCCGATTGGATGCTCGTTTCATTTGTTCGCGACCTCGATCGGTTCGTAGCCGCATTCAATGTCCATTCATTCATGCAGCGAGTGCCGTTGTTGTGCACCCTGAGTGATCAGTGTGGCACCGCCAATGAGTCTCAGCGCACAGACGCACAGCGCCAATTTGCACAACGACACCAATTTTACGCGGGAAAAGCGGAAATGTATGCCGGTAGCGCCGCTGAATTGACAAACGCGGAATTGAGCAGCGAACAGTTGCGAAAGCTGTCGGCATTTCATTTGGAACACTACGATAGAACCTTGGCGCCGGTCATCGAAATGCTATTGTACAGCGGACGCATTCACGGTTATCTGAAAAGCAATCCGTCGCCTGAACTGCGACGGCTTTTTTCCGACGTAGAAAGTGACGAACAGGAGCAGCAGATGCTGCTGCGGCGCGTGGTTGGCGGCGTCAAAACGGCTGCACCAACCTATCTGGTGAATATGATCGCCAAATTTCGTTACGAAACGCGCTGGATTGCTCGCGATCTGGCTTTCATACGAAAACAGCGTCAGCGAACGATGGCGGCAGTTCCGGCTCTGGCGAGACTACGTTCGCTGTTGACAGAGCAAAGACGCTCCCAGTCGACGAACGACGATGGCGCAGACTCAGACGACGAAATGTTCGAGTGTAGTCTATGCATGGGTTCGCTGCTCGAGGCAGACAACGTTGCGCTCTATCCTTGTGGCCACATGTGCTGCTACTCGTGCCACGAGCAGTGCAATCAAAAAATGTACCAGCCAATGGTCGAAGAGAACACTGTGCAAGTCGGCATTGCGACGCCGGGTCTGCAGTGTTTCTTGTGTCGCTACTTGCTGCAGTTCAACGAAAAAGTAATCAAAACGACGCTGCTCGACGCGGTGGAACGTGCCGTTGTGAACACGCAGCCATCTTCGACAACGGCGCTGACATCGAGCATGGATGAGTTGTTGAACAATTTTGACGCTACACTGCAGCGCACCGTTTGGCACAACGGTGATAGCGCGGCGTCATCTGAAGACGAGGGACAATTGAATCTGCCCGAAGTCGAGCATATTTCGCCCAGCAACAACGAATTTGCCCAGCTAGACACACCGCCGCCCTCCATACCGATCACTGAAGTTGTCAGCAGCGAAGACGAAGCATCGTCAGTTGATATACTGCCAGAGCCACTTGGATGTTCAAACAGTTTGAGTGCCGGAAAAGATGACTCCGTCGTCGAACCGTCGCAGCAGGCCTACTTTACGAAATGTGACGCGGTGGTTTCTCAGCTGCGCGACCAACTGCTGTCTTTTGCCGACAAAAATGACTATAGCGCATCTTTACGCACAATTGTTGTGGTCAGCAACTACGAACGCTGTCTCGACACGATACAAAAGAATTTGAGAGCACTATTGGCCGATGCTGGCGCAGACGATCGGCTGCGTCAATTGTTTGTGCAGTACGATTGGTTGCCGATACCTATTGACGAACAATCCAGCTTTGAGGACTTTGTCTGCGACGAGGCTCATCTTCAAGCAATGGTCCCAGTGATTTTCTATTGGTATCACATGGATTTGAATTACGAACTAGACGAGGGAGCCTGTTTCCAAAAGTTGCGCTGTATGCCGAACGTCGACGCCGTCGTGTTTGTCGAAACGCCGATGGTGCGGCTGGTTGACGATCGTTCGTCACGTCTGTTGGCTGTCGAATTGGAGCAACGTCTGTTGTCAAAGTTTGTCCATGAATTTTCGAGGAAACGACATCGAATATCAGTCCACCGCTTCGTGCTTGACTACGGCACCAGCGAAGTAGTCGACAAGAAAGCTGAGGCCAATCAGAGTGTCGATCGGCACTGGTACAATCAGACTCGCTGGTACGACGCACCTGAGTGTCCCACAAAATAAAGATTAATTGCCGTTCATCCATCCAACACAATCGCAACAGGTTTCGCGTTTTTTGACGCAAGATGGCATGCGACAATAGTTTGATTGCAACCTTTCATTTTTATAAGACGCCAGACTCTCCGCAAACCGAAAACTTTTCAATAATGAACAGTCTGGCGACCAAAAATTGAAACCCGTCATCTCGACTTGGGACAAAAAAATTAGCAACAGTGATGTCGCCAAATGGTCTGTACACCGAAAAAAAGCGTGCTCCGATCAATGATGGTGATTACTACGGCAATACAAATCACTTTCTGCAAGTTGTCTGTTTGCAGCCGTTTATCGAATGCCTGCTCGAGTTCGGTGTCCCGCTGAGCAGTGTTCTGGCACTGTTGTCCACCGCAATGGGCCCACCGGCGATCGATCCGCCGCATCGATGTCTGGTGGCGGTACAGCGTGCGTTGCTGATCCGAAACTACGCCAAAGTAGACATCTACAATGCAAAGCATGCGCAATTGTACCATAGCATGCTGCAAAGACACCTAAGGCCAGCATTTGTGCGGCTAATCGTTTTCAATCCGTTCGATGACGAGGTCGTCTACCAGCAAGGTGTGCCGCCTGGCATCGATGCCATCTGGTTTCGTTTGGACAATCAGCAGTTGATTGCAGAAGTGCTTTGCAGAGCGCATCAGCAAGTGAAAGCGGTTGAACTAGAAGACTGTGGTCTCGATGCGAACATTTTTGATGCCTTGTCTGAGGCGCACGTGCAGCACGTGACCGTCCAGGGTGGTAAGATTGAGACAGATTACATGTCTCAAGTGCCGCAATCGCTGACAAGCATGACGTTGGGCACATGCACGTCGACTGGATTGGTGGATTTGGCAGCGCTCTACAATTTGAGGCAGCTGACCATTCATTACAATCCGATTTACACGGGCCTGCGCGGTGAACAGATGATGCACGACTTGCGTCTGTTGCATTCCGTGCGACGGCTGACATTGACCGGTGCGCTGCAACGGCAGCGTCCCCATTGGCCGTTGACGTTGCTGCCACCGCAACTGACACACCTCGAACTGATCGGCGACTTTGACGACACTGTGCACAGTTTGACGCTACCCGAAACGCTGACCGATTTGCGATTTGGGCCCAAATTTAAACAACCATTGCGACGTTTGCAGTTGCCTGCGTCACTGCGGCGGCTACTACTGCACGTAAATTATCCGTTTGAGTGCCAGCACCTGCCGGTCGATTGTCAACTGCTGAGATATGCCGAAATCGTCACCGACGTGCCTCACAGTGCGCACGACAGGTCACTGATTCCGTTGCAAACCACAGTGGCCGATCTATTGTTGTCGGTTGAACAGCGATAAACTGCTGGGCGCGTCCGACACTGTTGCAATGGATTTCAATTTTATTTGGCCTGTTTGTGCACTGCAAAGAGTCGCTTGTTCTGCCGGTGTTGTTGCTGCTGCTCGCGAATGAATTTGACATTGTCGATTAGCGGGACTAGGCCGTTACGCTTGCCACTGGCTCGATAGTCACGCAATAAGAAACCTTTTTCTTCGTCACTGCTCAAATGATTGCCCGACAAGTCGCACGTAAGCAGTGCACGCTCGACGCGTTCGCCAATCAACAGTCCAACGACTATGGCGAGAACGTAAGTCGGCAGAGGAAGGTCGATCAAACAGGCAATGATGGCTCTGATGACATAAAGGGCGCCTGGTCCACAGGAAAGATATGCATATCCGGAACGTAAACGCACTTGCAATACACAATCAAAAGACCCAAAGTCATACGAATCTCGACCGATGTACACTGCAAAGTGCAAAAACGGGACCGATTGGCCGACCCACCGATCTTTCTTAGAGGCATTGCAGCATTTGTAGTCGTCTTTCGAAATCGTGCACCGCTCAGTCGATCGGCCAATAAACAACTCGATACGTCGATCGATGTCGGCAAAATCGCGATCGGTCGGATAAAACAGCACCGGCTCACCGGTTTTTGCCATTTCGAGGCGCGTCATGAGCCATGCACTGTCGTTCTTGTAATTGCCGATCGCGTCACAGATCGACGGAATCACAGAACCGTTGCGATAGTGGACTGGACAAAACGCATACTTGCGCTTGCTCTTTTCCAACAGATTAGGGTCGTGATAGTGACTGCCCGACTCGATCATTGGACAGTGGCGCCAGTTTTTGCGTGTCGGATCGGACCACAGAAAAAAGTACGATAGAAAGCGTCGATCACGTTTTTCAGACAAAACATCGTTTTGGATGTTGCAAGTGCATAAAAAATTCATTATTCCAAGAACGGTGTTTTTTGCGAGGGTCCAGAAAACAATAATCGACGACCCGTCCTCTTCGCACCTTTCTGTTCGATGCATCGCACTACATGTTTAGTGGTAAAAACGACAAACCACAGACACCGTACGTTTTTTGACGCAAGATGGCATGTGACAAGGGTTTGATTTCAACCTTTCATTTTTATAAGACGCTAGACCCTCCGCAAACCGAAAACTTTTCAATCATGAACAGTCTTGCGATTGCTGGCTGTGTACTGGTACCGCTGGCTGGCTGTTGTGCAATGACAACGTACTTCGTAGCCGAGGATGTTAGGAACAACAACGAGGACCACGTCGGCGATCTGCTAGGCGGATTGGTCGCGTTGCCGATAGTTGTCTTTGGATATGTCTGTGCCCTGCTCGTATTTGTCACAGGATTGGCGTTGATCGTATCGTCCGTGTGGTTGGACATCTAAATAAATTGTTTTGACAAACAAGCGGGACATCTGTCTTCCAATCACTGCGGAAAGTGCCATTGCGTTGTTCTTTTGATGTTTTTTTCCAGACCCTTCCGAGCGTACTGGCAGGCCGGCAGCAAGGGTCACTGAAATTCCAGACCTGCAAGGGTTACACTGAAAATTCCAGATCCTTCATATTCAACTTCGACAAGCGATGCAATCTGTGCAACATAAACCCATCTTGAAAGTGCAATATTGGAACGGTGACATATTGTATTACAATTTCGGCGGACAATATTGTTGCGGTGTTTCAGAGTGCAATGGCTCCTGCATACTTACGCAAAGCATTTTGATGCAAACAAGTCGTTGTGTCCTCGAAGCAAAAGCCGTGGAGAGTTGCGACGAATATCAGCTTCTTTACCATGCGGAAATTGTCCGCGATCATTGGTCGCGATACGATGAAAGTTGGCTAGACTTTCAGGAAGCGGAAGTGTCCTGTTATGGCCTCGGAAATATGATGTTTGAAATGGACGATTTGGATGATTTGGTTAGTCACAAAGAGCATCGCGGCGAGCCTCAAATGTGTTGAATTGTTGTCTGCTTTTCGCACCAACATTACAAAGAGTCTGTAAAAAAATCAACCCACCTGCAAACGAAACTCTTGCGCCCAATAAAATTGTATAGTAAATTTGTCTGTAAAAAATTTGATAGTGCACTTTTGCTTTTGATCGTTGTTCGCTTGGACAAGCCGTTCAATATGAGCAAATATGCCTTTTTTTTTCATGGCAAGTATGCTGCAGGTCAAATTAGTAGTCTTCTGTTTTCTGAAAGAAACTAAAAAAGCGCAATGCAACACAGCTACCGACCTCCGTTTGATCGTGTGTACACCTATCATGCACCTTATGTAACCAAAAAAAATTTGCCGGCCATGTACACGCCGCAATCAAGACATCCATCGCGCTGGCAGAACACCAAACGCTGCAATAGAGAAAAGAGTCAGACTATCAAAAAGGCCACTGACAACTGTGTTCGGTGCGGACGTTTGCAGCCTTACTTTTGGAAAGGCGCCAACTTTCTGCACCCAAAAGGCACCAAGTACGAAGATGTGTTGTTTACTGGCGACTGGGACATCTCTTTTGAGCGCGGTTGCCTAGATCCACGCGACGCTCGCTTCGACAGTTTTGCACAGGTGCACTGCCAAGATCGTTGTGCTGGCAAGCCTGAAAAGAAGCCAAAATGTTGTCTTTCTTTGGACATGAGTGTTTTGGATTTGCCTGACTGCACGCCCGAAGAGGCTGCAGAAATAGAAAAAGCTATTGCTGTCGCTGCACAAAAAGCGACTGAAGTTGATCGCAAGGCAACTCCGGTGTCTGCAGGCGCAGCAAATCGGGCGCAATAAAGACAAAAAATTGCACGTTTTATTTCCTCAGTCCAAGGCAGCTTCGCTGCTTATTAGAGTCTGTAGCACCTCATTGAACAGTTCGTACTTGACATTCACATCAATCGTTTGCGGATCTATCAGCTTTCTGTTGTCCGACCCAGCGTCAAAGCATACAGAACCGCTGCAAAAGTCGCTTTTTGTGTGTGCTCTGCTGCACTTTTGACTCAACAGGCATTGATATGTTTGGGCATCTTCAGCCACGACAAATCCAACAATCGGGCAAGTGGAGTATTTTTGAACCAGACTGTAGGCGCGAATCTCATCGACACCTTCCAGGTCGTTGCACTGGCAATAATTGGTCACTGTGTGCGGCTGCCAACATTCGATTAAATCCTCCAGCGACACTTCCGCCGTCATGTGTAGCGGTGCTTTATTGCACTGTGGCCGCAGAAATTCATCATCGAGACCTATACACTTTTTTTATATTTTGTTTTGAAGCCGCACAACATGACCGATCTTATCAACTGCGGCGACAACGTGACCTTGTCCAATGTTTGAACGGCAAACCGAAAGACAAGTGCGTCAAGCTTGGCGGCAACGCCTCTTCTTGCAACGGCTGGTCGAAACATGCGCCCAACGTCAAATGTGTCAGCTTCGAAGGCAGCTTCACGTTCTCCAGCGGTTGATTGAAACAGTCGCCGAATGTCAAATGTGTCAATTTTGGCGGCAATAGTGCACTGTCGAGCGGCTGGTTAAATTGAAAACCAAACATCAGGTGCGTCAAATTGGGTGGGAATGCCACACTGTGTAGCTTGTGATCAAACGACTCTACAAATCTCAAGTGCGTCACAGTACAGGGTAACGTCGGAAGTTGTTGCACACAAAAAACAATGGCCAACTGATACTTGAACTTGATTTGATGAGTGAAGCGATCAACGACTCTGTAATTGACTACAGCGTGTTGCTGCAGTAGAAACCTGCGCTCTTTGCTCAACTGTTTACACGTCGAAAAGTACGCAAGAATCGTTTGGAACTTATTGTAAAGCAGCAAGTGCTCTATGACTCGTTCTAAACAATCATCGTCGGACATTGGTCTGGTTCAAAAAAAATTTGAAAGGGTTTTTTCAACAATGAGCCAGTACGAGTTGGCGGTGGCCCGTGCCGACAGTCTTTTTCTGACACCGGAAAATACAAATATTATCCGTTTTTGCGAAACGGTCAAATATGCCAATGCTAGTGTGTGTCGCGGAAAATTGAAATGCAGCACCTCTGAATTTTTCTTGGCGCACGCCGGTCTCACATTGTGTGACGATTGTGCATCTTTCGTATCGCAATCAGCCGATTGGTTGTGTGAACGTTGTCTACACTTGTGCGGAGCGCACAGAAATCAAATTCAAGAACTCGATTTGATTGTAAAAATAGACGACACCAGTGGTGAGCCTCGGTTGCAGAGAAAAATTTGGCTGGAAGCGTGGCTGCAACAAAGACTGTACGAACGACATCCTTACAACGTTGCTGCTCCAGTCGGTAACTATCGCTTGTATCGATATTATATACGCCGAAGAAATCAGTCTCGGTGGCTGGCTGCCAAAATTTCTGTGTTTGCTAAACGCTGCACTCTGCGACGCAGCAGTCAGCTGCCCAAAAAAGGCGAACCCCAGCGCAGGTTACAGCAGCTAAACAGCAACAATGGCAATCTATTCTTCAACGAAGACAAAGATTGTGTCGTTCGAAAAATTAGTTCCAGTCTTCTTCAGATTGCGACCGTTTTCAACACGGCACACAGTTCGACGCAAGGTTATGCTATAGCTTGGCACGACGAAGATTTTCACAAGCCGCACAATATTGTTGTTTGTGAGCGCAAGCACCAACAAATGCTGCATGCCAACTTTGAAATGCCAGAAAGAACGGAATTTATTGCAACCGCCGCAGCGACCGAAAACTGTACCAGCGATGACGAAAGTGATGGCGGCAGGTGGTCGATTGAAAACAACGTTGGCACACCGACCACCTGCCTTTCTGAAGACAGCTTTGCAGATCGCCGATCCAAACCTGCGCAGGAAATGCTGGACTATGTTTTTGTGGATTTTGGCGACAACGTCAAATTTTCAGTGTGACGCGTAGAAGCGGACGGATCGATTCGGACTGCTCTCTATCGACACTACGTTGAACAACCGAGCAACGTGCAAAACAACATCCATTGAGCACTGGTCAACATAGATTGGCTGTAAGCATCTTCGAAAGCATAGGACATAAAGTAGATAAACAGCGTTACGTTGCAAAATGTGCAGAGAAACGTCTGTTTCAAGTAAATAATGTTTTCGGGGAAAATGCGCAGATACAGCCAGAACTGACTCGTAACAAGGCAGGTGATGCAAAAAGTTCGCCAAAACCAAAAGTTGTGCATTAGGATGCTGGGGACAGCATCAAACAGAACTTGAAGCACTGCTATAGCTGGAACCGCCAACGGACGCATAATAACGAGCGTAATTAGCGCCGAGCAAAAAACATTGTTGAGCAGGTTCGCCAAGAGGATAAATGAAAAATCTGGATGTTTCGCGTAGAAAAGCGACGTGCAGATGCGAGACGACATTTGTGCGTAGTGCACTGATCCGAAAAGTTCCCATTTTTTCGGTATGAATGTACGTTGCGGCTTTTGAAACCAATCGGCCGGAAAGGTGTTTGTCGGGAAATGGTCAATCCTGACAAAAGCCTCAGTATATTGTGTTTGCCACCAAGACAGATCGTTTTGTGTACCGTCATGATCATGAATGCTTTCCTCCTCGCTTTCAGCGCTTTCTGATTCTGAACTATCCGAAATTTCGCTATGTCGTTCATCGACCTGCTGTGCATCATCTTGCACGTCATTTTCGCTGTGAACGTGCACGCCGAAACCAGTGGGTTCGTGAATAGAACGGTCATTGCGAGGGTCGATGGTCCGATACGAAGACAGCATTTGGTTTTTGTTGGGTTTCAAAATCTTGTAGAGAATCAGCAACCCGATGCAGCTTAACAGTCCCCAAATTTCTTGATCAGAAGTCCACGTTCCCTGCGGGCTGTTCCGCAAAGAATCAGTCAAATTTTGCGACAATAAACTTTTTGGGTGTGGCAGCAGTGTCGACAATGCACCGAGTGCGTACAACAAGAAACCATGGGCAATAAAATAAAACCAATTGACACCGCGGAACAGAAGTCTGGTGGGCAAATGTCGTTTCGTCAGGCGATTTTCTGCTGTCTGTTTCACTTTTGGCACTGCCCACTTTAGGACAGCGTCAATCGAACGTGCCGCGCTGGTCGGCAGTGGAAGCGTGCTTGACCAAGCAAAACACGACTCTGTGAATTGTTCAAAGCGATGTTCTGTCCGACGTTCCTCAAAAAGAATCGGTTCATAAGCGAACATCAAAAATCGTGGCAAAAGATAATCCATCCACCAGCCGTGATAGACATTGTTTTCGAAACGATCTGGCAAATATACTGCGTTTCTTGCAGCTTCGGCCATTGCTTCAGCCAATGTCGCGAAATAAAAGTTGGATGCGGGGCTGCGACATGAATTTTGAATTTTTTGATCGTGCGGGTTTTATGTTTGTTTTCTTTCATCAACCAAAATGGTCTGCAAAGGCAACCCTTCTGCTTTGGCACGCTCCCTGACGACTGTCCACCGAACGCCGGCCAATGCATTTTGTTGGGAACACATTTGTGTCAGGCGCTTCTGCACATTTTGCATTTCGTCCACATTCTGGCCTTTTTTCCTATGAACAACAGACACGGTCTCAGGCTTGTCGTTCGAAGCCTTTTTGTGTTGCATTGTATGTCGCAACAATTTTCCCAGCCTGTAGACAGAAGAATACGGGCGACACACTCGAAACGACTCGTTTGCATCGAGCGAAATTGCCAGATTGTTTTGATAGAGACCGACGATGACAAGCAGGCAGAGCACCAGTGCATTCATGTGTATAATTGGGTATTGAGATTTGGTCAGACGACAGTGATAGAAAGCACATGCCGTGCTGACATCGGAACAGACACCAGCCAGCTGAGCAGCAGTACGGCGCAATTGTCTTTTCAAATGGCGACATTCTTGCTCGTCGATGGCATCTTGATCGGCTTTGCTTTGCTGCAGAAGAGCATCGACCGCACTGGTAAACAATTCACACTGCTCTGACAAAGTTCGTCTGATATGAAAGTCTAAATAGCGCACAATCAGTGTTGTCGGGACACGGCGTTTCAGCAGTTCGCACATTGCGTCTTTCAAATATAAATGCCGGGTGCTGTTGGAGCCCATGCTGACCTGGCAAATTTGCGAAACGCACTGACGTACGCTTCTCAGCCAGTCTGGCTGCGCAATGTCTAGCGACGCAAGCTTGTCGCGCAGAAGCTTTGGCTGATCGATGATCGAGTGCAGAGAGGCGTGCATTATGGTAAGTGCACGTGTTACGTTTCCCTCGCACTCGGCAACAACTTTATCGATGTACGGCCTGGCCAACACAAAAAGCGATTCGTTGCAGAGTCGAGCCGGCAGTGCACGTACCAAAGCCGATTCTACAACGAGTCTGACTTCGGCGTCGCTTGGTCGAGGCACAGTGATACGATTGCAGCGCGATTGAATAGGCCCTATCACATGGTCTGGGCAGGTTGCAATCAGCACAAACCGAGCGAGTCCAGAATAGTCTTCCATGATGCGACGAAGTGCAGTCTGAGCGTCTGTCGACATTTTGTCTACGTCGTTGAAAACAAAAATCCGGAAAGAAGGATTGACATGCTCTTCGGCGTTGGCGTGCACTTTCTCGCTTTCTGTCGCGCTGTGACTTTTAGCAAAATGATTGAGACTGGGCGCGGCGCCCAGGGTTATCAAATCAAACTCATTGCTTTCAAACAGCTTTTTCAGTGTGTTTTGGACGATTTTTGTGTCGCAAAAGTTGACATCGTGCGGTGTCATTTCGATATGAACCGGGCTGTAGAGCACCTGCAGACCGTCTTTAGCTTTGTCGCAATGGATAGTGCGTGCCCGCGTCAACACAATGTTGACGGACACGTTGCGTTCGTCGCACCGTTGCTCTTCTTCGGTGAGAACGCGTTCGACGCCGTCTTTTACCACCACATTGATACGCCGCAATGCCTTGGCCAAAGTTGGCAAACAGTGCGAGCGCTTGTCACTAGTTTCCGTTGCACCGGTTTGTTCGCGCTGCGAAGGCAGCAGCTGATATATGTTGCGCAACTCGCTGCGACGTATTTTGTACAACTCTGCAATGAGACATGTGGCTCGAGTGCGTTTTCCACTGCCTTTGGGCCCGCTGATCATGATGTGCGGCAGCTGTTGTCGTGAACGGCTGTCGAAGACCATGCTTCTCAATTGTTCGTTGACACTATCGTGCATTAGACACTCGTCCAGCTGACGTGGCCGGAACCGATCACACCAAGTTGGCATCACGTCCACACGGACCTGATCGGCGATTGATTGGCCAGAACTCATCGATGGTTACTTCTGTTGGCGATCAAAGTGTTTTTTGCTTCGAGAAAAAAGTTTTTCTGGACAGACGCTCTGAATTATTCTACCTCCGATTCATTTGTTTGTTCTGCACTTTGTTCAGCGTTGCTCGGAGAGTCTGGGAAGAAATTCAGGCTTTCTGGCGCCAAGTCTTTTTCGGCCGCAGACGTTTGCTGTTCAGTTTGCTCTGTCACTGGGGGCGCGGCATGATCCAGCACGTAAGTTGCAGAATCATTTTTTTCCCACGGATGAACAACTGGTTCAAATGGCTCATCATCAGATTGATCTGGCATTGCCTGCGCGCTGGGTCCGACAGTCGCTTCTGTCTCGGTTGCTTGCCCGTTTTCTTCCTTCTCTTGCATATCTGGTGGTGCAGATTGTGTATTTTGATTAGTGACAGCCGACTCTGGGACAGCGTCATTGTTCGTTGTCGAATCGCGCAAAATGGTCAAGCGTGGCTTGCGACGAGCATCTTCTGTAGCGCTCTGGGCAGTTTGTGCCACAGCAGGCATGCTGACATCGTCGACAATTTCAACCGCAGAAAATGTAGCCGCGGTAACGCTGCGCAAAAGTTCGTCGGCCACTGATTTCTCGATAGCTTCGTAGTCGGGTCCGCTATCAAATTCTGTCAGATGGCTTGCTTGCTGACTCAACAATTGGCCCTGCACATTCCCAGAATCCAAATTTTCATCATTGTATGATCCGTCATTGTTTTCAGTCGATGTTTGGTTGTTTTCCGGACTGTCTGCCGGAACTTCCTTTTGCTGCGTTTCGTCCGCCAAGATACCAGCCTGTGTAATGACGCTGGCCAGAGTGTTGTTGTCTCGTTCCAGTTGTGAACGCTCATGCATCAGCCGATCGCACATGCCCTGCAATTTTTCAATTTCTGCCAGCTGCGTCGCCTGATCGGTAGTCGCCGCCGCTATGTCAGCTTCAATCTGAGCGACACGTTCCTGCAGTTGCTGGCGCGACTCTTCCAATGCTTGTTTTTCTCTGAGCGCCTGTTGGGCTCGCTCTCTCTGCTCCGCCAATTCTGCAGCCTGTACTGTGTTGATTTCGGCGCCGACGTCTGCTTCTGCAATGTCCGACGAGCCGGATGTGCTTTGGTCAGCCCACGGTATGGGTGGTGCAGCGGCATCGACGCCAACAGTGCCGCCACTATTGCCAACAATTGTGCTTTTGGCTGGATTCGCTTGCTGTTGTGGACGATGAGCAAAAAATATAAACGCAACGCCGATGGCAATTAGGACAACGATCACAGTCAGTATCGGCCAAAAATTTCTCTTCAAAAAAGCCACAGAATAGTCCATAATTCCGCGTGGACCGCCTTCAATTTTGGTCGCAGAACCCACACTCGTTGCTGTTTTCGTCTCTGTCGCTACCGGCTGCGCCGGTACTTTTACCATCGGCTGAGCAGGTGCGGCGGACGTGCGCTGAGCGGTCAGCTTCGGCGCTTCTGTTTCGTTCACTTGAGCAGCTGCTGCTCGACGCGCAGGCGGAGGTTTCGAAGCCGGCAGCACAGGTTTGACTGCTGGTTGCACGTCTGCCAACGCCATCCGCCTTGCTGGCTCATTAGGTACCTCTGTCTCTTCTTCACTGTCCGACTCGGTGTCATAATAATCTTCACTGTCGCTTACATAGCTTTCGTAGTCGTCCACTTCATCGTTTCGATTTTCTCGGCCGTCGCCTACCCCCGATGCGGCAGTGTCACCGCGAAATTGAGTCTGCCGGGCGCTACGCTGCGTAGCGGGACCAACTACCAAAGACTGAAACGGATTGAACGCGCCTTTTGATGCCAGTTGATTTGTACGATCTTGCATTGGATCGTGAAAATTGAGACGCTGATTTGTCGGCGGCATTGATGGCAAATGCTGTGGCAGAGGCGGCGGGTAGCTTTCCGCCACAAAATCGTTTAAGTGTTGTTGACGCGTGTATTCTGACATTTAGTTTTGCAAAGCTGTCGTGTCACTTCAAAATAGAGTTGCTTTGTGGCCGATCAACAATTTCTTTTTTGAAAGCGCACTTGTGTGAAGATTTCAATATTATTTTAAATTTGTTAACACAGCTGGTGCAATCTTTTGGGCGATTGCAGCACATCGATACATCTTGCTACCACTGCCGCACTGTTTTGAGCATTTTACAGACCGTCAGACTGTGTAAAAAAACGATCCTGTTCGACCGGCTTATTTGTCGCAGTAAAGCGGTCTGTTTGAATTTTTTCAGCCGCACGCCAGTACAGAACAAAAAGTGTTGGAACGTGTTTTTACGATAAACAAGTGACAGTTGAAGACAATGGATAACAACAACGAACTCGACAATTATTTGGCCACTGAGTTTCCGGACGATAGGCAGACGGACCAGCAAAAGCGTGTTCTGAGCAACTATCTGAAAGAGATTTTCCCCGATGCAACCACTCCGCAGCTGATGAAAGAGCGGATCGACGAAGTTGACCGTCGTGTCAAGGCTTTTTACTTGCTGACGGCGCAGCGTGCAGCTGTGCAGGAAAATACAACTTTGAAAAGAGTAGAAGGTCTGTCCAAAGAAGCATTCGCCGCCGACAGCGAGAATCGCAATGCACTGGGGCAAGTGCAGAGTGCGGTTGGATCGGCCGGTTGGCCGCACACGGCGTCGCCAAGCGGCAGTGGACCAAAGTTTGTGTTTGACACGCCTCTGCTGCGCAAAGTGTACAATGACAACGTGCGTGAAAAAGTAAAAGTTTTGTTTGCTCGCGGTAAGCGGACTGGCAACAGCCGCAGACAACTGTTGGCTCGCTTGGGCAACCAGTACGGTTTGCAACGCAGCGTCGACATGATTGAAAGACCGCCGAATCAAATTCCTGCAGAAAATGCAGAAAGCATGACCACAGACGAGCACATCGTTGAAACCAATTTGTTTCGCTTTGCAATGTTCGGACCCCAAAACTCAAACAATTTGTTGTTTGAACCGACAGCACGGAACATCGAGGCGCTCAACGTCACACAAACGACTCTGTTCGACAAGGAAGAATTTCCAAAAAATATTAGTGCCAGTGTAAGTGACTTTGTAAACAGAGCAGAAACACAGATGAGTCAATCTCCCGAACAACAAACTATTGCCGCAGACGAACAAGGCGCTGAAGCGAGTCCGGCCCAGCAAGTTCAGCCAGACGTACCAGATGTTGCGCCGGTGCCAGCAGCAGAGCCATCTCCAGTTGTCGCCAATGCCGATCAATCGACAGATCAGCTGTTGAACCAAACATTCGATGCTGCGCGTCCAAGCGACTGCGACGCGACCGAGCAAAATTTGCAGGCTCTGGAAGACAGGTATGCCGGTTTGGCTCAAAAAATCGGCCAATACAACACTGCCAGCGAGGAAGCTGTCGTTCTGCTTCAGAGCCAAAAAACACTGATCGACGAATTGCGCAAAAATCAAGCGGCCGGCGGTCAGGCGCAAGCGCAGTTGGAAGCAGACTTGGAAAAGTGTCAAGCAGAAAAGAATGTTGTCAGCGAGGAGCGGGACAATTTGGAGCAAGAACGCAATCGTCTGAACGAGCAGTTGGCTGAGACTGGTGGCGAGTCTGCCACTCTGAAAGCTGTGATTGATGGTCTGAAAGGAGCCATCGACGCTCAAGAAAAGAAGTTGGACGATTTGCAAGACGCCGAATTGCGCATCGAAGAAAGTCTGTATCAAATTGAACCACAAGACGGCGCAGTTCAAAAGCTGGAACAGTTGAAAAACAGACTGCAACAGCGCGCGGGAACTGTGGTCGACCGAATCGCGGAATTGCAACGCGAATTGCAAGTGCAACAAGAAATGGTCAGTCAGCTGGAACAGCGTCGAGACGATTTGCAACAGCAATTGGAACAAGCCCAGCAACGAATTGACACGTTGGAATCACAAATCAATGATCTGGGCGGCCAGGAACGCGACATCATCTCAAAATTGGGCGTCGCCAGCCGTGAATTCAAGCAGCAGGTTGCCAATTACTCGACATTCTGTCAAGAAATGGCCGAAAAATTGCAATCGTTATTGGATCGGGCGTCACAGCTGGAAACAGGTTTGGACGCACCAATCACCGCTTTGCAAGAAGCAATCAAGGAGGCACAAGGTAGTTTGGCACAAACCGGTGCTGCCGCTGCCTCGTCTCCTGCAGAAGCGGCACAGCCTGCAGCCACTATGGGAGCCGCTGACGAAATTGCTGGCGTGGCTGACGCCGCTGAACAATTCGAGACAGGAGCGCCGGTCAGACCTTTGCAATCGGCGCCTGATCCAACTGGGGCCGCGGTTTAATAAAGAATTTGCGAATCGTGAATCAACCGCCACGCAATAATGCCGGGAACGAGAAGCTTGATTTTTAATGCCAAGCTTGCCAATTTGTAAAGAAATTTGCGTTTCACCTAGCGACAATTCACTGCAATTGACAATGAGTGCCATAAAGAGCCGTCTGTGTCAAAATCAAAGCGACCTGTGGCGCAAAATAGAAAAGCAGTTTGTGCTCAACAACGGTGGCCAGGTGAAGCAAGTTGACTGTGTCATCGGAGCCATTTACGAATTGAGTTTCAATCACTATCTAAAGCGAAATGGCCTCAGTCAATCTGATTTGGACGAAGACAATCGCTGGGCGTTGTACAGGAAATTGTATGCGTGGCCGAGCCAATCGCGTTTTGTTTTTTCGCTCACACAAATGCTAGACGCCTATGAAACAGTGGGTGCCAGCACGTTGGCTCCACAGTTGATGACGCAGTCGCAAATCGAAGAAAGTCAAAAACGCACAAAGCTGAAACGAGAACTGTGGACGCTGTTGGGCGAGACGCCGAAAGCGCAAGACGCTTTCCAAATTTTGGCACACGACCATGAAGTTAGCCAGAGTCAACTATGTCGTCTGAGAGCGTTGGCACGAGCGCTGCGCTTGGTCTTGTTTCAAAAAAAAATAGTGCAATATCGCCAGACCGACAACTTTTTGGCACTGTTGCGCAGCGCCAATCGGCAAACGGCTCGCAAAGCTTTTGAGAATTGTGTTGAAATTGTGCCGTTCGGTGAAGATTTTTTGGCCGATGACTTGTTCGGCGACAGTGCAGGCGCAGATGCAGATTCGGATGAACTTGACGACGGAAAAGAGAGGCAGAGTTTGATTTTGCGACAGAAATTGACACAGTGTCAACAGAGTTTGTTGTCTGTTTTGGCGTCGATGCAGTCGACAGCTGACAACATGAAAGATTTGAGAGAAAAGACCAAAGGGATATCGGAAGCGGTGTCGGAAGCGGCAGCATTTTTTCAGGCGGAGTGCAATCGAAATTTGCCAGTCGCCCAAGACAAAGATGCGCTGCAGACAGAGTTGACAGATTTTGCACAAGACAAATATATGACACAGGCCGAAAGCGATAAAAACAAAAAATAAAAAAACATCACTGCAGTGGCGTTTGCGTCGAATAATTTCTGTGCATCACCTCAGCAGCACAAAAAAAGAACAAAACTAATGCAACGTCCAACATCTAAAGAAGCGCTTCAGGCCGAATTTGGCGACTCCATCCGAGCGGCGCAACAGCACGTAGCTGGCCAGGGAACGCCGGCAAGCGACACTGCAGCACCATTACCAAACATAGACGCCAAGGCCGTGTTGAGTGGCGATAGCGCCAATGGTGACATCGCCGACTTGGGTATTTGCAAAATGGTTTTCGATTTTTTGCAGCAGCTGCATCGACGCTTTCCGCAGCGCAAAAAACTAAAGTTCACTGTGAACAGCTTTTGGAAGCTGGCACAAGCCGATCTGAGCGTACCTGGAACGGTTTTGCGACAAATGTACGACAAGTGTGTGGCGCGGAAAAAAAATGTCTTTCACGAACGCACGGACGAAAACGAGCGCATTGTTGTCGATGAATTGAGCAAAGTTGTTTATTTTCAAATGTGTCACATCAAGACCATGTGGCGCATCGATGGCGAAAAACCGCTAGACGTACGCACAAGAAAGACTATCTGGGAGCATGTGACTCGCATCATCAGAGTGGTCAACATTTTGTCCAAGTTTTCGAGCAAATCGCGCAAAACACTCAACCGACTGGCAAACGAAACGCTGAACGACCAAGAGCGCCAAAATGTGCAACAGGGCAATTTTGACGTTGTCGGATTGTTGGACAACATCAAAGACCGCGTTCTGGACAGCGACGATATGATGGAATCGATTGTTGAGGTTGCCGATCAGCACAGCAACGAGATGAAAGATCAAGGCATGACCGAAGAACAGCTAAACGCCGCTCCGTTCTGAGTGCGCTGTCGAGCAGCCCGAAGTACGGATCATTTCGGCCAGCCAAATCGCTCGTTTTTTTTCCAGTAACTAGTGCTGTAAATAAAAACGACTGGCTGACGCACAGATGCCACCACTGGCTTGTTTGGAAACCGTCTTTTATTTGACGCAGCCGGTGCGCGAAACTTTGCAAGATGTGTTGCCGGTGTGCTGCTATATTTCGTTGCTGCGATGCAGTTGGACACTTTACTCGTCTCACAATCGACAAGGAGCAGAATCTGACAAAAAGCTTCGTTTGTCGCCTTTGTTTTTTGACCACTGTCTGCTGCGACCGTCGGTCAGCGAAACTGAATTTACACACTATCTGATCGATTTGTACGAGCGCATCAAGTCTCAAGGTTGTTTCCTGACGCTGCGATCCAGGCCAGGCAATCTCGCCAAAGTTCCATTTGCCTGTGTTTACCTGCACGCGCCTGGCAGCTTTGCGATAAAGTTGTACGAGGACGGTCTCAATTTTCCGTGCACTCTCGGCTATTCAAACCAGAATTCATTGCTGGAAATGCAAGACGGTTCGCCCGAAAAACGGCACGCGCAAAGCATCGACGAAATTGTAAACACTTTGCGTACGCACAACATTATCGCTGCCACCGACGGTCGACTACACTGGTTTGACGAGGAACTGTATTCATTTGCTTTCGATCGTCGCATAGAACTGTACTGGGATGCCCATCACAAGGCAGCCAGAGCCGCCAAAATAGGAAGAGCCACTTTGTTTCAAAGATTTTTCAACTTGTGTCATCAGACCAACTAGTGTGGTGGCGCTGGTGACGGGACGGACTCCGACGGCCAATTTTCTATCATTAAACCGATACAGAACCCGCTTTGCAAATAGAAAAACGCTTTCAGCACTTCGAATGGTCGATTGAAATCGCTGTTGTCAGCATACAATTTCACGACCAACTTGCGCAGCTGTTCGAACCCGTGTCTAAATCCAATGTAAAATTCCAAACTTTTTTGACACGGCACTGCTTCTAGCGCCAGGCTGTACAGAGGCTGCTGCTGAAGTTCTTCGCTGTTCGACTGAAATTTTTCGGCTGTCCGACAGTCTGCTGTGACGTTGTACTGGTCGGCTTGTCTGGGCGGCAGTTTTTTGTGCGCTTCGCAAACATGTGCCGCAAGGCAACCCATCAGCAGATAGCAGTATTCGTCGAACGTCTGCATTGCGTTTCGGTAGCAAGTCCTCGCCAGGCCAGTGTCAACCGCCTGCTGCCCTTCGAAAGAGTTTTTCACCACGGCTACGGCATGGCCGATGGCGTCTACAAAACCGCGATAATAAGTGACTGTGTGCTTTCGCCCGATGTATCTGACGGCCGTATTGTACAATTGGTGCTTTTCAGGCTCTCCGGCCAGCCATTTCGCGTACGTTTCGTAGTGCTTTGCCCACTCGTCGTACTGTTGTTTCTGGCTGTCCGTCCATAGCGAAGTGGGCCGCCTGTCCGAAGTGGTCATCAATGAAACAGTTGCAATTTTTTTTGCGTGGATGTCTCGCTGCGGCTTTTTTGTTGACGGAATAAACGAAACCCTTTTTAAAAAAATGTGTTGCTCAAAGACTCCAAATGGGTTCCGTTCTTACCGTCAACAACATTTTTTGTTTTCGTATCGGGATCTACAAACAAGCAACAGTCATTTATGAATGAGCCAAAAAAACGCAGAATTGACGCATTTGACAGCGTTGTCTTCAAAAACGTCGTTTCTTTGAACTTGGAAGGGCGTGTGAAAATAGACATCGACAAGGACGGAAAAATTGTCTCCAATGATGCAATCGAGGTCTGTGAAGACAAAGACCATGTCGTGACAATTCGTTCACCTGTGACAGCAAACTCTTTTGTAAACTCTTTTGGCGGCATCGCCAATGTCAGTGGTGGCAATGCCACCGTCATCAATTGTGGACGACAAAGAGACATTTGCGACAATCGCGTCACGTTCAGCACAAGTACTGACGATGACACAACTGTTGAATCGAAAAAAGGAGAACTGCATATCAATACTGGCCAACACACTGTCGTCGTTATAAATGGCTACAGCTTGGGTTCTGTAGGCCAGTTAATGTGCGGCAAAGAAGAACAACAGTCCGGAAAAAGCCAAGTGACACAGATTTTGCGGCACACACACTTTGTTGACATTGCATCCTCGCGACTACAAAATATCAAAATGACTGGCGCCAGTTCTCTCAGTTTCCACGATAGCAGTTTACTCAAGCCGGGCAACAGCCTGAAAGTGCTGGCATGTGGATCTTCGCAACTACATATGCCCAAAAGCAACGGCAACTATCTCGACAACGTGAACATATCAACGAGTGGCAACGCCAAATTGTGGCTGGGCGGAAACCTGTTTCAGAGCGCGATTTTCAATGCCAGTGGGCTGAGCCGCGTTCAGCACGCCACAGTTTTGAAGAATGCTCAAGTTTTTGCGTCCGGACAAGCGGAAATTCACTTTGTTGCACGTCGCGCCTGCACAGTCAATCAAACGAAGACAGGAAAAGCCAAAGTCAACGTCACAATAAAATAGTGTGTTCGGGCACGGTCACATTTCATTGGCTGAGCGTTTCGCACCGGCAACACTTTTCCGTTTGTCTTTGCTCGCTCGTTGTGCTTTTTGCTTTTGCTGAGCAGCCAATTTTTCTGCCTTGATACGTTCTCGGTCCAATTTTTTCTGATTAAGCACTCGTTGCGTGCGATTACGGCGCGGCTTTTTCCAGCAAACCGCGCCCACTGCGTCGAAACTTGCAAAATCGTCGAAAATGTGATATGTTGCACCGTAGTGCTTGTAGGACCTATTGCGCGTATAATACATACGCTTTGTCATATTACACCAATAGTCACACAGATCGAGGATGTAGGGCATGATGGCCGAATTAAGTTTGTCACGAAGTGCACGCCCCAGCGCTTGATCTACAATGCTACTTCGCGGTGTAGCAAAAATGATTGTGTTCAGTGTTGCCAAATCGAGGCCCTCAGCTGCCAAACTGTATGTGGCTATAACAATACGGCGGCTGAGTATTTCTACGCGTTGCTCCTTGCTGTACTTTGTGCCGCCCACAAAGACGCCAATCATATGCTCGCCAATCCCGCTGCGAATCAATCTGTCGTGCAACGCGTCAATATGTTGTTTCTCGCTGCACAGAATCAGAATTTGTCGTTCTACCTGCACCATCGACTGAACTTCTTGTCGCGTACATTCGCTGATTGTTTTTGTCGAGTCGGTGGCAGCCACCTGAACGAGCACATGGCCGCGCTGTGGATCAGGAACGCCATTCGGTGTCAGATTGTTGCACTCTTCTACAGTGGGCGCAGCGATCCGATTGGCATTGTTTACACGCAAAAACTGTTTGACGTAAGCGACAATGACTGCGTTGCGATGAGCGTCGCACTGCAACGTTTGATAGACTTGTGTGTAGTTCAAATGTGTGACGTCTGCCCCTGCAAACTCGGACTGCCATTCGCTGAGCGCGTGCAACTTTGCGACGCCTGGCAATGGAAGGTATTCTCGATCGCTTTGTTCGTCTGTGACATCGCCAACCAGTGACGCGCTGCTGATACAAGCCTTTGCGTAATGACGCTTATCAAACGAAGCCAACGCTTCACAATACTCCAATTTGTCGGATTCTTTGTTGGCATTGTGCCGCCTGTCGCGCAGCCGATTGGCCGACACACAATCTGCATCTTGCACAAAACAACGTCGCGAAAATCTATGCACGCCAATGTGCAGTTCGATGCCTGGTGGCAGAGTCGGCTGTACCACAAATACATTGTACGAGAAAAAATTGTACAAAATGTGTGTCATGCCGTCCGAACGTGTCGGATCCGCACTCAGCGCCAGCATAAACGGTGCAGCACCTTGCCAGACGGCCGTCAGATAGGTCGGTGCTCCAGCATGAACCGCTTCGTCAAAAATGGTCAGTCCGATGTTGCGCAGCTTCCTTGCGCTGTAGGGCCGTTCGGACAGAGACTTGGTGGACGCAATCACAAAATCGCAATCGTCGGTGATACATTGCGGTCCTTGAATGCGACCGATGCGCGCTCCAGGGCAATATTCCTCGATGCGTTCGCACCATTGATCGATCAAACTCTCGTTGCCAAGCACGACCAGAGTGCAGACGCGCAATTGCATTGCGATGTAAAGCGCACATACAGTTTTTCCGCAGCCGACCGGCAGCACTAATACGGCACCGCCTGTTTTGCGCAAATGCTTCAGCGCAAACGTGGTTGCCGACACCTGTGGTCGTCGTGTAGTTTCGACCAGTTGACGTTGGTCTGTGAAGCGTAAAGTCTCTGCCATTGGTGCGCCGTTCAAATTGTCATCTTGAAACGTGACGCCACTCCGTTTTTTCAACTGCTCCAGAAGGAAAAACTTTGGCACCAAAAGATAGTTGGCCGACAGCGCGCGCCGTTTTTTGGCAGCGCGCTGTGAATTGTCTGTCAGGCATTTGGTCCAATCTGCATTTTCACTTATATCGTTGTTGCTTAGTTGTGGTTGGTTGGCGCCATGTTCGGTGTGCTGTGGCTGTAGCAACAGTTTTTCCTCTTCGTTGGGCGAAAACGAGCAGAAACAATGCAACGGCGGCTTACTCGAGGTGCCGGGCCGACTGCTGCTTTTGTACCAGAACTGCCTCTCTCGCTGCTCGCGCCGCTGTTTTTCGAAGCGCGTTTCAGGATAGTCGTACGTTAAATCTCGAATGAGCCGCCTGACCAGTTCACGGTTGGCGGGCAAATCGGTTCGCAACAAAAATCCCTTTCGACAGAGACTCAGCTGCTCTGGCGGCACCCACGCTCGTTCGCAGTCTGGCAAAATCTTTTTGTCGTTTCGCTGCGAGTCGACCGCTGGACGACTGCTTTTGACACCACTGTACTGCAATAGAGTGGTTTGCCGCTTGCCATTTTTTTCCAGAAATTTCCACCGTGCCGGCTTCGCAGGGGGTTCAAGAAGTACCATTGCTGCTTTCTGTGCGACGTTTCGATCGCTCTTTGCAAAATTACAGCAAAAAAGCTTTTTTGTTTTTATTTGTTGACCTTGGGCTTTGGGCTTCGGCCGTTACCGCAGATGTTCGAAACTGCATTCTGCTGAGTCGCAGTCGTGTTCATAGGCTCTACACTGCTTCGCATCACATGCTTCTTCTTCGCACACACACGGTTCTGGGTCTGGAAGTTGATACTCCAGTCGACACGTTTGACAAGGCGCTGCATAAGGCATAATTATACCACAAATAGTGCACCATGGACCAGGCGCACCTTCTTGCCTGTACATTTTGTCGTTCATTGTGTAAAAAATCCCGCTGAAAAAAGTTTTTCAGCGCAATTTTTTTACAAAAATTCAACCATGAACAAACCCGCCGACATCGACATGATGTCGGTGCTACGAAAGCACCGAAAAGTAATAGACAACAGCAACTGTTTTCAAAATGCTATTTGTGAAACTATAATCAAAAAAATAGCAGGGCAGCGCAATGTCTTTCATGATGAAAATTCGCATTCAGCTTTGCGAGTCACAAACGTTGCACTGCTTGCTGACGATTGTTTGACAGAGGATTTATTCTTAATATTCACTGTCAGAGGCATATTTTTCCGACGGTATGATTTTTTTGTGATATGGCAAGAGTATTGTCGACGGAATGCTCTTTGCCACAAACAAGCGTACTTACCGCCAAAAAAAATGTCAGAACGCGCGGCGAAACTATATGCGATTTTACGCAGAGTGTTCTGCAAGCTGGTGGCAGACCTTGTTTGTTGTTTCACACTGATACTTGAAAACGAGGCGAGTACCTCATTGATGCTCGAGGCGCCACATCCACATCATTTTCAAAGAGTTGTGCAAGAGTGCGGCATACAATTGAAAAATAGCATACCGATTCTTTGCGATACTTTACAAAATGGCTTGTTTCAAGGTCTTTGGGGCGTAGCCAATGTCGTGACGTCCCTCGAGTGCATCTTGTCGTACGACATAGCGTTTTCACATTCATGGACCGGTGATACTAACACGATTTTTATGTATTCTGCTTTTCCGGCAGTTTGTCACGGAACAGGATATTATGTTGACTCGCTCTACGTCAAGTTCGCCAACGCAACAGACGTCAATGATGTCGAAATCCTGGCTGAAATCTGGGAGGACAAAGTGTTTCATAAGACTTTTGTTGTCGAAGCAAAACGCTTTGAAGGTCAGGCTTTTCATCTTTTTGCACTGGATCGAGAGTATGAGCGTTTCAGTGTAATCAAAATCAGCGATTCACGCGCAAAGGTGTATTTGCGTCACAAAGACGGCTTTTACAACAATCAAGGTCTTATGACATGTTAATAAAAAGACAGATCTCCGTTTTATGCACTC
>Ga0102934_1000035_pt1 | contig 63042 bp, 57 predicted proteins | sample SalPonR2_A_D1_MG_FD_78175 | JGI IMG/M metagenome (GOLD analysis project Ga0102934, IMG submission 78175) | Salt pond soil microbial communities from South San Francisco under conditions of wetland restoration - Salt Pond MetaG R2_A_D1_MG | ecosystem: Environmental > Aquatic > Marine > Intertidal... | reverse complement strand
GTGTGGGGTGGGGGGGGTCGTGTGGGGGGGTCTTTTTGGGGGGTCATGGGGGGGGTGGTGAGAAAATAAATAGTGGGGGGGGGGGGGGAGGTTTGACCTCTGGCAGTAAATGAAAAATGCCTGCTTGGGCACGGCACAATATTGCTTTTTTTCCTGGTCCATAGGCGTAAAGCAAATTGGCAGGTCTTCTTCTGAGAAAACATTTCCTGGCAAGAAAAGGTTCAGTACTCTTTCTTACGTTTGACATGGAAGACTCGCGAGTTAAGAAGGAAACGATATATTGTCATTGCTTTTGCAATGTCAGAGTGCCGAACAATCTCGGTCCAGTTTGGCATTACTCTTATAATTAGCCAAAGAAAGTCAAGCCTACAAATAATCAAGCTAGATAAAGTTTTATACGAGCGAACAGGATTACAAGGTTAACATTGACGTTCTCAAGTTAAAGGTAACGAGAAACAAGACGTTCGTTTCATCCATGAGTTCTGTCGTATCAGATATGCATGTATCAGTTAATAAACCAGTCTCAATCCTTTGACGAGTGTGTAAGTTCACACTTTTTCAGCGCCCTAGAAGCCTGATTGACCAGTCATCGCATTCCCCTCTCTGGCTAGCACAATCAGTCAGCTAGACTCAACCCAAGCTAGCTTCAACTCAACATCCTAAAAAGACTTCCTCGGCTTCAAGGATCAGAAATTTTGGCATCGGAAGGTAAAGCCCTGATACACAACTCAGGTTTTCCTTTTGCTGTCCTGGCGGCCCATAACCGGACTCCTTCATTTACACACGTCACCAAAACACTCGCGATTACGCCCCTTTCTTACCGCCGCCGTCAGGTATGTCAATTTTCACCTCATGGAGTGAGCTGCGATGTTTTCCATACATCTGTGAGCCCACTAAGCCGTGGATTTCGTACACAGGAATGGACACCTTACCTGACCACATTTGTGCTTGTAACTAATTTGATAATATTACATAAGCTCCTTCCATTTGTCCATCCATTGCCCAAAAAACATCTTTCGCGGCGTAAGAAAACCATCACATCTGAGGTCTAACTGCTGTCGCCTGCTCCATCGTTGACTCCGTTGCAATTTGCCCATAGCGTTGAGATGCAACAATACAGCAGTGAAAAGCCCTCGCGCGATGTTCTTCGTCGCGCACAAGAGAAAGCAAAATGTTAGCCTCGTTGTACCCAGGATGGGAGAACGGCGTTGCCCGCGCAGCCGCGGTAGCGAAGTAGGCCGGATTTTTTTCGTCCAATGCAGCGGTAGAAAGAAGGCGGGCGATGGATTTGAAAAGCTGTTCCAAGCACTCTGGCGCCGCAAGACCAAATAGGGTGACTCCTGCAAGTTTGTCGTTGGTGTATCCGGTTACACGACTGAACTCCTCGTTACACTGCAAAAGCCGGCCATCAATGGAAACCACAGCCATGGGAACGTGGGATGAGCGAAAGATCTCAGAAAAATCCAACACGATTTCCCGCTGTGATGCAGCCGCCCCGCCGGCAGCGCCGCGACCCCCTCCCCAGCTGCTAGTGCTTTCGTTATCTTCAGAGGCCGAGCTCACGGACGAGGAGGACTGTCCTTCAACCCCAATGCCAGCCTTACTGTATTTGCAAAAGCCAGTCATGGGGGAGCCAGCGCCGCCCCCGCTCAATTTATGTTTGAGATCCAAGCAATTTTTGCGCTGCCGGAGATGTTGAATGTACTCGTCGCAGGCCGCCAGGATGTCAAATTTCGACGTTGACCGTAAGGGAAAGTTGCTGTTTTCTAATACACCCTTCAAATTGTCAATCTGATCTGTGATTAAATGGGCACGCCGCTGCTCTCGCTCATTTCTCAGGCGCTTCTTCCTTTCGTCACTCATGCCATCCTCCTCTTGCATCCCCCTTTCCGAAGTGCCCATAACTTGTGCACCAGATGTTCCTCGCTTAGCGGCCGACCCAGCACAAAAAGCGTCGCTTGCTGCTGTCCTGCCGCTTCCCATACCAGATACTCTGATAATTGACTCATGCTTGACAAGAGTCGGCGGAATCAACGTTGTCGGGCTACAGGGCGTCGGCTTAGGCATTATTGCAACGTCATGCCGCGGCAAAATCGGGGTAGGGTGGTGATGAATTGCTAGATGCTGATGCTGGGTAGCCTTTATTTGTTGTTGCGATTGTCGCCGTCGTTGGTGTTGTGGTGGTTGCAACGATGATGGTGACAACTGTTGGGCTTGTTGTGCTTGCACTGGCTGGGATTGGTGGCTCGAATACATTTGATGTAGCTCTTGCTGCGCTGGATAGTGATGCTCCGGATAATGGTTAGACTGTTGTTGCTCTTGTTGTAGCTGGAGTGATTGTCGTTGGAGCGGTGGTGGATGCGGGTGCTGCCGTCGGCCCTCAGGCTGATCGTGGTTTGGGAACTGCTCCGTATTCATGCCGAAAGGTCCACTCTGCACGAAAGAAACTCTTGGAGACTTCTGCTCCTCACAGTTATGTTTCAGTGGTAGCAAAGACGCAGGGTCAGGCGCTATTCCCCTGGATACGGCATCATCTCTCGTGATGCGATCGAGCAGTAGCGCTGTTTCCATGTTTTCTGGCGGAGTAAACGAGGGAGCAGCCGACATCGATGCCATTTCCCCCCCAGTATTGTCAGCATTCCCATCGTTGTCCCAATCCATCCCGCCGCTATCACGACACGACCCACCCTCCAATGGGGGTGGATGCAAGGCACGCTCATGACTAGAGGACATTGAGGTGTCACCTCCATCCACTGGCCCCTCGGTCGCAAAAGGCCATATAAACTTCCCGCATTGATTAGCACCACTGCTTCCATTTCGATCTGCTTCGATGGCAAATGTTGGCTGCGCCACTTGAAATTGGTTGGTGGAGCCGCCAAACTTTGAGGATGTCGATGACGCCGTCGTCCCGGCAGTACTTGCGGAGGCCCTCGAATCGTTCATGAGGCCCCTATCCGCGGCAAACTCCGACGGATGTCCTCCCCAATTCATTTCATGGACTGTTAATGTATTTGTGAAAGTCAAGTCGGATCATCAACTGGCTTCGAAACTATGAGGTGCTCATGTCCAAACTGGATTGGCTTCTCGGCAAGTCCTTTCCTCATGTCTAGAGCATTATTTCGATTTGTCTCCGACAGAAGGCGAGGAGATAGGAATGTCGCGAGCTTCAAGGTGCTCGGTTTAATTTAAGCATGGCTGGCGGCCAGGCCTGAGATGGCGGCTCGGTAGAATCGGAATCGTGTGTGCACGCGGAAAACACGTACCCCTGAGCTCCGCTGGCTGCGACTCGGGCGCTCGGTCCACAAGGAGGGCAAGGCGAGGGCTGCGACAACCCGAGGTGCTTTTCTCTTCTTTCCCGTAGGCTGCGATTATATGACTACGCACTTTACTGACAACTTCTTGTTTTACATGCTCGAATACATATTTGCGCCGTCAATTATGCAGTTTGGTCTGCAGACACCATCTCGCCGCGCATCAAATCGTTACAGAGGGGAGGTTGGACAGCGCTTTGCGTTCTGCCACTTGCATTTCTTACGCCTTCTATCTTTTGCAAGATCTAAGTTCAAACTCAGATTCAGCCCTCGGCTACGGAGTCAACAAATGCTACGATGAGGAGGACGAGGATGAGGAAGATGAGGACGAAGTGGGAGGGGACGTTTTGGTACTTGTGATGGAAGACAAGAAGGAAGACCCGCGAGTGATGACCTCGTTGAACATAGCACGAAAAGACGAGGAGGACTGCTGAGAGGTGCGATCTAAAGAGCGGGCATGCTTGCGCTGAGGGTCTGATGGCGTGGAGGGCTTTTGCATGATCGCGCACGCCAAAGACGAGACAGTGTCCCATCTCGTTTCCCTGACTGCTACCTTCTCTATGCCACCCAGAGCTTCCTGCAACCATGCATGTCTCAAGGCCTCTGCTACACTGATGCGCCTTGATTCATCTAGTGTCAACATCCGCCGCGTCAGATCTGTCGCTGCTGGCGATACGCGGGCCCAGTCCAGTTCGTCCATGACAAACTCCCCCCGCACCGAGCGTTCCAGCGCGTCTTGATGACTGCTGTGAAGCCTCTCTGTACTACCCCGCACCTGCCGCGCATCCTGAAAAGGTGCGTAACCGACCAGTAGTATATGCAAAACCACTCCGAGACCCCAGACATCGGCCGCAGGAGTGTAGCGCTTGTGCAGCACCACCTCGGGCGCCATATAGCCGACGGTGCCGTTCACGCGTTCGTCGAAGGCCATGTTGTACCGCAGGCGCGAGAAGTAGTCGCGATCCTGACCGAGGACGGCGCTCTCATCCTCCTCCTCCGAATCGTCACTAGAGTCACTTGCGTTCGAGCCAACCCTGCTTGCTCCTGCGGGCTGCTGGTCCCTTGCTCCTTGACGCTCCGCCCGGTGGATCCTCCGCGACAGTCCGAAGTCCGTGAGCAAGATCTCCGACGGATCGTCCTCCCTCGCGAATAGAACGTTCTCGGGCTTGATGTCCAGGTGCAGAATTCCGTGTTGGTGCAGGGCCTGAACCGCAGAGAGGAGGCGCAGCATGATGCTAGCCGCCTCCCCCTCCGGCCCGCGCCCCTTTCTAAGCAGGCGCTGGAACAAATCCCCGCCCGTGCACAAAGGGAACATGATCCAGACGCGATCGCCCTCCACATAAACGCGCCGCGGGGCCATCAGATGTGGGTGCCGGACCCGACGACCCACCAGGGCCAAGATGTCTGTTTCAGCCAGCGCCTGGTCCCGCTCCATGCGCCGGCGCGCCTGCATCACTTTCACCGCCAGCCTCTCGCCCGTGCGCGTGTCCTGCATTTCCAATACTTGGCTGAAGCCTCCCTCGCCCAAAGAGGGGCCAAAGCGCAGGCCCGACCACCAGGCGGCGAGTGAGATGCTTTCCCGGATCTTGGCCATCCACACCAGCTTTTCTTGCAAACTCTCGGCTCGAAACCACCACCCTCCTTGCGACACATGTCCCTGTCTTGAGACGGAGCCGCTGCCTTCAGAATCTAGAGCCAGGGCCTCCAATAAGCCTGGATGGCTGGGTTGCCCCGGCCACTCAGTAGTACTACTGTCTTCACGGCGGTTGCTGGCGAGCTCCTCCACCGGGTCCAGGAAAGAAGGCGGGCGGCCGGCGGCGGCGAAAGGCCTGCTCTCGGCTTCAGGGCTGACACTGTGCGTCTCCGCCTGACCTCCCGTCCTATTATCGGCTTCTGTGTCTTCTGGGCTGCCAAAAACAACGCGAAAGACCAGGCCGTCGGCGCTAGCAACCTCTTCCACTTGGCTCCACTGCGTGAGTTCCATGCACCCAATCGATCCCTTCTCAGGACTCCCTGCGACACAGTTCCCGCCCCCACCCCCGGGACCAGCAGGTCCATTGGCATACCAGAGCTTCCTATTGGCCAGCCCCACCCAGCGTCGACGCCACATCCGCAACCCGCCCGAGCCTCGCTTTATCAGCCAACCTTCCCGAGCCGGGGAAAAGATATATGCTTGGTCCTCGAGATTGAGACCTGTTCCGCTACACGCTCTCGCTTCTACGCCGACTTCCTCACTCCGTCCCCTCGATTTCTCAAGCGTACCACGCAGTCGACGTCGGCGTCGCTGTCGTTGTAACCGATGCTGCGCCAGACGGTCTTCCATGGCAACCTGCAAGCTCCGGTCGTCGAGATCCGGGTGGGACTCTGCGCTTTTCCCGTACACCTTGTACGTCACATGCAGTGGCGGGGCAAACATGCTGAGACTACAGGGAACAAAAGAACGATGAGCTGATGAAGAGATAAGAACTGTTCATCTCACACGCACGTTTCCCTGAGTGAGCAGACCAGAAACACACTTCCCAAATCGATAAGCCGGAAAGCACAGCTTACAACGTATTGACATCGATAAAACTGAATTGTAGACCTACCTGTGCACAAATCAGTCCAGTCGTAGGGGGGAAGCGTTCCCCTTTCTTGCGCAACAACGAGGCGCGGAGGAGGCTGGCAAGGGGTAGTGGAGCGGCGCCGCTGTGTGCTAGCCTGGCGCGGTATATGGCCCTTGGCGCCTCTATGCCTCAATCGTCCCTGCTGCTGTTCAATTAATTTTCCGTGAGCTGCAACTTTTACATTTTTTAAGAGAGAACTGGACAGCAACGCCCCTCGCAATAGAAAGCAGGCGCCCTCGCGAGGGTGCGGGGCAGGTGGCGAAAGGCGGCGAGCTCTTCGTCTCGTTGGAGGGCCGGCGTGATCGAAGCTATCAGGTTGTATTTGCAGAGAGCACCCTTTTCCGATACTATTCACCGGAAGCTCGGGAGCAGTCAAGTCTGCGGCGCAGGAGACATGCCGTCTTATGTCTGTATTGGTCCCACGGCCCAGGACTTGTCTAGTTGCACACAGCATTGCGATCGGTCTGTCATGGTCTTCGCCGTGATGAGTTATTTATTACAGCAACGCATGTGAAATTACCAAGATTGCTGGGAGGGGACAAATTAAGTACAGTATTCCTGCCTTTGTCTTGGCGGCAATGACGGATTTGCGGTTCGAGGATCCAAGGACATCTTGAGAAATCTTCACATCGCGAACTTTTAAAGATGCCCTCCCTTATGAATAATTTTCTTTTTCAAGTGAGAATGCTTGTCCTTCAGGGCAACAGGCTTCCACGTCACGACATCCCTTCCTCATTTTACCTTTTTTTCGTTAAGGGGGCAATAAAGAAAATATGAGAATACCGGACTCGCGATTAAAAACTACTCTTATCGTTTCCACCGATGGTACGAACACCATCTTCAAAACCTGGGGGCATCATATTATCGTACGCGTCGTTCTGCCAAGGCATTTGGTCACCAACGGCCTGAGCCTTTCCCTCCAGAGCTTCCAAATCGAAGACCGAAATCGAGCCCTTCTGCCACATATAGTCCTGCTGCTCGCGGTGAGACATCGCTTTTCCGTAGATGGTCGTGGAGACCTCCTCTGCTTCTTCGACCAAGGTGCGCAATTTCTCTGCAAAATTGTCGGTCTCGATGTTGCCAAAGTTTTTAATCAGTTGCCGCAATTCTTCTATGAAGTCGGGCGGAGGCACATCCGGCATAGCCCCCGTCTTAGCCCCCTCCGCAGTTAGGGCGGAGGCCTTGGGTCGGAAGGCGTCGTGGAGGATCTCTTTCCGCTTTTCTGGGTCAGCCACTCGTAGAAGTCGCCGGACAAGGCGAGTGGACATGCTCAGCTTCTCATCGATTGCCTCTCTGGCCGTGGCTAGGAGCTTGCGAAAAAGCTCTGCAGCCGGCGCTGCACCGGCGCGCTCTGCCTGCTGGACATTTGTTTCCAAAAGCAAGATCAGGGGCTCATCGACTTCGTTCCTTTGATTCAACTCGTAGACCTGATCCACCATTTCGTCCAAGGCGCCCGCCTTGACAATGGACTGGAGGCGCTCAGCGGCTCGCGACATCCTCGCCCGCAGTATGTCTTCGATGTGCCCCTTCAGGGCCATTAGACGCGATTGCACTCCGGGCGGCGTGGAGTCATCTTTCAAACGCTCTCCCAATAGGTCCAAGAACTCCATGGTGCACCGCTCGTAGTTCGCCTCCACCACTTCTCGCACGTACTCCTCCTTGCCAAAGTCCAGACCAAGAAAAGCCTCCAGCAGCTGCTCATAGCTCTGCTTCGGGTCCATGGCCAGCGCCGATGCCTCCACATCTTCTCTCACTGACGGGGCAACGTCTGTGCCCATGCTCTGCGCATATTCCTCCCGCTCACTCGACTCTTTGACCTCCCCCTCCTGCCAAGTCGGGCGCTTCCTTGCCTCAGCCCTTTCGGCTGCCAGGCGGGCCTCCTCTTCCAACTGCCGTAGCTGCTCTTCCCTGATCCGCACGGTATCCTCCACTTTTTTGCGCTCAACGGCTTTCTTAACCGCCTCAATCATCTCCACCAATGAGCGCAACGCCTGCCGTTCTTCCAAATCTGTCGCCATGCTGATGCGACCTTCTAAGAAATCAGCAAAACCCGAATTACAGTCCTCCAAACGTTTGTATATCACTTCCCGTACATCCTCCGTTGTGAAGATAAGCTCCGCCAGCAAAGTGTCATGAGGGTCCTGGTATCGATAATCAAAAGAAATGAGTGTAAGCTTAGCTATTTTGAGAGCTGTAGAGCAGGAAAGGACGCGGAAAGTAAGTGACAGGTGCAGGAGAAAGAACAGTGTATGCACAATATTTGAACTGAGCACCCCTGTGACCACGTTCTTCCTCTTGTTGTTTCGGAGTGCCCACCCTCACGGACCTCCCTTATCACGGACGCTTCTTTCTGTGCTTTCCCACCGAGCAAATCGAACTCAGGTAGATTACCATCGCTGGTCCTATCCACGTTATTATTGCCTTTGAGTAAGTCGTATTCTCCTCCGCCGCCGCTCCAGGCTGCCAACGCAGATGGTGATGAGGTACCGTGTGGAGACATGGTGACAGGGACGTGTGCTGCTTCCTGATGAGGGAGGCATGGGGGCAGAAAACCCATCACCTCGCGTGCGAGCAGGAGACTGACTAATATGCGTCGCATATTCTTTTTGGCTGTAATTATTGAAATAGGAAGTTGATGAATACACTATCGGGCATCCCGAAGCTTCTCGTAAAAGAGTCCACACGGTAGCTAGCCTAGAGGTACGTGTACGAAGATACTTGAAGCAAGAGGAAATTGAGAAGCCTCACTGAAAACTCCGTGCGCATGATATTTCGCCCCAAGATTCTACGCAAATATGATCTGGCACGATTCCTCAGCACGGGTATTGCCAACCTGTTGCTACTGTAGCGTGGCTTCGCGGTAAGAAACGGTATTAATGGCAGCCATCAGAGAGAGCCACAGGCGTCGGCAGCCTGGCCTGAGGGAGCTCGCTATCACCGAGTTCGTGTCATGGAAAGAAAAATAAAAATCACCAACGAATGCGAAGCCTGACACGATCTGCTTGCAGGCACGCGTGCGCTATTTACAATGTGACAAAGCAAGTGTAGTGACAGAAGAGTCAACCATCCTCGCGACCGCATCGTCAGAAGGACTTTTATTTCCCCCATGCATCACGTAAATGTGGCTTTTACGACATAGTCGGGTATTCTCTCACTAAAATTACATCGGACCTCCAAGGCTCGGGCAACGATCAGCAACTGTTGCTCGCACAGATGGCGGCCGATCAGTTGCAAGCCTACGGGCACTGGCAACCCCGGGACAAAGGAGGAAGGCGCCAAGTCCACCGGGACAGCGATAGCAGGTAGTCCGGCCAAGCTGGCGGGGACGGTCATGACATCGTTGACCATGAGGGCAGCAGGCTCGGCCGGAGTGGTCAAGGGGAATGGACCCGTGGGAGTGACGGGGGTGAGGAGGACGTCCACGTGGCTCAAGGCCGTGTTCATTTCCCGACGAAGGCGTATCCTGGCTGCCAGGGCCTTTTCATAGTAAGTCGCGTACGCTTGAGCAGAAAGAACGCGACACCCTGAGATGACGCGACGCTGCACTTCATCTCCAAACCCCTGAGATCGAGAGGCCGTGATGAAGTCGTGCAACGCTCGTTGGTCGTCTTCCTCGGTATCGGCACTCCCAATGCCCTCCTTGGAGCGAGATGCCCGCAAGCTCTTTGATCCCCGAAAGCCAAACCGAATTCCGTCGTACCGTGCCAAGTTCGAGGAAGCCTCCGCGCAGGCGATGACAAAGTAGGTCGGGAGGGCGAGCGGAATGGAGGGGACAGACACGGGCAGCACGTCTGCACCGGCATCGCGCAACAGTCGCGCTCCCTCTTCCCAGGCCGTCACCGCACTTCCCTCAAGTTCCTGAATGGCGAACTCAGCAGGAATTCCCACCTTGAGCCCGCGCAAGGAGACTGCCAGGCCGGCCGCCCGGCTGCTGGCGGCCGCTTCCATGGTCCTGTCGAAGCAGGGGCGGTGAGGCTGCTCCAGACAGGTTGAGTCCAGCGGGTCTCGCCCTGCCACTACGTCCAAGACCAGGGCTGCGTCCGCCACAGTCCGCGTGAGCACGCCTGGACAGTCGAGAGAGGAGGCGTAGGCGATGAGCCCGTGGCGCGAGACCCGTCCGTAGGTGGGCTTCAGGCCGACCAGCCCACAAAACGCTGCCGGCTGCCGCACAGATCCCCCAGTGTCCGAACCTAGGGCGGCTAGAGCACTCCCTGTGGCCACTGCTACGGCACTTCCTCCTGAGCTGCCCCCCGCCGCCAGCCGAGGCTTGTCGCCCTTCTCGGCGGCTTGCGACCAAGGGTTGATTGTCTTCCCAAAGTGGGAGAAGAGTGTCGCTGAGCCCATGCCGAACTCGTCCATATTTGTCTTCCCGACCACTATCGCCCCCGATGCCTCCAGCCGAGACACCGCTGTGGCCGAGTAAGGAGGAACGAAATTTGCAAGCATCCTTGAGGAGGCGGTCGTCCTCACACCGGCAGTGCAAAAATTATCCTTGACCGCAATCGGGATGCCGTGAAGCGGTCCCTTCATCACGCTGTGGCGGCCTGCAACAGCAGCCTCCTTCTCCGCAGCATGTCGCAAAACTGTAACGAAAGAATTCAGACCTGACGTCTCCTGCTGACGCGACAGGCAACGCTGCATAACACTGAAAGGATCAGCATTTCCTTTTCTGATCGCTGCTGCAATCTCGACCATCGATACAGCAGACTGTTGCGATTGCGTGCTATAGTTCGTTCGAGTCACTCTCCGTTGCAAGCCGGGAGGTGAAGAGGGAGAGCTCGGACAGGCATGCTGCGCTCTTCTGATGTCGACAGGGCGCCGAGGGCCATCTCGTAACCTCTTTCTGCTCCGTGAGTTACCTAACGCTCGTGAGGGCAAGAGTCGACGCTGCATTGCATTGACTAGTGAGCGTGCTGTTTTGTTTGAAGTGGTGGTGTGAGCGTGAGGCTTTGCGAAACACGCTGGGGTGCTCCAGAGGCGCTCTAAGCCCCCCAACCCCCCTGTGGCAGGCAAATGGGAGAGCGGTTTACTTGCCAACATCCAAAAGCATGTATGCAACCGTGAGGATGTGCACCACAGCGTGTGGTTTTGATCCGATCTGATTTCCGGAAAGGAAGGCCTCAAGGATGGGAATGGGAAGTCACGATTGCGACTCGGAAGTATATGCCTCGAGGCTGTCGCGCACACCATAAATAGATGATCGATGGGGAGGGTGGCGGAGGGGTGCGGGAATGGGGCCGTTGAGTTTCATTGCGTTCGTAACAAGCGAAGACACATAATTACTCATGACCAAATGGCCGTGAATTCTCTTCCTGAACAAGTTGTTGTGTCTAGCATGCCTGATATCTCATGTCGCAGGGACAAAGTCAAAAGGCTAGCGTCCCCTACCATGTTCTGTTCCTTCTCAATCCGTCGACAAATTCCTAATGCATCAATCACCCATAGAGGAGAAATATGCATGAACCCCGGACCACAGGAAGAGCAGCAGGGGGTAGCCGTGGTGCCACTCCGACGAATCTGCATGGGAACATGAACTCAAGCTCACAAACTGACTCGCGATTTGACTGCAACGTGTGCCTGTCCGAGGTGGGGGATCCCGTCGTAACCTTGTGCGGGCACTTGTACTGCTGGCCATGCTTGTACCGGTGGCTGAGCACAAATCATACTTGTCCCGTGTGCAAGGCAGGCGTGACGAAGGAGAACGTGATTCCTCTCTACGGGAGGGGAAGCGAGCAGGTGGATCCAAGGACCAAGACCCGTCGAGGCGGGGCGATCGGTAGGGAGGAAGCAACAGACGTCCCAGGACGGCCTGCAGCACAACGTCCTGAGGCACGACCTGAAGCAGACTCATTTATTGGCGGCGCATCAGCATTCGTGGGTGGAATTCCTTTCAATTCCTTCGGCGCAGCTCATCATTACACGGGCGGCACCATAGGAGGACTGGGACCTCCCGGGAGAAACAGTGCAGTCTCCTTTTCGGCTGGCTTGGGTTTTTTCCCCTCATTGTTTGGACTACAATTTCAAACTTTTACGCCATCATCATCTTCGTCTGTGGCTGCGACGCAAGGGGTCGGATTTAATGGAAGCGGGAATGGTTCTACAGCCGATGAAGCACAGCAAGCATTTCTTTCAAAGCTTCTTCTTACTCTAGGAATATTTACTCTTGGTGTGCTCGTTTTTTGCTGAAGTAGTCTCGATTGAAATCAAGAACTTTGTAAATGTGTAGATACAACTAACGCGAAAAAAAAAAGAAGGAAAGATTTCTGATGGGTCTGATAGGCACGTCAGGAGACAAGAAGACGCTAAAATGATTGAACACAGGAAAGAAAATTGTCAAGGCACCATTCAATTCATCCATCTTTAAAGTTTGGTTTGCTTCAATGTGAAGTCAGGGGCGCGACACTTGCTAGCAAGGGGGGACACCTCGGAGGTCCGTTTCTTTCGGACCTTGGTGCCCCATCACGTTCCGAGATCGGCTGTCTTTATCGCACTCATCATTATGTTTTCCCGTCATTATGCGCTGAACTACGTCATACACCTGGGAAATGACCTGCGATATGAGCAGTGGCCGTTTTCATGCCCTGCAATCTCCTCAACGCTGCTCGCATGGGTAACCTCCTTACAAAGGGGGTGACATACGAGGCCGACAACGTTACCATCAAGCGATGCCTTTTCTGTGACATAGCTGCTGACAAGCAAGGCTCCCGCAAAACGCCAATAGCGTACGAGGATGAACAGGTGCGGTCAGAAAGGGGAGACTGTTTCCATGTGCTTAACGCTACGCAACCCCTCGTACCAACACCGGTAGATTTGACCGCCGATAGGACTTAAAAGCGCCGCGGAAAGCTTGTATCCATCTCCTTGTCATTTCTAATCAGGACAGGTAGTGGTCTTTGCCCCCCTGGAGAAATGCGCCTTGGAACACTGGCTTGTGGTTCCCCGGGCTCACATCCGGAATGCCACTACGCTGCAGCCTACGGACTTGCCCATACTCAAATATATGCGGGACGTGGGTTATCAAGTGCTCAAGGATAAGCAACCGGATGTAAATCTCTCAAAAATGCAGTTTTGCTTTCATATCGAGCCCTTCAACTCTAGTACGTTTTGTGTGTGATTGACTCTTGTCTTGACTTGGTCTTATTTGGCGGGTTGTGTAGTATTTCCTGGAATTAGAGCTGAATTGCGTACTCTAAAATCGAAATTCTACCGACTTCTTCGATTCCCGCCAGTTGCCCACATACATCTCCATTGTCAGGTGCCGCCTTTCATCACGCCGATTTCTGCGTTTAAGTACAAGGAGGGCACTTCTTGGTGTTGGAGCCACGACGCAGTTTGTTCACAGTTGGAGGAGAAACGAAATGCTCGTTGAATGAGATTAAACGAGTGATGAAGTGTAGCAATTGAGACAACAACGCGTGGCTGTCCGGCGACCGCCTGTTATTGCAAGGCTTTTAGATGGATTTATTTATTTATTAAATCCCTTCATAACTGGTGGACAATATTATGTCGTGTCCAAAAATAAGGCATTTGAACCACGCAACAAGAAATTCGTTCAGAGAAAGCATGTGTTGTATCTGTACACGGGAGAAAATGTCATCTGACACGAATTGCCCCAATGCGCGTACTGTGTGTCGCTTTACAAATTCTATTCACAAGGGATTTCATATCCGTGTTTGCGTACAATGCTCCAGAAACACGTCTATATTTAAACGTGTCTACGTGTTTAATGCAGGTACTCAGCCGTCAAGAGACGTGTAGCCCCGGAGGTAAGGTCTCTCACGCGCAGTCTTCCATCCGTTTCCAGCGCTAATGGGACGACTGCCCCACCGTCCCGAAGATCGTACACTTTCCCCCACGTCGCAAGCTTTTCCCAGTCTGCAATCACAGAGTCTGCTGTATCCTCCTGAGACCCCCCTAACCACGTAGTAATGGAGACTGCGATGGCGATGGACAAGTCCCTGGCTGTATCTCCGCCCCTACCTTCCAAGCCACACTGCGCCAAGCAGGCCGCTCGCCGGCCGCGATCCGCGCCCAAGGATGGTACGTGAGGCGCTTGAGCCACGTTGACGCCAATGCCGACAAGATAGTAGGAGGATGTGCCGTCCATTTCGATCAATAGGCCGCTCACTTTCCCGTCGTCAAGTAGCACGTCGTTGGGCCACTTTAGCTGCACTCTCGCTTGAGCCTCGGGGTGGGGCAGAATGCGAACAATCTCCCGTGCGATCAACGTTCCCATCCGAAGAGGAAGCAGCGTGATCGGGTACGTCAGGGCGGACAGGGTCCTCGCTGGAAGCGCCACAGTCAAAAACATATTCCCCGCGCCGCCCATCCAAGCGCGGCCGCTCGTCCCCCGACCCTGAATTTGGGACCCTGCACTCAGCGCTAAGGCGTCAACTCCTTTTTGGGAGAGCGAGTCCCGGCGGCTGCTTGCGAGCAGCGTCCTCATTGCATCCTGAGTAGACCTGACTTCCGGAACCCAAACAAAATGGAGCAGTGTTCCATCACCGACTTCGATGTCCTCACCAGCAGCAAAAGCGCTCATGGAGGTAGCTGAGTGGCAGCGTCTTTCCTTACCCGCCCTTGCGCTTCCAGACTGAATACCGAGCACCGGTGGATTCCGCGACGGGACGATAGAAGGCGCAAGCCGGAATGAAACCGATGAAGAGAAACCGACCGCTACAAAGGCTGCGCTCACAGCTGTTCCAGAAGTATTGGCAAAGACACAACAGCACGCACACGCCACGGTTAAGCGCAACGAAATCCGGTTTACCGTAAACCTGTGCAGATGCATAGAACGCTCTGTAGCTCAACTGCGGAAAGCAAGCCTCCGCCTGCAAGGTGAAGAAAGAGAGGTGAAAAAGTGTAAATCTATCCTTCGCTTTGCTTTGCGACCTGCTAACAGAGAACAGTAATGCCAAAACAATTCATAAACTAGTCATCTGACCGCAGCTTCGGCTGCAAAGGATTTCTAAGAGTTTTTTTGGGGGGGCACTGTGCTAAATAGGACAGGGCTTCTCCCATGCACTACTAAAACAAAATTTCCGGACTGTTCTCTGGCAATGGATTTTAAAAATAAGAGACCAGTGAAACGATAATTAATTTATATGTGAAAGGGTAGCACGAAACGCTCGCTGGCTAATGATTTGCGGCTTCCCTGTTTCTGCACCCTGGAGAACCACTAAAGAAGCTCGTTGTACCCTTATTTGAGGCACAGGCATCGATCCTTAACGGTGAATCTACAGCGCTTACGCTCTGTGATAGAATTGAACACCTTCTGCGTGACGCCTTGGTCCAAAAATGCGGCAGACAAATCGTGTCGCTCTCAGTGCTGTCGCCTTTCACCAGCAGCTTCGTTGCTCGATCATTGGAATGTTGCACCACCCCTTTGGTCCCTCTGTTTGCGCACGCAAACTTTTCCAAGTTCTATGCATTTATTATCCCTCTCAACGATAAGAATGCAGTGCTCAGATGTTGTAGCCAGTAAAGTTGTGTTTCCCTCCGAGACGCGATCGCTCACACCGCACCACCGTGACAGAACGGCGACTTGCCTCGGAGGAAGATAGGCATGAACGCCCCTCACGCAGTCGCACTCCTTGCATTTCCTAGTCTCTCATTTGCGACACGCTGGCATGTGAGGGATTATGCTCAAGTACAACTTCTTGTATGCTGATTAGGTGACCATTCCTCCGTTTGAGGAGCAGTTTTTCGAGTTGTTCTCTATCCGAATTAAACTGGTGGTGCACTAGGGGAAGTCTGTTCTCCTCATCATGGCCGAAAGGGTCGTGCTCTTCCATGTATTTGACCATATCCTACTTCTACGTTGTTGTAACAAGGATATTCTGCCTGACGTAGTATTTTTATTCTGGGCTTTCACCGTACACGTACTCAGATCGCCGAGGCGACATTCACCTGGAGTGCGCCACCTCTGCGCCGTTGACTTCGCTTCGATCACATCATTCGGGCGCGAAGCAGTGGCAGTTCAGGTGGCATCGGTGGGGGATACATCAGTGGTAAGAAGTATTGTGAAGGTGATACATCCTTACGCGAGTCCCCCCCAGCATCCACCGCCACCGCAACATCTCCTGCAGACCATTACCTCGCAAATTTCTCGATGGCGGATTGGGACGAGCTGAAACGTAAAGTTCGTGGAATTGAGAATAAGTTGGAGGTACGTGCCTTTTCAGCTTGTCCACGGACTCGCGGCGCGTATAATTGCTGCTATTAGGCCTTCAGTCACGAAGCCTTTCGCTTTCTTCCTCATTCGCTACAGGGAAAATGCCAGAAATTTTCGTTGATGGCACAGAGTAGCAATGGAGACACACGTCATGATGAAGGTGAGGTTTTGGTCGCGTTAAGGTCGCGCTTCCGGAGATACAGCCAATTGGAGCTCAAGCGATGACCCGGCGCGCACAACTTTCCAATAACTACAGAAAACCCGCTTTTGCAAGATTCAGAAGAGCTGAACATCGTCGCGGAGATCGAAAGTTTGCTTGCGGCGGTAAGAGATTTACAATCATGCATAGATCCATCAAATTTGGGGTATGACAGATAATTATGGTAGTGTCCCTTGATAAACGTTTGTGAATTCCTCATGAAGGTTGATTTGTCTCGTGTGCCACACCACGCTGACACATTAGCTAGCAAAATGCAATGAGGCGATGGGCCAAATGCTCGCTCACGGAGCGCGACCCTCCAGCTCGGCCGTGCTGCAGAGATATCGAGAAATCTTGGATTATTACGCCAATGACTTTCAAAAAAGTCAGACCGTGCTTCAGCGAAAGCGGGAAACAGCAGAACTGCTTAGTACAAGAGCAGGAGGAAAGCCGAATACTGGAACGAAGAATGGTGCTGACTGGGGCAATCCTCAAATGGATCAGTTGTTGCGGGAGAGAAACGCGATTCATAGTTCACTTCGCGGCGTCGACAGCATACTGAGTCAAGCAATGGAAACGAAAGACGGCCTTCGGGCACAGAGGCATTCATTGACAGGGGCGAACACCGGTCTTGCGGGTCTGGCTAATAATTTACCGTCTATAAGCCGCGTGGTGGATGCCATCCAACGAATAAAGACGAGAGACAACATCATCATCGGCCTTCTTACTGCCTGCTGTCTCTGCTTTACTATTTGGTATCTTGTATGACTGGAAGGTAGCATATCGAGGATAGAGCCACTTGTACATTCTCATTTTCGTCGCCCGTTATCCTGCACTTCCTCCCTTATCAAGATAAAAGTAAGGAACAAAACAAACACCGGACACACATGAAACGCAAAAGAGAGCACTGCTAAAGGTTTTGCGTATGACACACAGCGAACCCCGCGAACATATGATATCATCTCATGTCTTTAGCTTCGTGGTGTCAATTTTCGATGTTGTATATTGTATTTTGCACGTGTGGCGGGTCAGCTCTCAGACTCGCCGCCTCGCCGAGTCTCGCCGTCGCCCGATGACCCCGACGCCTGGGACAGAGGAAGTTATTTCAAGGGCCCACCAGCCAAGAGAATGCGCAGTACCGCAGCATATTATCTTATGGGTGGCTGCTGTACTACTTGTGGTGATCCTGCTCCTACGTGCGTCCCTTCTTTACCTTCATTTTCTCCTCCTTGTGTCTTCGTGCTACGAAAGCAAAGAGCTAGAGCGATGGGTAGACTTGCTTTGGAAAGGCTTTGCTTGCTCGTTCCAAGTACTTTCATCAGTGCATTACTAATTTCCAACCCGTGTTTCAGAATCTTTCTATTTTTTCTACTGCATTCAACAACTCACGCTGCTGCACGTTGTTCTTCCACAAGTCGTTGGTTTGCGCCGATTTTCTTGACTCACCTTTTAAGCATCGTTGCCTTACGATATGATAGTCGCACAAGTGCTATCCGAGCAGCATCCTATGTCGCAGTGCTATGGTCGAGCTAGCTATTGGGATAGCCGTTACACCACGTAAGTCCCAGTGCCAAGAATGCCTCGTCGATGCGCGCCTTCACTCCTTTTTCATGCACACACCCTGTAGGGATCCAGAGCCATTTGATTGGTATCAGCGGTACAGCGGTCTGAAGGGTCTATTAAAGCAACATATTCGCAAGAGTGATTCTATTTTGATGGCCGGATGCGGCAATTCCTCAATGAGTGAGGACATGTACGAGGATGGCTTCACACACATCACGAATATCGACATTTCACGTGTAGTTGTGAACCAGATGCGGGAATCGCACCGAGGAAAGACCAGTATGGTTTGGCAGCACATGAATGCGTGTGCCTTGAACCTCCCCGACGCCTCCTTTAATGTGGTTCTTGATAAGGGCACGCTAGATTCTATTCTGTGTGGAAATGGATCTCTGAATAATGGAGCCATGATGTGCATGGAAGTGTCTCGAGTGCTGAAGGCTGACGGCATCTTCATTGTTATTTCTTATGGCATTCCCGAAAATCGCCTGCAGTATCTGCAAGAAGAGGCTTACTCGTGGCGAGTCAGTGTACACACAGTGCCAAAAGCTCAACTCGATGGCCTCCCTTCTTCCTCTAACCCGGCCGATGGGGATCTTGCCGATGGAAGTTATGGTGGAAGTGTGCACTACGTCTACATTTGTGAAAAAGGGCCGTCTATTTTCAAGTCGTCCTCTACTGGTGTCGAGATGGACGAAAGAGAGTCCCCGCTAAGCTGAGACGATGAGATCGCGGCATGTTACATCTGCCGAAGGGCAGTGACGAGACATACCACCCCTTTCGCGTACCTCGGAAGCTTGTGTGGAGTGTAAATCTTGCGAGGTATAAATCCTCATGAAGCACGTGGAGAGCTTTCGTGGAAAAAACAAAAGCACAGCTTCACAATCGCATCACTAGTCCAGTCATGCAACAGCATAGCCAATGTTACAAGGAAAAAAGTAATGATGACGCGCTTGGTCTTATTTGAGGTCCCGTTCAAGGTGGTGCTCTATGTCTCAAATTTGATAAACAGAGCATACCATTAAAACGCAAGATAGTTTGAAGCGTGCATACGTATCAGACAGCAGTTATTGATACGCATCTTTCTTGCCACATGTCTAGAAGATTTTTTTCGGCGAAGAACGCCTCGGCACGCGACGCACACTGCATCTTGGCGCGTCGGTACTTTCATACTCGGATGACATCTGGGCTTTCGCTTCCTGTGCATTCCTCATGCTCTGAGTGTCGTCCGCGACAAGGAATCCCTGACCAGTCACTGCGGCCTTCTCATAGCCACGAGGCGCATGCACCGCACGCTTGCCCCCACGCACAGAGGTCAGGGTTTCCAAAGTAGCTCTGCAATTCTTTGATTCACCTCCCTCCATTTCGGACCCAGACGTGGTTACGCTTACTGCTTTGCCCACTATCCGTCGTCGTGCAGCAGAGACGCAAACGTTGGCAACCCAACCCATGGCTGCCACTACCAGAAGTTTTCCCGTCAGGTTCAGGCTCCAGTGACTATCCGATAACCAGGACGATGCCCACGAGGCTTTGTCGTGCTTGAGTGGTATGGTACTGCAAAGAGGCTGGGTGTCCCTTGGCACATCATCAGGCACAGGCAAAAATGTAATGGGCACTGTACGGCCAAAAAAAGCTTTTAGGTTCAGCTCAGGCCCCGGGCGGCATCGTTCGTCGATTCCCTCCGCCAAGTGGCTGCGAACCCCCCCATCCATCAATACTCCAGGGGGAGGGTCCTCTTCGAACAGGAAAAACAAGGTGGTGGGCAAGGGATCGACGCCTGAGTCCGTTGACCTATCCATAGCCAGCATGAGATTATTCAAGTACATAATATTGTCACAGTGCAACTTTTCCATGTGCTCGACCACCAGAACAACTTCTCCATCGGTACGTCGGACCTCAGCCGCCTGCGCAATGGCATCACGCACTTTAGCTCTTGACGTCACCCAAGCGTCCGGCTCTGCCTGAGACGAATTCCAGTGCAAACAGCCTCTGCGATCGGTAAGAACGCCCAACACTGCCCTGGCTGCGCTTCGAGATTGTGATCCTATCAATGCAAAACTGACCTCACGTCTGATCTCCGCGCTAAGCTTCGTGGCTAGCTGCTGGATGGCCCGAGACTGGTTGACCACCACAAGGGCCTCGGCTGTGTTTGAATGGTAAAATGTGCCATTTCCGATTATGTTTGATTGAGTGCGATAAATTGTGATAGGCGTGACTGTACAAGTTCCGAGAATAGTCCTCACTTACTCAAACGGGTTCTCAGTTGTCTTTCATCCCGAGAGGCTGGAACCATTTGTAGCATTATCATCAGCAAGATGCAGCTTGCCAGCCGAGCTAGCCTGCAGAAAGAGAGCGGAAGCGATAGATCCCTTCGAAATCTCATTGTAGGTCAGGTATTATTGATTTGAGCCGCAAAGCCAAGCCTTGCGACAGTCGTCTGATGGGTCGATCACGACTGCTTATGCAGCAGAGAGGGGGAGATGGATACATCAAGTATCAGCTGAGAATTGGGATTGCTGCGGTTCATAAACTTTTATCATCACATATTTCCGTACAGAGTCTTATCAATATAGAAATGCTGCTAAAGCCTCAAACGTACAGCCCGCTGCGAAAGTATGTGTGTCACGGGGGGCAGGAAGGAGGAGCATGTTGAATTACAATTCTTAGGAGGCGAGAGAAGCCACAAGGTTGAATGAAAACACAGTTAGATTAGATAGCTTTGGCTGAGTTCACCCCTTCACGACAGGTCATTCATACCTGGGAAAGGAAAAATGTGGAAACAGCCAGGAGCCGCAGTATTGTCTCCGTCTCTCAAGCCTTCTAGCCGTTAGGCACAGATAATACACCAGAAGCAAGAGGGCTGTCTCACGGAAGATTGTTTGTACTTCTAGCTAGCGGGTAAGTATTGTTCGTAGACGCTACAGCTGTTGAGTAGGACGCAGCGAGGCGGGGCTCGAGCGATACGGAGTTTTTTGTACGAAAGTCTCGAGTCGTGGGGAGACCCGCGAGCGTGCTAGTTGACCTAACATGTACTCTCCCTCGGAGTCACTCACACTTACAACAGCATCAATGAATAGCGTGCGAGGATTTTGTCGTTTCAATTGTAAAACCGGCACGCTATCATCACAGGGTTTTCCCCTCGTCTCCCTCTGCTCTCCGCGCGTCGCTGCTTTCTCGCTCTGGTGCAGTGGCGGCTCCGAGTGTCTCAGCCTTCGCTGCGTTGGTCCTCTCGCAACATCAACTTCAGCACACACATCGTTCCACTGCAACGCCCATCAATACCTCTTCGCATGCGGCATCGTTGCAGTGATTCATATTGTCGGCGAATCGCTGCAGCCGTACTCGTGTACGGCTGCTGTATGCGGCTCTGTCGAGGTTTCTTGTATCCTCGACTTTTTAACGCCTGCCAAGTAAGGCGTGTGTATTCTGGTGCTCCATTACCAATATGTAATATGGATCCAAGGAGTGGAAGACGCGCCAAAATATCTATGCAGAGTATGTATGACAAGGAAGGCAATCGGCGCCGCCGAGTACGCAGTCGAGTAAATCGGAAGGGCGAGGATGCGGACGAGGAAGGCGATGATGAAGAAGAGGAATATCGAGCAATGCGTCCCCCGGCTCTAGACAGAGTCCGCCCTCCTCCTTTCTCAAGAGGCCGTCCAGGTAAGTGTGCGGAAATTAATGCTGAAAATACGGTAAATGACAATTTGTAGACAAAAACAGTAGTATGGTACACGGTTGTGACGCTCAGTACATGTACTGGCCTCGACTCACGTGTATCATAAAACAAATTGTGGGAGACAGAAGTCGGGAAGAACAGATTACCATTCGGAATATCATGGATACCGCAGGGTCTGAGCGCTGCGCTGCTCTTGGGTACATTTGTGTTGGGTGTTGGCACCGGTGTTACTGTCGATTCTGCAGTTAACACAAACAAGAAAGACCTTGCGTCTCGCGATGCCATCGATAAGAACGCTCCCAACCCTAAGTTTTGCCAGGTCCGGTAAAAGAGATGGGTGAAACTAGGCCAGAAGTAAACAGAGGACGTGCCTCCGGGTGTCGAAGACTGCATCCATCCACATGACTCATGACCTTCATCCTCTCGTCTTCCTTCTTATTACAGCGCTACGGTGCCAGTACATTGGTTCTTGACAACCGAATATTTGTGTCGTTTAATCCTTTCGATGTGTATGTGACGCAGGCGGATGTGAAGCCTGGTTGCGTTTTGCGTGCTGCCAATGTAGTCCAGGCCCTGCAAGGCAGGGGATTGCTAACGGACGAGGAGGTGAGAGTTGCAGTGGGGCGGCAGAGATACTCATGATTAATGTGGAGGATGATAATCGAATTTGCTTTGAGAACGCCGAGAGAAGCACTGTCATGGAGAACATCTTACATGCATGCATATCGTAAAGAACTGGAATTGCTATACTCTGATTTCAATAATTCCTCTCATAACAGGTCAATGTGTGTAAAAATGGCAACAACACGTGGGCATACGTAGGCGATATAAACGACAAACCACAGCTTTCTTGTGTGTATCAATCTGACGACGCGCAAAATGAGTTTCTGGAGAAGAATCCGAAGCTGGGTGTGGGAGAAGACGTGTATGACAAGTAAATTTCTGAATTGGACAGTTTTCCATGTCTTCTGTAAAGCAACAAAACAATGTACCCGATGCTATTATTTGCGTGCAGATGTTATGAAACGCTTTTTGTTTTGCGTGCTCAAAGATGTCATGAAACGCTTTTTGTTTTCCTCCCTGCAGTTGGTTCCTTGGAAGGTGATTGATGTCCGGATACGCTTTGTAAGGTATGTAAGGTTGCTTACCTAAATGGTCCGACATGCTTCATTTGAGTTAGGTTGGATACTTTAGCTCTATACAATGACTCAAACTACTAGCGATCCTGGTTTGTGGTGCTGCAAGGGCCTCACAGCCTATCACGTGACAAGCCCGACCTGAGTATCCGACATTGAAGGAGTGTAGTTTGGTATATCAGGATAAATGCCCTACTCCCAACGCCTGTAATTTTAAAGCACGTATTATTGATTTACTTCAGAAGTGAAGCAGAAATACTATTGCACTTTAATCGTTCTAAAAAGCGGGAACCAGAAGCCGGAGGATTTAAATTTTGAATTTTCAATCGTCGTGTTCGAGTAGAAGCGACACGCGCGTTGGTCGTGTGCTTCGTGTGGAAATTGCGTGATATGCAAGCACCATGTCTTTCCTAAAAAGATTCATATTATCTCAACCTTTTTTTAAACTTCATGAAACAATGTCATTTACAAACTGATTTGATTTTCTAAGTGGTATGGGCGGTTCGCAAGTTGTACTGCGTGACATGCTACGCGACTGTGAGGCCTTCTCACTCCTTCGCTCAGTAAGTAGCCTTATTATGTACACATATGTTTGTATGCAGTAAGCCAAATTTCCGATATCATCAAGTCAGCACGCATAGAAATCTCAAACTTGTGTTTTCATCAACTCACGTTTTCAACGTTGAATCCTTTTTGAAAGAAACATTCCAGTAAAAACAGAAATTTAGCACCCTCGCTTTCGTCACTTTATCATCACGATGAAGATCTTTGTGGTCTGTGCTATTCTTCTTAATATACTGGTATCATCCTGGGCACAATTGGAGTCAACGATTGACGGTACGTTTTCAGGCTCGTGCAACAGACGGCCTCTTAATATTTATTCATGTAACCTGATACGCCTATATCTTTTCTGTAGTCATATAGGCTTTGTATCCTGAGACACCTATATCTTTTTTGTGGTCATATAAGCCTTGTTTGTCCTCTTCTTGTCAGGTATCAAGTGAAGAGCGAGCAACTGTAAAATGAATCATCTCCTTTTCAAACCTTTTGTGTATCAGTTACCACGACCCCTTTTTATAGGAAGCGTGACTTGCTTACTCAACAGATACATGTGTGCAAAATGGAAAAGAAAAGCTTGTTAGTACTTGACTATCATTTGCTCAATTACATCCTCAGGCGGAGATAAAGAAATCATTCGTGAAAAATGGGACACTTATGGAACGCATGACTATGTTTATGGCTCTTATCCTTACCATGGGAAACCTGGTAGGCACGGCGATAAACACCATGTTAAGGCTTCTCACGACGATCCTTTCGATAAAAAAAGCGTCTTAAATAGTAACATACGTATGCTTTTGTCTGAGGATCTTCCTCTGCCTTTAGATTGGATAAATGCTGCGGGTAGAAGCCTTCAAGATGAAAATCTTAAACACTATATTCACCATGGCTCATACCCTTATAGTGGTGCAAAGGGGGTATATGGAGTCAAGAAAGTCGAGGATAAGTATCAAAGGTCCGACGATGCCTCTAAAAATCGGGATCATAGCTACTTGGCTGCAAGATAAGCTGACAAATACACAACGCCGAATGTCCAATTACCCAGGACACCTGATGTTCGTGACCTTGGAATAATTGATGGCGCAAATATCTCTGGTAATAATCTCCGCGGACAAAATTCTCCCGTTTGATCGGTCTAGAAACTTCCGCGGACTCAAGGGCCGCATAAAAATGCCCGTTATAATATCAAAAACACTACATGAACTACAGGACAGTGATATCTCAAAGGACGATGGAGAACTGAGAACGTAACATTGCGAGGGATTTACGATATATATTTGTTGTGTGATGACCATCGCAATAAAAGAAAGAACATGAACAGTACACCGGCTTTACCTGATATTTGGTCTACAATGTCTTAAGAAATTGGTGCGCTGTCACATAAGCTGAAAATGATATCAGTCTGCTTTTTAAACTTTCTCATTTATGCAACATAAATTATCATGCAGCAGTCAGATATCTAGCACGTCGCCCACATCTCTGTATATGCGAAAAAAGAAGTCTGCATATTTTTCTAATGCATAAATTATCTGGAAATAGCTTATGTGCCCTCTCAATCAATTCAAAGATCAATGAAGCACAAATATCCATAATTTTTTCGTCCGGTTTTGGCAAACTGATCATTGAACCAAGAACTAGAAGTCCATAGAACATACACTCAGCTTCATGTACTACATCACTCGACAAGATTTCAGTGAGAACGCCGATCGAGTCTCGAAGCAACAAAATTCCTTTCTCATTTTGCCAGGCCAATGCAGCCAATGAAACAAAACTCATGATGACCGAGGATTTCATTCTAGGTGCGCCTGTTATGAAGCCGATTATATATGGGAATACATTTCCATTAATGAAAAGGTCTTGATTTTCGACCAAAGGCGTTTCGAACATGATCCAATCTGTCCATTTGTCATTGAAAACGACACAAGAAGATGCGATAAGTCCACCAGCTGCCATGAAAAGCATTTCTTCCTCAGGATATGTAAGTACAAGCCTGATTGTCAGATTCAAGATGCTATTGTCACGCAGTTGCGCACTAGTAATGGGATCGTCCTCTGCAAGCAGAGCAAGGCTTAAAATCAAGTTTCCAAATAGCACTGATTCTGATTTCCGATTGATATGATTAATGAAGGCTTGCATTAGAATCGGAACCATTCCTCCTTTTCTGAAGCGATGTTTGTTGTTGTATGAGTTATCCCTGTGTTGCGAAACATTTAAGAAATATTAAATCAGCCCTCTCTCAATAAATTTCCAGAACTTTGTCATCAATCGGACCATGAGGATTTGACTTACTTCCAAATATGCAGAGGGCGACCGCTTGAATCAGTTTTCTGTAGCTCACAAAGTGCCAAAATTAGAGAGCAGCTCCGTACTACCAAATGACTATCCTCGCTGAATTCGGACACTACTTGACGAACCAGATCGCACCCGCCCAGAGATCCAATCTTTTCCTGGTTTTCTCGATAATTCGTCGCAAGAGCTATCAAGCAGCGCAAAGTTGACTCCACTACAGCAGTGTCATTAGAGAAGCCTTTTAATAGTTTGACAGTATGTCCACACATTTTGAGGTTCCCAGCATGACGTTGATTATTAGGATTGCCTTCAAGAAGGGCAGTAACAGCCACAAGCCATTGTACCACGTCAGAAGAATCGCTGGAGAAGTCAGGAAGCACTTGCAACAACAAATTAAGTCCATCTGCCTGCTGAAGCCTCTTCTGATTATCTGAATGAGCCGTAGCAAGATCTGACATCAATTGGACTCCTTGACGTAGTAAAGACATGTCAGGATACCTTAGTGGTTGATCTTCACGCCCCATTGAGTCACCCGCAGGTCCTATCCCTGATATTCGAAGCCTCTGCACGACAACCCAACAACCATTAACACCTCCAATCTTCGACTGAGCTGCTGGATCATTCGCACATAAGACAGAAAGGACCATCATGATAATGCATGCTCGCTCTCCGAATACTAATCGATCCGATTCGAGCAGATGAGATAAGAATGCATAGAAGGAGACAGTGCAATCTTTGTCTGTTGAAAGATGAATCATTTGAGCTCCTGCACAGGAAGCATTTTGTTCATGATCCTGGACAAGATTTGAGAGCGCCATTAAGGCGATGTCTAGTGCCACCCAGTCCTCCGGATCCTTTTCAATACACTTAATAAGAAGAGCGACACAATCTCGCTGACCAAGCTCATGGCGGTTTTCTTGACAATCATACGCAAGATCAGCTGTCGCTTGCAGCGCCTCCCATTTGCTGAATCCTTTTCGCAAGCAGTCGCATATCATCTCGCATGCTCCATTCCGGCGTAGCAGGGCCTGATTATCCTTCTCATGAATCGCTAACTGCCCTAGTACTCGACAGCAAATTTCAAGAACTGGTACATCTTCCAACTCCAAACTCTGCTTCATACTGTTGCAGACTACCTGACACCAATCGGGTCCTGTAATTGAGGAATCCATCTCATTGGATGTGAGAAAACACGCCATGGCTTTTAGACCTGGTCCGTAAATCTCAGGGTTACGTGGGTAAGTTTGTAGCATTTTTAAAATGAAGCCACACGCTCCCGCGTTTCGTAGCGCAGGGTGGCTTCTTGTGTTAAGACCCTCGATAGGATCGTACGTGAGCGCAAATATGACATCAAGTCCCACGGATACAACATCCATAAACCCCTCGTGGCGCCACAAAGTCGACATCAAGATCTCGGCTTTATTTCCTTCCAAGAGCCGGGTTTGATTTTCTCTTTGGTTCTCGGCCATGGTATATACAGCCGTAAGAGCGACCTGTTAAGCCACACAAATATTCGACCGAGGATAAAAAAGGCAGAGCCGTGCCATATGAAAATCTACTAAACTTTGAATTTTAATGCCCCCCTCATGCATTACCACATTACCTACCAGTAAGAATACTTCGTCATCTTGGTACTGATTAAACGCATCCATGACTTTACTGCACATGCCAACACCACCAAATCGCAATCTATTTTCTGGATTGTCGATAGCCATTTTCATGACAGCATCCAGAGCCGCATATATAACGTCACGATCTTGCGAGTAACGATCTATCACTTCAGCAAGTAGCTCACACGCACCCTTTCCCCCCCGCTGAACCTCAGCTCCCTCGCCAATGCCTAGCAGGTCCTGACCGAGCTTGTTATCGCAAGACAAAGACATAATAGCGTCTGCCGCACTCATAGCAACTGACGCCTGTCCCATAAACCGTTGCAACGCATTCAGCACAGCTGCTGGCGCCTTGGCAAGACAAAGCTGCCTCTGTATCTGTTTATTTGAAAGAGACAACGAGTATATCGCACCACATCCGCGAGTCTGCACTTCAATATCCTCGCTGAATGTTAACATTCCCTCCACGATCCTTTGGCATACGCCAAAAGACGACAGACGCTCTTGTGTTTCTCTATCGGAGAAAGCCAGAACGAATATTGCAGCACAACAAGCGGCGAGCACGCTGGGATCTGAGGAATGAATGTCAAGAGCATTCGCTACGAGCTCAGCTGCCCCAATTTCTATCAAATGCCTATGAAATTCTGCATTCTGCCAGCCTTTAAAGACGATAAATCGACAACCACGAATTTGAGCAGCAACGTTGTGAGGATACTTCTTCATTTCCCCAATCACCGGGTCTTTCGCGTCTCGTCGGCACAAGGGACAAGTCTCATGCTTCTCCAGCCATTTATCAATGCACACTTTATGAGTTTGGGTATCATGTTTACCTATATGTTGAAAAGCAAGAGCTCATGAGTAACGCGGATGAACGCAAAACTGCTAATTTCGTACTCACAGTCGAATAGGTTAAAGCAGGGCTCGTCGTCCGGAATTGTGTCAAGACAGATACAGCAAAACTTCAGAGATAATGTCTTTCCCCTTACACGGCCCGTGATGTCGGCATTGGCACCTGAAGATGCCCGGCGCGCCCTGTCGGAGGCACTAAGTCGTCTAGTATGACCTTTTGAGAACCAAGAAGAAAAAGGGGGGAGCAAGAGGCGAGTGATGTACTATTAAATGAAAAGTAAAATACTGATTTGAAACAATAATAAGCAGAGGCTGGAGCTGAGCATGAAGAGCTCCACAGAGACAGCTACTCATAAATCGCTCATCACCCCTAGCCAAATCCTCAATTGTAGCTTATAATCGTTGCCACTTACCTGAGGCGCCCCTGTACAGCTCAAGCCCTGCAAACACTAAGGCAGGTGTTACCCAAATCCATCCACCCTGTATTGACATTTCAGATAATGCGCGTGAAGCATTTTTTTACAAAGACAAAATTATCCAACGACGCGTTGGCCTCACCATAGCCGCCATGCCCAATCCAAAAGCTAGTAGAGGAAGCGGCAAGGCCGCGCGGACAAAGGATGAGGTAATTCCAATATCTGAGTCTCGATGTGTTCCATTGGAGGGTAGATGCGCGGCAAAGTGTACGTCCCGCAGTTGGAAGGACACTGAAGACCGTCGACGATTTGCCATGTACTCCTTGCTTCTAAAAATGATTGACGAGTTGCGGGGGACGAAATGCTTCTTTTTCAAACTAAACTTATTATAAATAATTTCTGTATATAGAGGAAAAGAACAGGCATAATTGTCATTAGGCTTTCAGTCCGTGGCACCAACCCGACGATCCCGCTAGGACTGCCTCCATAGTTGAAGCTGACGCCAGTGCGAGCTTCTTCCTTCTTCTTCGCCGCCTCGCCCACTCTCCCGCCTTCCCGCCTTCCACGCTTTTCCTAGCACAAGGGCCCCACGGCCTCCATGAACTCATCCACTTCAATCCTATCTCTCCAATCATCCCCATGAATATAGGTATGGCGCCGTCCAGAAAACAGCAGATTTTGCCATTCGCATTTGAATCTTCCACGAGCAACACATCTGGTAGCGCTTCATCACCAACAGAGAAGACAGGTTCCATAAGGTAAGTCAGGTCCACTTGGAAAGCATATCACGGTGTGACGTGTCGTTCTGTGCAGCATACTCTCTGCATTTACCTTACTGAACAGTACATGCCCTATTATCATCAACTTTGACATTGATGAATGGATTGAAGCAGAAACTGAGTAGGAGGCATGGTGGCGATGGATACTACGTGCACGCGTACGAACTATTCCCTCGCTCTCTTAGGAAGCAAATAAGAACCTAGTGCATGTGCATGCTACAGCTTTCTCATTTTGCTGCAAAACTCTATATGCGTTCTTAAAATTGCAAGGAATTTCTTCAAAAGAGGACCCAGCAAGGGTTTGGACTTCGCAGCCCGTTGTAAGAATCAATATGAAGATGCTCGGCCAAAAGACTCAAAGGAGTTTAACGGAGAGACTACAGGAACAGTGGAATGCGGCTCTGAAGAAATGAAAGTGGCGAATTGTGACATGTTAGCTGCCCACGAGATAACGATCTCAAATTCAGCAGAAAGCGAACGACGAAGCAAAAAAGCTGAGGATAAGGTAGTAATTTGCGCTCCCACGCCAGCAGCAAATATTGAGGTGAAAGACATTCAAAGCAAAGATATTCGAGCAACGTCTACCGACAATAATGATGGCATTAACAAGAAACCAAAAAAGCGCCTTCGCAGGTTAGTCGATGATGAGGATGAGGAGTCGGATGACGATCTTCGCCTTATAAACGACAACCTCCAATATGCTCGTGCGGCACTTGAGGTGGTAGCTGAGCATTGCGGAGTTAAACACTCCACTTCAGATGGGACGACGGCCGGTGGAATAGAGCATGCGAAGAAAATGGCGGCGACGGAGGGGAAAATGGGCGGCGACGATCATAATACCAGCGATGGTGAGAATGAAGATAGCGCGGAGGAGGGTAAGGTCGACAAAAATGGGCAAAATGGATCATTTGGAGATGAGAATGTCGATAAAGAGGTTCGGCTTAATTCCAACATAGTGCAGCCTACCTTGGAATCCAGCAGACCCCCTGTCAAACCAAAAAAATCGAGTGCCAACAAAAGTAAGGTGATCGCAGGAACAACGAAAGACATCCTCGAGGAAATTCGCGGGCTGATTCCAGGATATTCAAGTTTGCCTTATAGAACGCTAACCAATGTCCTCGCAGCGGTTGAGTCCGTGACTGGGCGGCTAGAGATTACTGACATAATTCGAGAGTTGCTAGTCAAAACGATTGAGTGCTGTCCTACAGACCTACCCGTTCTTCTCTATCTGCTGTGTGGTAAAATTGGTCCAGCTTATGAGGCTACCGAATTGGGGATTGGAGAGAAAAACATTGTGGACGCGCTGGTCAAAAGTCTGGGCTGCTCCGCCAGCTCTTTGAATCAGAAGGGTGAGGGTGCAGATGGAGATCTGGGCACAGCCGCCCAAAGGGCGAAGGCGAGCCAGCGGACACTCAATTTCGGAGCGAATCCCCCTCCCCTGACTTGCCAGCATGTTCTGCAAAGCTTCCGGGATATCGCCATGTGTTCTGGTGGAAGGTCGATGAACCAGAAAATTTCAATAATACGTAAGCTGCTCATGCGTTGCGGAAAGGAGGGAGATGAGGTCAAGTTTTTAGTTAGGGGCCTACAAACAAAGCTTCGTTGCCGCCTAGCCGAACCGACAGTGCTTACTGCACTTGCACAGTCTTTTGTTGAATCTCCAAGAGAAGAAGCACTGCTAGCTCGTTCAACCAAAAGCCGAAAGACAGACCACAACAAATCTCTCGACAAGGAAGATATTCATGGTCCTCATGAAAGCGAGCCCTCCAGAAATGATTTCTTGGTGCATGCATTAGCTGTATTGCGTCAGCCTACGGCGAACCGGGTACAAAAATGGGAAGCAGCGGAGGCGATAGTTAAACAGGCTTACAGCGAATGCCCCAATTACGATAGACTGATTGACGCGTTGATCTCAGCGCCGCTGACTGACGTTCTGCGAAGCTGTCGACTGTCACCGGGCGTGCCCGTCAAGCCAATGCTGGCCAAGCCGCAGGATTCATTTCAAGAGGTGTTGCGGCGCATGCAGGGCCTTCATTTCACAATGGAGTACAAATATGATGGTGAGAGAGCTCAGGTCCATCTCCTGCAGGACGGCTCGTTCAAGATCTTTTCACGTAATTCAGAGGACACCACGACCAAGTATCCAGACCTTCTACCTATCCTCCGGGAAGCGCTTCAACCCACAACAACATCCTTCGTCATCGATGCAGAGGCTGTGGCTGTGGACCCTGTGTCGGGCAAGCTTCTGCCGTTTCAGGTTCTCAGTACGCGGAAACGGAAAAACGAGAAGGCTGAGGACGTCAAGGTCCAGGTGGTGCTCTTCGTGTTCGATATTCTCTACCTTAACGATCGGCCAATTCTTCACGAGCCTCTAATACAACGTCGGGCGCTACTCCGAAGGGCTTTTAACTCAATTCCTGGAAAATTTGACTTCGCAATTTCTCTAGACCATCACGAGAACGGAGACACATCACCTATTGAGGCATTCCTCGATGAGGCCATTGCCGGAAATTGCGAGGGACTCATGGTCAAAACTTTAGAGCAAAATGCTACCTACGAGCCAACTAAGCGGTCTCTTAATTGGCTGAAACTCAAAAAGGACTATCTTTCAAGTAATGCGGGGCCCGGGGGACGAGGACCCGCAGACTCGCTTGATCTGGTGGTATTAGGTGCCAACCATGGGCAAGGAAAGCGAGCGGGGTGGTATGGGGCTTTCTTGTTAGCGTGCTATGACCAAGAAGCGGAAGAGTACCAGTCTGTGTGCAAAATTGGGACCGGCTTCTCGGAAGAATTTCTGGCTGCGGCAAAGCCCCAATTGGACTTTCTTATCTTGTCCTCAGGCAAGCCAGACTATTATAACACCAGTTTAGAGTGCGATGTTTGGTTTGATCCCAAGATTGTCTGGGAGGTCCGAGCTGCGGACCTTAGTTTATCGCCAGCGCACAAGGGTGCGATAGATAAAGTGGAAAAAGGAAAAGGAATTGCTCTTCGCTTTCCACGATTCATCCGGGAGCGTGCTGACAAGGCTTCAGAGGATGCGACCAGCTCGGAACAGATAGCAGACGCCTACCGCAGCCAAGCCCTAGTCGAGGCGACCTTGTCGGCCGGAAGAAGCAAGTTTGGGCAAGAAGAGGACGACTGGTGCATCTAGGCAGGGCACTCATAACAGAAACAGTGGCATATCCAAAGCAAGAGAAGACAAGGCGCAGAGAAAAGCATTGAGAGAACTTGCTGATGAGAGTCCACGTGACCTTGCCCAACTCTTCATATAAACAGAGCATACCACGACTGACTGACGCGTCTGTCGTATTGAGGAAGACACCCTGACTACCGGAGAAAAATCTGCTCTAGTGATAAATTTTCGTCCGCTTATTAATGATGCCCTATCTTTTTTTATAAGGGAAAAAGCATCTGACTCATTCACTGAGACAAGCTGTGAGACAGTTGAATGGCACCGATAGTATTTTTTCCTTCATGACTTCTTTTACCAGAGTTGTGGAACGTCTGAATCCCTTCCTTTAATTTAATGTATAAATGCAACTAGACTGTTTCTATCCGGGTATGCGAGCTATGCCTGCAAATATTTTTTTGCACTTTTTCGCTCTTTCGGCCCAAATTCTGAAGAACACTCGAAGTTTTCCCCCTATCTTCAACAAGATAGACCTTCGAATTCGCTTGCCAGTTTCTCGTCCTCCAAGTCACCGCCTCTCAACAATTCCAAGTTTAGACTTGCACTCCGCACCATTTCATCGACACCTTTAACACCAATTTCACGCTTGGCTTCTTTTATGACCGTCATGGCGAAAGGAAAGGCAACCCCATCTTTTACCATTTGCTCTGGCAAGTCCTGTAGGAATGAGAGGGAGAGAACGTCGCCATTTATTAGGCGGACGACGATCTTCGCCATCCATTCGTCGACTTTGGGTATATCAACTTTCGTGTCCGCTAGAGACTCTAAAATTCCGTACAATGCTTGCTCCACTGGAGCAGGAGGCAACAGTTCGGCTTTGCGCATGATCACCAATAGGTCAGCAAGATGGGCTCGATGATCGTCTCTGCTTCGCTGAAAACCGGCGTCCAACCAGGCAGCTACAAGTTGAGATATTTTGTCTGGATCCTCTAATGTCATTTCTCCCATGGCTTCAATAGCATCTGCTTCATCTTGAGTCTCCCAATAATCCGCCAGAATGGACTTCCCCTTGCGCAAAAATGCTTTATGATCGTTTGGTGGTAGTTTGCTACTTGACGCTTCGGGTGATATATCCACCGCTGAAGACGGGCGAGGGCTGCCAGCAAGTTCCCCGTCTTTTCCACCTGACTTGACTTCAATACCTGCACGCTTAGCTGAATCTGTTTGTGCAGTACTGGTCCTCCTCTCCTTCCTCTGTTCTTTATTGTCCTTGTCCCTTTTGTCCTTGTGTTCCTTCTTCTTTCGCTTCTCCTCCGTTAGGACCGAGAATGCGCCGAAACTAGCACTGCTTCCCTGCTTTCTCATACCACCCATCGTGCCATCAAGACTGTTGTTCGACGCAGAACGTCCGAGGCTTTGTTTACTTCCTGACTTGCTGATCGTTTTCTTGGGACCCACTGTTTCCCAACCATCTTCATCTACTATGGAGGGCGATGTCAGGCTCGCTGATGACGACTGACGGCTCGTTTCACTAAATCCTTTCTCCCTGCGCGTATCCTGAGCCCCGGATCCCATAGGTCGACCTCCTCCTCCACTGTTGCCTGTCATTTTCCCACTACCCATGCTCTTGGGAGCAGAGCTTTGGCCTTTGGCGAGTGCCTCCCGAGCAGCCTCTTCATGAACTTGAGAAAGAGTCTTGGCCGTTTCGACAACGCGTCGCGGCACGTAATTATTTTGTCGAAGCTCGAACAAATCTTTCAGAAGACACCGGATTCGCGAGCTCAAGACCCCGACAGATTGCGAAAGTTTGTAAACTTCTTCGAAATACTTGTTGAGGAGCCGGCGCTGTTTTTTTGATGTCTCCGCGTTAACCTCGGCCAAAAGTTCAAGCTTTTTCCCTGTTGTACTCAGTAGTTTGCATAGGCAAGCGAGCTTCTCTTCATCGGGATTATCCTCCTCTCCGAATAGATCTTTGATGCAGCCGTGCACATGCTCTTCTTTCAATAATTCCTTCAGGAAGAGCTCACCGATGAAACGCATGTGGCCTAAGTACCGAAACTTGGCCATGCGTTTCTTCTCCTCCCGCTCTTCTTTCCCCAGCGCAGCTGTACTGGGATCTGTGTCGACCTTACAAATCCGCGTGTTCAGATCTTCATTGAACTCCTCTTGACAGCGCGTCAGCAAAATTTTTCGAAAAAGCTTGCCCTTGTCTGTCTCCCCAAGCCCCGCCAGCGGAGTCCGAGATAATCGCAAACAGAGCTCTGCATACATAGAAGAGAAGTGCACCTCTTCCTGTGCCTTGGCAACAATGATATCGATTGCCTGCCACAATAGAGCATCTGAAGTGAACCCTACATTGACAAACTCCGCGCTCAATTTGTCAAATTTCTCCATCGACAGTTTGTTCAGTAAGGCTCGTGCCCGTTTGATTTTCTTCTCAGGATCATCGGGGTCGACCCCCCCCATCCGTCGCATGGCTATTGACTCCGGGCGCCACCGACGTCCTTCTTCGATGCGCTTTGGGCCGTAAAGATCGTCCTCCAACGGCGGCGAGGCTTTCCGGTAGTTACCGCCCCCCCCTCGAACTCCAAGGCTCCCCTTTAAGCCTCCTCGACGATCGCGACTGCTCTGTCGGACGAATGCTGAAGATTCTATTTCCGTACGCGGAGTACTACGTCCGCTACTCCCGCTCCCATTCCCACCCGGACCATCGAATCCCGTGCTGCTGCGAGGCCGAGGGAGGCCATCAGGGACTTTGGGGGTGCGCGCACGCTGAGGCTGGGGGGTCTCCAGGGTGGTACTCGGCGCCAGGGTAGGCGTTATAGGTGATGCCCCAGGCGGTTCCGAATTAAGGATTTCTGCGGGGACGTGACTGTCCACAGGCTTGACGGGCGGCTTCCCCAAAGATCCCGCCTCCACCACAGTCCTGCGGATACGAAGCAAGTCCCTGGCGTAGTATTGTCGCACCCCTGCCACCAATGGGGAGTCAGGGATTGCCGGGTGTGACTCCCGCTCCCAATCTTCTTCGCTAATTGCTCTATGGGCATTCAGCGGTACAGGTGCCGCCACGGCGACCGCACTCCCACCGAAAAGGCTGCTGCTCGTGGGGGTGCTGGGCCGCTCGGCTCTCTTCCACGAAGACGAGGCCGACGAGGAGCCACTCACCTCTCGATCCGGGCTCACAGACAAGCTCTCCGTCGGTTGAGGCTGAACCAGTGCCCGCGGAGCGGGTGTTGCCACATTGTCGGCGCCCTGACCACAATGCGGCGCCGTGGCGATGTCTGTGTCTTCAGCGTCCGTCTTGGCGACGGAGACTACATTCATCTCCACACTTGGCGTGCCGTTGCTCATTGTAGAGGTGCGTGTTCCTTTAAGCCGAGGCGGGGTTGGGCGAGTACCCCCCTCCGGTCCAGTGACGGCCTGGCGGTTGTGTCTTGCTCGGGTCTCCGGTGCCGGGACGGGCCTGGCTTCCGGGTGCTGGTGGGGAGGGTATTGTCTACCACCGGCTAGTGGAGGGCCTCCCGGCGGCGTACTTCCATCCTTGGGCCCAAGCCTCTCCTCATAACGCGGCGAAGGGAGAGAGAGCTGTTGGTGACGATCGGCTTGACGAGGGGGGGGAAGCGAAGCCGCGATGGGGGGGGGGGCACGTGCCGTCGCGGATGGTTTGCCAGCTCCCAAGGGTGCAACTGCGGGGCCCCGCGGAAGTGCGGGTGCCTCTGTCTTCTGTGCGCGGACTGGGGCAGCTGCTTTGGGCCCAGTGGGCGGGGCGGGCGCTTTGAAGGCGCTCTTTGGGACGAAGACGTGGGCGTCCGGCCGCAGCTTCATAGGTTTGAAGGCGGGCGCTGCCGCGCTTAGGGACTTTTTGTGCGTGTCGACGCCCACGGGTAGAGGCTCTGCACGCAAAATCGATGCCAAAGCTTTCATGCTGTTGTCCCTACCATTTGCACTCGCCACTCGCGATATGCCATCCGCCGCACTCGCGCCTTCGGTTGTACTCATTCGTAGGACGGAGCACAACGCACGCTGACACAAAGTGTGGAAGAATTCTGTCCTCTTGACGCAGAAAGCTATGGAGTCTGAGGGAGAATTCTGCGTCTGCAGTCTAGCAAAGGCTTCGCCGGGCGGAGAAATGTTATCTGCCCTGGTTCCTTACCCTCCGGAGAACAAACTACAACCTCCGAGATCTACTGGGTGGAATTAAAGTTGCACCCCTCTTTGTAATGACACGTGGTGAACTCGCTGGCTGAGAGGTACGAACGTCGCGCGCACTGCTCAAAGATCAAAGAGGACCAATGACAGCGTTCCAGGTTTTGCGTTCCGTCTTGTCGACTGCCCCCTCCTCTTCCTGGCAGGCTGACAGGCGACGTCAGATCGGACTCAATTTCTGCTTTTCGATCGTGATTGTAACTTAAAGGGAAACCCACGAGTTCTGTGCAATACGCGGGAAAAAAGAACGTTTAAAGTCAGACGCGTGCGTGTAACTTGTCAGCTTGTGTTTGAAAAGAAAGATAGCCTTATCCTGGCAGGGTGAGCCCTGATTGCACAACTGGTTCCGTTGCAGATTTCTCACCATAACATCTTTAGTCATGAATGCATGTAAGACATTCAAATGCGTGTGAGAGCATAAAATATAAGTGCGCCTTTTACTCAAAATTTCTCGGTTTGTGCTTCTCAGTGGCCACAGGAGGTGGGATGCGACAAAAGGTGCGACCCATTCAGAGAATGTGGAATGACAATCGTTATAAGATGAGTGCTGAGTTATTTATGAGTATGGTTAGTTCGGAGAGAATGCATGCCCTATCTTCGCCCTAAATAGCCCGCATTGAGGCGGTTCTCCGAGCGCCAAGAAGTGAGGGGGTGTGGTGGCACCCGGCTGGGCCGGAGACGGACGACGAGATGGTGGGTGGACGGATCATCTTTTGGCCGAAATCAAAGTTATTTAGAACGCACATGATTCTGTGGACATTCCCAAGGGGTTATTCAAGCTATTGTTTACAAAAATCCACATTTGTGGGATTTCCTTACGATACCTCTCCCAGCTCTAGGTGCTGCTTTACCACTACGCGGGCAGGTTGCGAGTTGCTTGCTCGCCTCCCTCGTTCGATCCGAGCCGCCCAGGGTACCTCTAGTGCAGGAAGATGAAGCGTTTTTTTTTCGATAGCAAGACAGTAATTGGCACAGAACACGCTTCCACGGCTTTCCTTGAAGGATGAAGCTGCCCCTTCCAGCAACATAAGGGGGAAAACTTTGAAGGAGGGACTGTAGAAAATATTTGACTCTATCGAGATACCACCGCTTGTCAGAGCGACGCTCGCTATCGCACACTACCATATTTTTTTTCTATACTCTTGGGCACACATGCACGACCTTGCATGCCTAACATATATTTATAGACCGTGAAGACTTCATGAGAGGAGCGTTCAGAAAAGAAAGAGAAATAGGGGGCGCGACACCATGGCCACGTCCTCTTGCGATGAGCCCGAGTGCGGTGGGCCTGTAAGAACCAGTGGTCGTCTCCGTCAGAGCAAGCCAGCAGCATGCTCCTTGAGGGCGAAGAAGATAATAAGGGAAGGCGTTGTGCATTCCCGGGTAAACTCGGCGGTCCGAGTTCGAAGATACAGAAATAAGCTCTGCTCGATGTCTCTCTTGCGAGAGCTTACTTACTTCTTTCGCGCAACGCGCAAGAGTGCCGCCAAGAGAGCCAGGGAGTCCGAAGGCATTTCATCAGAGTCCCATACTCTTGTACCAACGCCTTTTATTAACGAAAGGGATGATATTCCTGAGATGATAGTAGCTGCAGGGGAGGAAAAACATCAGAGAAGGGCCGGAGGCTCAAGGTAACAAGGTACACCCTCTCAGAGGCTTCCGCTGGGCGGCCCATCGCCTTCGGCTCGGGGGCCGCGAATCGCGTTCTTCTACTGATTCCTTTTGTGAACCATCATTCTGACGCCTACAACAGGCATTACTGTTTGACAGAAGTCGTGAATTTCCTATTAATCCTTTCGAGGACATCATTTTCGCTCCTGCGTCAGAGGGTACCTTTCGACACACCCTGCCCCTGGCTCCTCGTGTCTGCCCAACAGCCTTCCAGGGTATTTAAAAAGTTTTTACATTACAAACGCATTATCTACATACAGCAGAAGCTCTTTGGTTCCATGTGTTACACGGTGTCGGGATACATCCCGAGCTTTGGAATAGCGCGCTTCGCCCGTGTCCGGCGCCTACCACCCAGTCGGTAACCTCCTCTCGCTCTATCCTTCCACTATCTACACTGCATTTCGCGATGAATTGCGTGACATTTTTCAGCTGGAATGTTGCAGCACTTCGATCTCTAGATAAAGGCTCGGGTATCTCGTCGAATGCGGCGTCTAAGAATGACTGGCTTGGATGTAAGCTCGCGGCCTTGGGTTCACCCACATTTGTCTGCCTGCAGGAGACGAAAATATCGCGGGATATGTTGACCGAGGACGTGGCAACGCTCAAGCATTATCACGCCTTTTTTGCCCACACACATCGGGGTGTGGCACAAGGAGGAGCGTACGCTGGTGTGGTCACGTACGTGAGCAAGCATGTCGGGGTGCATGCGGCCTCGGCGGGTTTGGTGTGCTGTGCTTATGAACGCCGGAAGGGCCTGAATGACATCCCGAGCACAGTGGCTGGCAAAGCTTGCCCATTTGAATGCGGAATTTTTCGGCGCATTTTTGAGGAGATAGTCCACGAGTCAGACAATTTTGAGGCCGAGCCGGTCAAGGCTGAACAAAAGAGAAGTGCAGAAGCCAGACGGAGCGATGGGGGAGACGCAGGCGAGGAAGAGGACTACGAATGATGTATTTCGTCAGCTGAAGGAATTCTCAATATGATTCAGCCCGAAGATATACTACGCAAAATAGACACAGAGGGACGTGTGGTCATGACGGACCACGGTCATTTTTTGCTTCTGAACGTGTACGCCCCGTTCAATGGCAGGCCGGGTCGCGCTCGCTTCAAAAAAGCATTCAATGCTGCTCTTTTGGCTCGTATTATAGCATTCACGGTATCGGGACGCGAAGTGGTGCTTTGTGGGGACCTGAACGCTATCGCGGACGCAAAAGACTCGGTCGAGCGTCCCTCGGAGGAAGAGCTTGCGGCTGCTCCATGGGCCCGGTGGATGCGCACGCTGCTTGGATCGCGCCAAGCTGCCCTAGAACAAGCAAAGGGGGGGGGTAAAAGTAAGGACTCGCGGTGGGAGTGGCTTCCGAATGAATGCATGAATTGGGAGTCTGCCCCGAGCTGGCCGCTTCTGGTGGACACGTTTCGCGAGCTGCACCCTTTCCGGACCGACGCGTTCTCCTGCTGGTGCAATCAGACGGCAGCGCGTCACACAAATTATGGGCGGCGTATAGACTACATTCTTGCGTCACCGGGTCTGTGCGGCTACGCAGAGGGTCCCGGTATCGTCGCCCACTTGGAGGAGGCGGCCGTCAGACAGGAGGTGCGCGGCAGCGATCATTGTCCGGTGACTGCGCGCTTCTCTTTCTCAAAGCTTACAGATGGGTCATATCTTTCTTTGCCCTCTCCTTTTTCGGAGCGCGGTAGCGGACGCATTCTTCTCCCCCCGCTTTGCACGGGTAACTACCCCGAATTTCGAGCCCGACAGGCCGGCATTCACACATTTCTTCTGAAGCCATCGCTCAAAGTGGCCACCACTCCCTATCCCAGTGGTTGTGTTGACCAAAGTTTCAGCAACGATTTCCTGCACGAAAAGCTTAAGGTTTGCGATCCGCTATCTCCGTCAGCTCCCTCGCTTCATGCAAGCCACGAGGCTAGGGCTCGGCAGGGAGGCATGCAAGGCTCTATGGTGAAGTGCGCACGCACCAGCACAATTGGGAGGAAGCGCACCAAATCCAAATCTTCTGCAGCTCAGGTGCCGACCAAATCACAGATGACTCTGACTCATTATGGCATTGCCAGCACCAGAGCCAAAGGGGGGGATGAGAGCCGTGAAGCGACGGAGGAAAAGATGACCACTGGGACGTCCGCCTCCTTTGTTTCTTCGAAAGCATTAGCGCGTGAGCAACACTCATCTACTTTGTATGCTACCAAATCATCTTCTCTATCTTCATCTACCATGTCGGCTCCCCAGCCCGGTGTCATGCTGGAAGCCACACGACGAGAGGTCTTTTTGAGTGCCTTCCGATCCCAGAGGGACAACACCCCACGATGTCAGGGTCATAATGAGCCCATGGTCCGACGACATGTCAAAAAGGCAGATAGTGGCAACCTTGGAAGGTATTTTTTCTGTTGTGCACGGCCTGTCGGCACAGATGGAGACAAAGAAGCGCGTTGCAGAGATTTTCTATGGGAAGACAGTTTAGCAATGGGAGCAGGATTCCGGCGTGTCCGCGGTCTGGTGAAAAAAGAGAAACCTAGCAAGACGGGCGATGTGTAACCAGGTCTTTGAAGTGCTTGTGGCACGCTAGATGAAACAAGCATCAAGAACGAGAAGTACACATCCGTGGCTTGACAGAAGAGTATCGCCTTGAACAAGGATTTTAAAATGTGCATTTTTTCGGTACGCAAAAATAAAACGCAAATAGCGAAATCTAAACTGTGCTGGTCAACTCCGTGTTTCAGACAGGAGGTTGCTCCCTAATCACGGCCGTGCCATACTGCGACCCTCCTTAAAATATTACGCAAGCGAGGAGGAGGTTGTCGCCTTCCCGGCCCCGCGCGCAGGGCAGCACCAGGTACAAAATCGTGTCATGGCAGGTTTCTATCACCTCCCCCCGCTCCTGCCCTCGCCCTGCTGCTTCTTTCTCGTAGTTTAGCTTCATTTTAATATTTTAAAACATACACTGTCCCCTATTTGAAGTTCCCACTTTTGTATTCAAAGGTGGACAGCCCGCTCAGATGTCACTATGGTTGACGCCACCGATGGGCCTTTCGGAATGGCTTGTCGGTGCCAAAGAATGCGCTGCAAATGCAGCACGGAGTTGGCAGGATGGTTTATACAAGCAGTATTTGCCTGAAAGTCACTGGATGGCACTCATAGTAATCTTAGCCGTCCTACTTTTGCCCTTAATCCTGAACATCTGGGGATGGATGCTTTGGATTCTTCTCTCGATCTTCCTGGGACTTTCCCGTACCGTTTACTCCATTTTCACGGTGTTACATGTGTTGATGGACGTGTGGGCGCTTTCAGTGATGAAAACGTGCTACACAATTTACCGCTTTCTCGCGGCGTTCCTTCTTCCTCCGGCTGCGGCCTCCACACGTCAACGCCTACTGACTGCCCGCAATGTGACTCAATATCAAACCTTGGCCGAGCAAGTGGACGCTGAAGATGGCATGTTGAGCTGGCGTGCAGATGATTCTGATCTTCCGCAGTCGGTTACTATCAAAAGTACGATCGCCAAGTTGGAAGAAAGTTTACAGGCCAAAGACACGAGCAAGCTCCAGTTTATCCTCTTGAACGGTCTACTGAAAAGGAATCACCTCGGCATTGACGAAAGGGTGAGACTATGCGTATGCCTTACCACAACATATGAAAAATGAGGCCATGCTTGAGATATGTGCATACCCTAGAAGTGTCAGCGTGAGTCCTCATTCTCGATTTTCCATTTCGGTCGTGCCTCCTTCCCTTTCCAAGGATCTGCATATTCGGGCGTTGAGCGGATCGAAGCTTCTGGTAGAGCGGTATGATAAGAAGGTGGTGGAATGCATCAAATATATCACTGAATGTCAAGAGCTAACGCGGGAGGAGAAAGTAATGTTTGTAAAGAAAGCCCGTAGGGCGCTAGGACAGACGGCGCTCATGCTCTCAGGAGGGGGCAGCATAAGCATGTACCATGCAGGTAAATTCTATTCAAGTAGCCGAATGGGCGCAGACCTTCATTGTGACCTTTCTTTGCCTTTTGAGTGGGAGGGGGAAATCTTGGAGCGATCCTTGGGTAACACAGAGCCCTACAACGGTAGGACCTGGCCCTTTCACCAACACAGTCGCAGACCTACAGATGGTGTGCCGGGGGGACGCTCCGAACGTTACCCTACTTGCATTGCATGAAAGTAAGCATACGCCCAGCTCAAAAGTGAGAGTGAAGAATATAAGGATCTCTTCCTTTCCTTCGTCCCCTGGAACAGGTGTCGTCCGCGCTTTGATTACGGAAGGCCTCTACAGGCATATCCGCGTCATTTCGGGCGCTTCCGGTGGATCCATCATTGCGGGGATGGCAGCGATCCACAATGAGAAGGAGCTCATGGATAGAGTGCTCGTGAAAGAGGTTTCCACCGACTTCAAACACAACGGCGAGATGCGACAGAAAAAGATTGTCTGGTTCCCTCCCCTCTTCGAGCAAGCCAAGCATTTCATCAAAAATGGAATCTTGATTGACAACAAAGAATTCCAACGGACATGCGAATTTTACTATGGTTCCTTCACCTTTCAAGAGGCCTTTGAGCGGACTCACAAGCATGTGTGTATTTCAGTCGCTGCTTCCACTTTGGGGGCGAGCAGTCAGGGAGGCCCCCGCCGTCTCCTTCTCAACCACATCACGACGCCCAACGTCCTGATTCGCAGTGCCGTTGCCGCTTCCTGTGCTTTGCCAGGCATCATGGCACCGAACTATTTGCAGTGCAAAGACGATCGGGGCCACGTGGTCCCCTTCGATATGGACGGTGTGCAGTACGTCGACGGCTCTCTGCAGGCCGACTTGCCTTTTCGACGAATTTCAACCCTCTTTGCCGTCTCACATTTTATCGTCAGCCAAGTTAATTTTCACGTCGTGCCATTTCTAAGAAAAATGCACAGTCCTGCTGAAAGCTCCTTATACTGGAAGCTTTTCCGCTTTTTCGACACGGACATCCGCCACCGCGTTACTTCTTTGGCTGAGCTAGGGCTTCTGCCGCGTGTCTTTGGACAGGTGAGCGCGGCTTATATCTTTGTCCGAGTACACATCTCTTCAAGTCATTCAGCGGTGATGATTTCGTAACCAGTTGATCATCACATTTGTGAATAAATGGATAGAAAAGTGGCATCCGTGCGCGTTTAACAGATCGATTTAACGCGCATGACATTTATCAAACGCATTTTCTTTCGATGAAAATATCTTGAAGCCATATAATCAGTGCTTAAAGTCCAATTTACTGATATCTCAGGATTTATCGGGCATTTTTCGGCAAAGATACTCGGGTCATGTGACCTTGACCCCCAGATTTCGCATGTCGGAAATGATTGGCCTCAAAGCGTTCCAGGTAAAGTCTTAGAAGTGACTTCAATCACCTATGAGCAAGCATGGATCACATGTTCGCATTGGCTGACGCATCTGACCTCGATCTTTTCCCCCAAGAATCCGACCGAAGCGGAGATGCGACACTACATCTTGAATGGCAAGCGGTCTGTTTGGCCGCACCTTCACCACATCAAGCACAACACATTGGTGGAAAGGGTCCTTTCGGATTCTCTCAGTAAGCTCCGTCGTCAATCCTATTACTTGGCCCTTGGCCAGCCGCACGCTGATAATAGCCCGGCAAGCTTGTCCCTCCAGTGTGCCGTCCCCAGCGGCGGAGGCTCCAACGTGACGGGCGTCAATCCCCTTTCAGGCATGGCCACGTGCGGGACCTGCTCGCCTCGGGTCGATACCAACTTTGCAAGCATGCTTCCCCCTCTGCCACCCACCAGCAATGCCATCAGCCGCTGCAGTACCCCGCGCCGGTATCGCGATGAAGGAATTTTATCCACACCCCTCCTAGTCACGGCTGGTGCTACTTTGCGGAGGAGCGACTCAGGTCGCTTCGAGGACGATGACTCCGACATGCTCGAGCCCTCTGGAACGCCTTCCTCCTCTGCCTGTGCCGCAACAGATACTCCTGCGAACGGAGGGGGCACAGGAAGTACTGAGAATCAGCGGTTTGTGAGAAGTCCCGGACGCCAACATTTTAGGATTCAGCAGCTTCAGGCTGAAAATCGTGCATTAAGGGAACGGGTGCGTCTCCTTCAACAGAGCATGGAAGCCCTTAAGAAAGCCGAATCCGGCCTATATGACCATGAAAATTTAGCCACCAGGCAAGAAAGCATCAAGGCCGGAAATCACAGTAACCGATCTTCTCTGCAATCTGGCTTGAGCTACAGTGTTGCTTCGAGTGGCAGTTATTCTGATCAAAGAGATTGCGAAACACCGAAAGCCGCCTTGCACATCTCTGATACTGTTGGCTTCGAAGAGACAGGTCCCGAAGGGCCACCGGTCGTGGTAAAAAGTATTCCTTTAGTAGAATAAAAAGTCAAGTTACAGGACAGGTTGTACAAAGTCAAGTTTCCTCATGCATTTGCGCTGTATTTTTGTATCCATGACTACACAAAGAATGATAAAGTACAATCACAGAATTTTATAACTTTGTTGTCCGGGACTATCTCTTCATGTCATGGAAAAGAAGTCGTCTCTACTGAGCTTTTCTGATTTGCTATTACGAAATAAGTACTTGACAGGCCTCTTTCAGTTTGCTGCCGTGTGCCTCCATTTTTTTTCCCATTTTCAATTTATGAAAGTCTTATTCCACACCTAACCAGCGCCCCAATTAGGTTTCCAAAGTTTAAGCGCGGGAAGGCTGGCACTTCTCGTACTTTTCAGCCCTCGCTCTGTCGCCTTTCTTCCTCTTCGCCCTCTCAGCCTCCACTTCTCATCCGGTCGGAGCCCCAAAAAACTCGAGAGGCTGGTGGGATTTTATGACGTACTTGACTATTTGATGGCAACCATTTGCCAGGGGCAACCATGTGCCAGGGATGTCAACCGGTATCATCGAGTTCACGGATGTGACATGCGCTAGGATGCCTCGTTGCGCGCTGTCCCTGTCACATTGGCAAGACCTAAAGGGGCATTATCGTCGATCATGGTCGTCGGGGAATCCTCCGAGACAGCTATCTGCGAAGGCCTCGCAGAACCACACATCACTTTGAAGCCATCCATGATGTGTAAGACAGACCGGGTGTCTGTCAGGCAAGGCACTTATTTTATGACCTCACTGTAGAGCTGACATCCTGTTTATCGCGCTCTGTTTGTGAATCTCTGTGTCTTACTCAGTGTGATTCCCACAAGGGCAAGCGCGTCGAGCGAACGTCGTTGTGATAGACGCTTCACACAGCTAGTGTGAGCTCACCGCTTGCGACTTTTTCAGATCCTTTTCAAAAGTGATACATGTTCAAGGGCCATTTTCTTGATTCTTGCTGGACCTGATGTGGAGTCCTGAGGCAAAAGAGTGAACAGCCTCACTCTGGCTCACGTGCTCTCTCGTTTCTCCTCCACCATCAATCCTCTCTCTTCGGCCCCGGCATCTGAGAAGGGAAGGAGCCTAGTGGGGGCCTTTTTTCTGTCCTCGCGTTTCAAGCACTTTAGAAGCAAAATTGAGGATTTGGAAGCACATTTTGAGTTTACATCATGAGTACACTGAGCATTCACTCGGCGCCCTCTCTCGGCATGGAGAAGCTCTGGGATAATTACGCACCGGCGGAGCGTGGGGAAGGCGCAGGCTGCGAGGAGGCTGGCGGCAGCGCGACCTTCATGGTGGAAGACGGAGGTATAATATCCTACGCTGGCATTTTTTTGGACGATAAAGAGGACTCAGACGATGAAACGAGTGATTCGTCAACAGACGCCGAAGTCGTGATGGCCCACCTGCACGCCGCGTTCGGCGGTGTCGGGGCTCCTCAAGCGAACAGCATTTTTAACACCTCTTCTGGCTCTGGCAGCACCAGCACAAGTGGCAGCACTGCCAGCATAGCTCCCGGATCTGATGGTAAAGGAGAAGAATGTAAGTAGTTGTCTCAAACAAGGGAACAAAAGTCCGGGGAGATGAGAGTTGTGATACACCCTCTAGCGCTGATATTTCGTTGCATCTTCAGACTTGTCCACGGCTTATTGAAGCCGCCGGCCCTCTGTGTTCTTCGCACTTGTGCTTACCTTGAGTTTGAATATCTGCACATGCATGTCGTATTCTTGCCACTCGACAAATTTAGGGAAGAACGCGGTACTGGAAAGCTTGGAGGACTTCTTACAAACGGAGGGAGGCATTCCTGCTGCCGGGGCAGGGGCAAACCGTCGGTTCTCGTTCGACCTCTCCAATCTTGATATGCAGACGTTGGAGCAATTGGCAGCTGGCACGACTTCAGGTTCGTCCTCTCGCCGAGGTTCCTTCAGCTTGACCCTGCTGGAGGCCGAAGGCTTCATGACCAAGTCGCCGCCGGCATCCTCAATGGCACCCTTATTGAGCAGCGGCGCCCGCTTCCATAGTGTGCCTGATAATTTGCCTGCAGGGTTCAGTCATACGCAGGAAGGATGTAAGGAACATGTAGTCTGTGACTGCAAAAAGACCCTGACCACCGCCCTGGGTGAGGATGGCGCCGGCCACTCGGTCCCGAACGCGAGTGTCTCCGCGAGCAAAAACACGGGTACTGGAGCGTCTTGCGCACTTGAACCGTTGACCAAGCCACAGGTGAAGAAGGGGTTTGCGGCGGCGAGCACACCCACTGGGGAGTCCTCGCCTGATGCGCCGGCGGCAAGTGTCTCTGCAGCCTCCTTATTGCCCACGCCCCAAACGCCCCCTAAAATGCCGGATCCTGGGGATGGGCCTGACAACAAGACGGGTGCGAACTCGAGCGGGACTGGCAGTACTGACAGCATGGGAACGTCGGGAACTCCGAATGGGAACGGGGGGATGCTGGTGCTGCCGGTTATTCCTAAAGACGGTGTTGCCCGCATCGGGATATACACCTTGGAGGAGCGAAAACTCCGTGTAGCTCGATTTCAGGCAAAGCGTGGGCGGCGGATTTGGCGTAAAAAGATTAAATACGACTGTCGAAAGAAGCTAGCGGATAATCGCCCTCGAGTAAAGGGTCGCTTTGTGCGGCGAGATGAGGAGATCGACATCATCGTGGGCGGCGCTGTGGCGGCAGCTGAGGCAGCAGCTGCAGGTGGATCGGCCAACGGGAGTTCATCTGCCTTGTTGACGCAGCTGATGGATTTGGATGAGCTTCTGGAGGACTGATGAGAAGGTGCGACTGGCGCGGCGCGGGAAGAAGGCTTTTGTCTCGGTAAAGTAGGAAAGGATGAACGAGCAAACGCTGGACGAGCTCTTCAGACGCGGACTTCTTATTACTTTGGAGGACAGGTTTGGAACCGAAGAGTCCTTTGAATGGAAAGAACGAAAGTAGTCCTTCGCTTCTAAAGGGTCACGGGTCGTGATGAGTCGAGGTGGAGAAGAGCTGGATTGCGTTGAAGGACTCATTTTTAACCCCTGCAGTTTTTTGTCAGTAATGTCTTATAATGTAAGTGTCGTGGTTATCGAAAGACCCTGCGACTTTGATGAGGATTACGGATCAAGCTATGGGGGACGATATCTTGAAAGAAAGGAAGAATGAGAGCAACGGAAGGCGGAGACTGCATGTAAGGACAAGCAGAAAGAGAAGCAGGCATCTTTAAGAAAGTGATCAAGACACAACTCAGTTTAAATCAGATTGTCATTGAAAAGCCAAGAAAACACAGCGTAACCACTTTTGTATGATTAATTTCGAGCCGAAGAGCCGTGGAGGTATGCGAGGCGGATTGAAAACGGATGGAAATGAGGGCAAGTTGTAGAGGGGGTCGAAAATGCATGTCTTCAGAGAATGGAAATGTGTTGGATTGAGCAGAAAATGGTTTGCATGAGTGTTTGCGCGTTTTTATTTGCTACGCGCAGAGACCAACAGCAAAACATACAAGGGAAGGGGTAAGTCAGGAGCGAAGAGAGGACGCAACGAGCAATGGTTTGAAGCATTCACGCGCTGCCGCACGCTCTTCGGTACATTTGTGGATCTCATGGTGTATCGGCAAGATGTGCTCAATGGGTCCCTAGTTGCGACATATCGTGCGGGCCCATTAAAGCACGTGATCACTGGTGTGGAGGACGAGGGAGGACGAAAGTCGAGGTCGATGATAAGTGGTTGCAGACGCCATCAATCTGTAGAAAGCTTTACCTCGAGATTGATGGTCCAAAACGCTGGTGAGAAAGACGGGAATGGTACGCTATGCAAGTGGACATCGAACGACGTGTAAACATGTGTCTACTGACGCTCTTAATCTAGTCTCAAGTGGACGGGTGCGCGATTGAAAAATTCCTCCCTTCGAGCATTGCACTCCTATCGTCGATTCTCTGATTTTGAAGGAAAGACGCCTTTTGAGATGATAACAGTCTAAATACTAAGTATCAACTAAATTTAACTTTGCGTCCACAAAATAGTTTTTTCTTGCTCTTGTTATTCTTCTGCAGTCTTTTGACTTTTCTGGTTTTTTGGACTGTGGTTGACAAAATAGTTTTTTCTTGCTCTTGTTATTCTTCTGCAGTCTTCTGACTTTTCTGGTTTTTTGGACTGTGGTTGAAAACAATCTCTTTCAATATTCAACCCAACGTGCTTGGACTTTGCAATTTATATCACCCTCGATTTTCACATCAAGGAGAGAAGAAAGAGGCATATGCCCGGGATTCTCGAGCTTTTCGCGCCTTCACAATTTGCCGGCACGTCTCTAACTTGCGCCGAATTAGTACGTCATTAGGTGCCAGTTTACATGCTTTAATAAGGTCCTTCGTGCCAGCCTCATAGTCGTCACCTAGCTCTAATGCGGCGCTACCTCTCCTGTAATACGCTTTAGCATCGAAAGGCCGGTGTCGGATTGCCAGGGTACATAATTTTATGGCACGCTTGTATTCGTTTTGCTTTAAGACTGCCATCGCCAAGTTCAGCAAAGACGACACCAGCAAATCCATTAGCTCCTCCTTCACAGCTTGGGAGGAAATGGATGCAGCGTTCGCGTCACTCTTTCTTTCGACCGCTTCTACAGCGATGTTAGCTCCATCCTCCGTGAAATTTCCTGCCAAGATGGCATTTATTCTTTCTCGTTGTCGGGCGTGTGGCGGCAGTAGAGTTCCAAAAAAAACTACGGGCGCATCTTCATAGTCGTCGCCATTCCACAGTTTAAAATTTTCTTCACGTGTCATTCGGATGTGCGGTTCTAATTCAGCCGAAGAGAAAAGCCAATTCAAAATTTTACCATAGCTTGCCGCAGCTATGCGATATTCCATCTTCTTGAAAGACAGGTTCCCCTTCTCCTTCAAGGCCATCAACAGACCTTTCAATTCTTCAAGAGAAAGTTGTCGGTCCCACAAATCACTTGGGTAATCTGGCAGGCATTCATTGGGATTGATCAGAAACTTGCGGATGCGTCGCACGTGATGACAAAACCGATTAAAGTCATACACGACTCGCAACGGCTTGGGAGCGTCTATGGCTATGACTTTATTTAAGTTTTTTTCCAAAAGTTGCGCAAAATATTGATTTGGAGGCAGTTCTGTCCGATGCAGGTTTGACCGTGACCGGGGGCGTCTGCTGCCCCTTAAATTACGGTATTCCGGTGCAGTGCCGTCACTCCCTCTTCCCATTTCGCGTCGTTGTGCTTCATATGGCATTCTGTGAGTGTCCTGCCATCCATTATCACTGTCCTCTTCTACGAAGTCATCCCCGTTCGCACCCTCGGGCTGGCGATAGCGGCCGCCGACCGCCAACACTTTCACCGTGTCATCTATACCATAACACGCCAGCATAGGGAGAAAGGGGTGTGACACACATCCGTTCGCAACAGAAAGGTCGGTTCGTATGGCGTTCACCAGCATTCCCGTCCGCCTGTCCCACAAAAAGCTGTGGCCACTGTCATCCCCACAAGCGATGTACTCCTCCGCCGGCCCAAAGTATGTAACATTTTTTAGGAATGTCTGACAATTAACGTGTCCTCCCAACGACCACGCCTCCATCGAAGCACGATCTTCCTGTGCAATGCGTCTCTCTTCATAGCAAGCCGTGGCAAAGCCGTAGATCTGGTCCCCCTGGTAGGAGGCCAACACTTCTCCCCGCATTTTGGAGAACGCCAAACCGCTCAGACTCACATTCTCCTGGAAGTCCTCGTCGAGGTGCCGCGGTAGGCCTTGTGGACGGTAGATCTGAACAGGTTTTGATCCTGTGCGGGGCAAGCGACGAAGATCGTGCGCTTCCAGAGTGGCGCCGTGCCCTCCTAAGTACATCATGAAAGCCGACACGCCACTGGCAGTGTTATGAACAGGGGGCGTAACCACCGCCTTTACAGGGACTTGTCGTCTGTACATAGCCCGCCCAGCGCTACATTGCTCCCGCAAGTCGTACATCATGACTAGGCCATCGCCCTGGGCTGTCAGAATAATTTGTCCACGCCCTCCCCCTGAGTCGGATCCCCCCTCCCAGAAGGAGAAGCCATGCATCACGTGCGGCGCGCATGACGTCCCAACTACATGACCTGCAATTACAGGATGATTGCAATCTATCTGATGTCTCCGTAGAGTACCATCCGCGGCGCAAGTCACGAGCTCATCAGGTCGGTTTGGAGGCACTTGGACTCCAAATATATTCGCAGAGTGGCCGCTCGCTACGACTCCCTGGGCACTAAAGTCATAGGTGGCAAGCCATATTTTTATATCCCTGTCGTCGCCTGCTGTAAAGAGTATTCGTCCGTCCTCACTCCAGCACGCCGTGTTCACGCACCCGTCATGTTTCAGCACACTGTTCAGCCAACTTCGTTTGTGAGATGCCCGACCGACGAATCCGAGGCGTCGCACATCGAAAGGGGTAAAAGCTGGAGAGTAGGCTGCTGAATCAGTCGCATCCCGACGTCGCAATTGGCCATATATTTCACGTTTTCTAAGGATACTGGCACTTCGGTTTTGCGGTGAAAAGAGGGTTGAGGGACAGTCCGCGAATGCTTCCCACGTGGGTTTGATACTCATGGGAAAGTTTTAAACGGACGTCTTCTTATCTACATTATTTGGTAGAAAAAATGTACATGGCATTGTAAAAAAGAAGAAGAAATTTCTGTGAAAAACGTTGTAGAGACGAAGCATTCCTCGCTCCTGCATCAAGAAAAGCGGATCGATCCTCGATCACTACTATCCCCCCTACCAACGTCACTCTTTCACCACCCTGTGCCACAAACAGGTCGTCAGTCCTCACATGACAAGGCGGCGCTTTTCCGTCAACAAATCTTCCATCACGTATTTCACGTGGTGCTTCCTCTTCCTTTCCAATTCATTGGCACGTGCCGTTCTCTGTGGCATGCTTCAATCCCCAACTACAGCTTTCTTCTTCCCTCTCCGACCTGCGGTGTTGCGCGGCCGGACCGTTGTCGTCAGCTCCCTCACTCGACACCAACGTTTGCATAGCTTTGCCACCATGAATTGTGGTACAGTAGGAGAGAATCTAGCGAGGGTTCGACACCGTGTCAAGGAGGTGGCCAAGGGCCTAGAACCTCCCCCTCGTTTGGTGGCAGTTAGCAAGACCAAGCCTGTTGCTGCTTTGAAAGAAGCTTACGATGCTGGACAGCGACATTTTGGAGAAAATTATTCCCATGAGGTATTAGAGAAGGCGCCTGAGCTCCCAGATGACGTGAAGTGGCACTTCATCGGGCATTTGCAATCCAATAAGGCCAAGGCGTTGGTGGAGCAGGTTCCAAACCTGTGGATGGTGGAGGCAGTCGACTCGATCAAGCTTGCTGACCGCCTTCAAGCCGCAACAGCTGGTGTACTTGAAACAAGACGCAAGGGAGAGCGTCTTAAGATCCTGGTGCAAATTGACACGAGTGGGGAAGCTACCAAGTCGGGAAAGAGGACAGAGGACGCCGCAGTTATAGCCCAGCATGTGACGGCGCAATGCCCCGCCCTCCAGTTTGCGGGTGTCATGACTATCGGCGCTTCCGGTGACATGACTTGTTTCGATAAGCTGGTCGATGCACGAGAAGCGATTGCGCGTGCCACAGGACTTGACGCCGCGTCCCTCGAGCTGAGTATGGGCATGTCTAATGACTTCGAAGAGGCCATCGCGCGCGGAAGCACCAATATTCGTGTGGGCAGTACAATATTTGGAGCAAGGCAGTATAGGTCGAAGGAAGAACCGCCTGTTGCAGAATATAATGAAGGAGAGTCAAAATCGAAATGATTGTGTGCAACAGAATACTTGAAAGAATAAAGAATCAGAGCTAATGGTGCAGGAAAACTCCGTGCTGCCAGAGGTGTAGCGTTTAAGATTGTGTGCTGACTTAGAGTTCACATCGTGCTTGTTTTACCAACAAGGGCACTTCACGGTCTTTTGGGATCTTCAGCTATTCTTCCGTCCCCGCACGAAGGTGCTACATGTGACCTTAACTCCCATCATAGTTCAATAATATCCGTGCCTTATCTTTGCCACATCATCGTAAGAAAAAAGTCACCAACTCTTGCTGTCATAGGTCCCTTTAGTTTTGTGTGGTTGAAGACGCCCCGCGGTAGAAAAAGGCGTAGCTTTTCGCACAGCCTTACGCATTAAGATGTTAGTTTCGGATGGGGACCGGAAGTGCTGTAGGGGAATCGCTGAGTCAACGATCTTCAGTGACCATGAATATCGCGCATTTATTATTACGGCGACATATCTCAGAAGTAAAATAGGTGGTGACGACTTCTTCGCCTTGACAGGATAAATTGTGTCCAAATTGTCACCGTTGTCATGGCAATGCACGAAACTCACGCATTCCAATTTCATCATATGCACAACATTGTGCTTTACTTGTGAAAATGACTTCAGGACACCTTTTGTTCTTAAACGCTACACAACGGGAAACCTCTTCGCAAACTGCGCTTTAGACCTCGTCGCTTAGGATCATGTTTACACTCTAAGGAATGCTGCATCTGTTGTTGCATTAACACCATGAGAATGCCTGAAACCACAGTCCGAAATCCCTTACTCAAGTTGAAATGAGCGTAGGAGATTTTGATTTGACGCGCATGTAGCCAAAGGAAACGTGGAGTAGCTTCCCTTACGGCGTAGGAGCATTATAAAGAGTTATCAAGACAGATACATCAAAAGTAGCATATGTCACAAGAAGTCGCGGCAGAACGACGTTGTCATCAGATTCACTGTGCTTGCTCATGATATAAAGTAAAGCAAAAGGAATACATTTACGCTTTTAAAACGTATATTTGGCAATCATCTTTACACCATATCGCTGTAACGTTCAAGGTCAATTTTATGCAAGTAGAATGATTATGTATTATGTATCTCGCAGAGATGTTTTAAGAAAGCCCACTCAGTTGATTTCAGAATGTTCTCTCTCGTTGCGTGATGGGCCAGTGAAAGGGGGACCGTTTAATCTTTTTCAAAATTTCAAACCACATTGACATTCCGGACTACGTACGCGGCTCGTCGTTAGGCTGCATACCAAGTCCCTGCGAACACATCCTCACGATTCGTATTATTTTTGTTATTTATCTTTTGTGCGATGCTTTAATCTTTCTTTGCTTTCTTTCTTCCTTCCAAATTATGACATGGCTCGCAATGGTTCATATAATACTCTTCGTCTTTCGAAGCCAGAAGGTCTTCGTCGCATCCCCCTGGCCCTCCACTTTCTTTGAAGGGAACTCAGCAAACTGTCATTCGTACGAATTAATGTGGCAGTGTTCAGTCCGTGATTAAAGTAATTATGAAACCTCACCATAAATAGATGGCAGGCCTTGAACTCAAGACTGCGGTAAATGTCACTGGACCTCAACTGTCAATGGACAAGGACTCGTCGCTGCCTTTGGCAAAGACCAAAAGCCATGGTGACAGGAAATATTCCATCGACATGGGGGTGCACCATTCTCTCGAGTGGAACGTGACCAGCTATGAAGTTGGCAGTGGCAAAGGAAAGAAAAGCATTCTCAACCTTATTGGTAAGTGTGTTTTGAGTTTCCAGCCATTCTTTGCTCTAGTTCCCCCGATGGAAACTCCTTTCTATGACAAGTGTCCATCTATTCTTATCCTGTAAATAATAAGCATCCTTTTTGACAACCCGTCTTCCATTTAATCGACCAATTTCTGTCGACTTCCTAAAGCCGGAAAGACTCGCAGTGGCGAGCTGACGGCAATTATGGGGCCCTCCGGTGCAGGAAAGACCACACTTCTGGAATGTATTTCGCTTCGAAATCGAAAATTTGAAGGCGCCGTGCACTACGACAATCGAGGGCCAACAGGCGAGTTTTTCACCTGCTCCGTTCTTGTCCACCAGAAAGAGCTCCTGTTCGGGTTCATGACCCCGAGAGAGCATCTTCTCTTTCATGCTATTGCACGAATGAGTAAGAACCATACGATCGAGCAGATCAATGCCCGTGTGGAGGAAGTCTTACAGGAAGTTAAACTCGAGAAATGCGCTGACACCATCGTGGGCGGCACGGACCCCATCTACATGCGCAAGGGACTCTCAGGAGGGGAACGAAAGCGACTCTCCATCGCCGCCGAGTTGCTGCTTGCCCCGCAACTAATTTTTTTGGATGAGCCCTCTTCTGGCCTTGACTCTGTCATGTCTGAATCGGTATGTACAAGGCAGACCTCGAGGATGGCAATTGTTCGCGAAAGTATAACTCTATGCTAAAAATGCAATTCCTATCACCAATATTATAGATATTCGGCACGTTAAAGGACCTCACTCAATCAGGCCGCATTGTCGTTGCCTCCGTCCATTGTCCTTCTTCAGAGATGTGCCAGCAATTCACACACGTACTTCTGCTAACATTCGACGGTCGCCTTGCTTACCATGGGCGTCAAGATGCTGCCATTCGCTATTTCTCCTCCTTGAGCTACCAATGTCCCGAGAACTATAACCCCTCCGATTTCTACCTTAAGCTCATTTCTGCGACACCTGGTGCAGATCCTGCGCAGGAAAAAGCGCGCATGAACCAACTTGTAGCCGCGTACAACGCATCAGATATGGTTCGGAAGACGCCGCTGGCCCCGGACGAGACTCACAAACAATTTCAGATGGTGTTCGGCCATGCTAGTAGCTGGACACTTTTCAAGATAAACCTTTGGCGGGCCTTTATCCAGCTGCAGCGGGATTGGGTCACATTTGTGCTCTGGGGTTTGGTCTCTGCCCTTGTCGGTGGGCTTTTCGGCATCCTGTATTGGCAGCAGGCCCGCAGCAATTGGCGAAATCTTTTAGGGCTCCTCTTTTCTGTCGTTGTGGCGAACCTCTTTACTTCCTCTTTGGCAGTTATGATGCGTTTTCCGCTCGACTGGGCGATTGTTGTCCGAGAATATTTTTCAGGCTCAAACGCGATTGGTCCTTACCTGGTGGCGCGCTTCATCGTGGATGCACCAATGGGATACGGGCCGTTCCTGCTTATCACACTTCTCTACTGGATGACAGGTATGGACTCGGACATCGGCAAGTTTGTGATTTTCGCTTTGACATTTATTTCCGGTAACTGGGCGTCCACCTCCATGGGTCAATACGTCTCGTCCTTTTCGGCCAATCCATTCATTGGTCTTACCATCCTTCCCGCCTTTGTCGCGCCAATGATCATGTTCTCTGGTATCCTTTATGAGCGCTCTTCTGTTCCTGCTTGGTTGAGCTGGCTACAGACACTGTCAATTGTAAATTATTCTTTCTCAGCGCTAATGATCCAGCAGATCCACATCCTCCCCAAGCCTCTGGCTCTTCTTGTGATGCAATTTGTGGAGCTGAATCCCGATACCATGGGCTGGGACATTGGTATGCTTTGGATAATGAACTTCGGTTTTCAGATCCTTACATACATAAATCTCTCTCTTCGTCTTCGTTTTGCAACTGGATAAGACAAGATGTATTATCTTCAAGCAGATCGAAAAAGATAAATGGGTGCGAAACATGTGAAAGGAACCATCAAGGGTATGCACCACCAAAAAAAAGGAAGTTCTTTTTATCGACTTGCGCGTATGATAAAATGACCTGCGGCTCGAAATGTACTGATAGACAGGTGTAAGACAGGAGACAAATGGGAAAAGGTGTACTAAAAGGCATGTGATATCCATTTCACAAATGAGCTAATACAACATTCAGTACAAGAAGAACCTTGGCTTGAAACAGTGTAGGAGAAGATGTGGGACCAAATTGCAAGTAGCGCGGTAAGATCAACAAGTGAACAATGTTTACATGATGGTCACTGATTAAGGGCCCAACAGCCGTGAGAAAGATGGAACGAAGTGTCTGGCGTCGAACGTTAGTTCTGCCTTCGACTTAGATAAAATTTTGGTTCGTCAGCGCAGACCATGCTCTCAGAAGAGAAGTAGTGAGAAGGCGGATTTGAGCACATACTTTGGCGTCGACAATACAATGTGCTGAAAATTCGCAAAGAAAATGTCGACAAGTTGTCAAACAAAGTAGAAGCGCACCGAGTTTGCCGGTTTTGGTGAAAAACCGTTACTAGCAGCAACTGGAACATGGCGATATTTTAATCATTTTTTCATTGTAAAAATCCAGATTACATATCAGGCACCCGACCATGCGAGTCTTAGGTGGTGCTGTTCAATAAGGTCTGCATTGTGTGACAAGGCATAAAATTTTGACTTTCTCGACCGCACATCATGTGCACGTCGCCCCCACGGAGATCTCCCAATCCAACTATTTTTTCCTTCTCAAACGACAGAATTTTTGAGAGCCTTTCGGTAACTTGTGGAGATATTTTTGACACAGGATGGGAAATAAACCAAGCAATTTGATAGCCACAGGGAACAGTCTTCCATCAATAGCTGGTTGCTTGGGAGGGGAAAATTTTCAAGCCAAAATTGACATGCTGAAAGAGACACCTTTGGGCAAGGTTCTATCGCTGACAGAATTGTCGTATTTTTCTACATTTTTCAGCATCGAAACGCTCTCTTCACATTGTCGTACCCCCATGGTTGCAGGCGAATTGCTCGTCGTCGGAGAAGGGGAAGTCCAAGTGTACGTTATTCAGTCTGGCATTGACATACGAACACGGGAGCAGCGATTTGTTCTGTGCACGAAGCGTAAAGGTGACCTAATATGGGTTCCTACTGTCACAAGGCTCGCCAAACAAAAATCAAACATGGAGGAAAGCAGCTCCACTTCTCAAAATACAGTTGTAGCCGCAGGCGAAACACCAATAGATGAAGACGTGGGAAGATTTAATACGACGGACGCCACCATGGAAACGACGACGGCACTACGCACAGGCAAGCACAAAGATTTGTACACAATCGTGGATACAACGTACATTGATTCACTTTATGGTGCTGTCTTGCTCAAGGTAAGACACCTCAACCTATTTCATTGATTTATTTTTACTTTCGGAATCCTTTTCGAATCCCCCTTAAGCATTCGGATGAATTGCTGAATGTGTCAATATCTACATTGCCTCACGTTACTAATGTCAAACACTGTTTGGATCTTCCTTATCATCATGATTCACATCTTCTTTTGCTCGCAGCTTGATCGTAGGAAATACGGGGACCTTACAGCAGGCAACATGGACCTAGGGAGCGGAGAAACCCACACAAGCCTAGATCTTTCCGCACTTCGCCGCGTCCTTGAATGTAACATGGAGGATTATCTACGAAAAGTATCCTTATTTCAACATATTCCGCCAGCAAAACTTGCCGTGCTCGGAGAAATGTGTAACTATGAATTTATCAACGCCGGTAGCCGCGTGTGTGCTGAGGGAGAGGCTGGAAACGAAATTTTTATTGTTTTGGACGGGCGACTCGACGTCTACACCGGTAGCACTGGTAGTGATCTACCTTTAGCCTCGCTCGGATCTGGAGATTATTTTGGCGAGCTGGCAGCCCTTATCCGTATGAAGCGAATCGCTACCGTCATTTCAACGGAGGATACTCTCCTAGCATGTATAAAACGCCACGACTTCCGCTCCTTCTTGACCATCATGCCTGATGTGCGGACCGCCATGGATAAAGTGGTCAAAGAGCACCTCATATACAAGTTTACCAAAATTGGTCACCCCTTTTTCCCCTGGCCTCGGTCTCCATCGTCTGGCTTTCCACTCCTCAATACGTTATCCATTTTATCTGCATCCTCCCTATCCCCGGCCGAGCTAAAGGAGCGTCGAGCGGCTTTCTATGATCTATGCGAGGTTGAAGACGTGGATGCAGACCGCATTCTTCTGTACGAGCATGACAATCCAGGGGTTATATATTTTGTAAGCGAAGGGCAGGTCCGGCTCGTGCGCCAGGAGGATGACGGCACAAGCACAGATGTAGTGCTTGGTGCAGGGTCCATTTTAGGAGCTCGAGCTGCCGTTCTTCACGTCCCACAGCTTTACACTATTGTGACAGATCAAGTGTGCATAATGCTAAAGCTCAGTCCTACCGCCATCTTACAACATTTCGCTGACCATCCCGAAATCAAAGCTGGTCTTGAAGTCCTTTTCAAACGTCGCGGGACACCTCTGGCCACATTGCTCCAAAATCCTGAGGCGTACGATGCATTCGCAATGCACTTAAGGGAAGAATTTACAGCAGAGCATCTTGCCTTCTACGACGATGCCCTTGCTTTTCAAACACTCATGAAGGCTTGTCCAAAGGCGGAGCTCGGAGTGAATAGCGACGATAATTGCGGCAAAACTGTATCTGTAGCGTCAGCCAAGCTCGACCACATTCAGAAGACATATTTTGCTCTGGATGCCCCTTTTCAGCTTAACATTCCTGATTTACAGCGTCAGCGATTCCTGAGGGCCTTCGAGGATAAGAGCATCGACGCGAACAGCGGATTAGAGCTTGAGCGTTTAGCACGCCTTGCTACACTCCTTGAGGAGATCAAATGCGAGGTCCTGGCTTTACTAGAACGGGACAATTATTCCCGCTTCAAGGTAAATATATAGTCTTTAACAATGCTAAATTTATCTTGATATTTAGGTAGCATGGCCGAAAAACTTATTTTTGCATGTACACTTTTTCACATGACGACACATAGAATACGAAGGCTTTCGCAGAACTTCTTGGAAAACTTGCATCACAACTACGCACGGAGCCCGCTCTTTCCAGCCAGTCGGAAAAGGACAACATTTTTTGAGAGCTGGGCGCCAGCAGCAAGAAGGCTTTATAAGGAGTCACATGTTATGATTTGGAAAAACCATGTTTTAATGGCGATCAACTAAGATTTACAAAAATCAATTACTAGAATGCTCAACTTAAAAGCCCAATGCATATATTGTGATCCTGTTTTAATTACTCTCTCGTCATTAGAGTAGCGAATTGATGTACGTTTCCTACAGTTGGTGTCCTGCGGAGGAGTGTGCACGGTGGCAATCAAGAGGCACGAAGACTTGCAAACGAGAAAGTCGCCCATCCGGGAGGCTGCGGGTAGGGTTTTACTTCAGAACAAATGCCAGAAAATTGATAGAAAGGTGTCTCCCAAAATTACAGGACATATGACGGAATCCAAGCGCAATGCTGGCTCCGGAGGAGGGGGCATTCGCATGCTTAACATTCTGGACCGCCCACTTGCCACGAAGGGCCGCGGAGTAGGAGGCTCCGAAGTAAGCCTAAGCGCATTCAGCTTCCTATTTTCAGAGATGGTTCAATACTACCAAAATCGTGTCTTGAGCATTGCGGACTTGGAGCGCAAGTACGTGGGGCTAGATGTTCTTCCTATGTTTTCTTGAGAGGTTTCAGTGTTTCAGAGGTGAAGTAAAACCATCTTTTCTCACAAGCTTTGTGCCAAATCGCATGCAGACTGGAGGAAGCTGGCTATGGTGTAGGCCATCGAGTGCTCGAGCTCTTAGCTTTCCGTGAGAAGCAATACCGACGCGAGATAAAGCTGATCGGAGTATTACAGTTTGTATCGTCAACGGTGTGGAAAGCTCTTTTCAATAAGGTGGCCGACTCCCTCGAGCGCTCGACTGAAAATGAGGATGAATACATGATACACGAACGAGAGCCCATAACTAATGTGTTCGTATCGGCTCCTGCGGATATCAGTCAGCTGAATTGCGCTGCCTACATCGCGGGCATAATATCGGGTGTTCTGAATGGCGCTTCATATGTAAGTATGCAGATCATATGGTCTTCCAAATGTGTGCTAGCATGAGGCTTGTGACTGATTTGTTTGTTAATCGTCGGGGTGTGTGAGTGTGCGACTGTTCAAGCACGAGCCACGTCATATTCTGAGATAGCTATTTGCATGTGAATGTTGGCCTATGATTCAGTTGCTTGTATAGATAGTGTTTGACAACTTGTACTTAAATTAACTTCAGAGGAGGTTTTTCTGCATGGTCATAGTTGAGTCATAACCCAATAAATGAGACGATTCAATTTTATAAAGATAACTGCTGATTTCTCGTCAATCACGTCTACTTCGAACATGTCAATTAGCCCGCCGGTGTAACAGCACATCATGTAGCTATTGGTGATGGGCAGCGGGAGAAGACTGTGTTCCTCATCAAGTTTCGACAAGACGTCTTGCGCAGGGAGGCTGCCTTGTCCGGGTAACGTATTGTCGCCCGATTGATAGTTTTAAAAAAGAATGACAACGAGCTTTTGCACGATAGCTACGCATCAAGTAGGACCCTCGTCTGTATAATTATTATATGTGCGCTTTCTATTTCATCTTCTGTGCAAATTATGTTTTTCCCTTCCTCCAGCAAGGACCATTTGGCGTTCGAGCATTGAGATATGAGATATCTAAACATTGATTCTTTTTTGAAATCCGTTCCACCCCGACGAATAAATTCCTAGAGTTTCTCATCGGCTCCTTTTCACATTGACCAAAATAACTCGCCCGAGTCATATTTTCTGAAGTATTACACTGCATGGTGGTGATTCTTATCATGAGAATGAGCGTAGTCTTTTTGCGCATCTGCCTCCTCTGCATCCCAGGCGTTGTAATATCCATTCCAACGGTCAAACGCTGTGGACTCCCCTTTTCGGTAGTAATCGTACACATACCCACTTTGTTTCCCCGCATTGTGTTTATTGAACATACCACCAAAAAGGCCACTCTCATCCTCATAGTACTTTTCTGATTTCTCGTCTGTGCCTTTTTTGACACGGCGTTTAGGAGTTACTTTTACGTTCGGAGCTGCCGTTGCAGGCTGCACACAAGCGTGGCAGTAACCCTCCCCATTACCATCAATTTTTACGAAGTCTGTGGAAGCCGTACATTTGAGGTGACCGTTGTTGAAGATGTCATAGCCCAGTGGTGCCTGATTGTCCTGAAATCGAGAACAAAGAATCCACATGGCCCCTGAGTTAAAAATGGCACCCCCCTTGGCCGATGCCTCATTAGCATAGAAAGTGGAGTCGCGCACCAAGAAACGGCCTCGATGATTGTTGTAAATTGCGCCACCCAAACGTGCATGATTCCGAGAAAAGTGGCTATCATCCACGTCCGTTCGCGAGCCGGCATTGAAGATAGCACCTCCCGAATCGGCTTGGTTGCGGGTGAACAAAACCTGATTGAAGTGGACTCGTGAGATACGACGTCCGCCCTTCTTGTGCTTCTTATCCTCATTTTTTCCATGCATATTTTCCTCATTAAAGGTGTCCAGATCATCAACACCAGAGGCCGAAGCGCTGATATCCTTCCCATGCTCGTGATGAATTTTCTTCTTATTTCCCTCCCAACGATCCTCCTCGATCGCAACGGCCCCACCCTTGCGGTCGGCTGTATTGTGGTCAAAACTTACGTAATTAAACTCTAGCCATCGGGCATTCTCGGCATAAAGCGCTCCACCGACCCAAGCGATATTGTTTTTGAAATGTACGTCATCAAATTTGCCCGTGGCACGATTCACGAAGAGCATAGAACCACCGTAAAATCCCTCAACTTCACAGCCACCGTCGACGAAGGTCAGGTCACAGGCTTTGAGAATGGCGTAGTCATCAAAGATAAAGTGGCGTCTTTTAGGGGCAGCGTGGATAACGACTTTTTGGTTATTAGGAATACCATTGTTACCATTTTGGTGCTCAAGATTACTGTAGTCTGTTTTATGATGCTTGTCATTATTGGGCACGCCACTTATCTCCAATTTAAAGCCGTCCGAGAAAATGAAGTCGCGATCAAGGTGGTAGTCTCCAGGTTGTACGATATATATACGACCGAAGAAGGTTTCGCGCTCCTTGTCCTTGTTGTGCCTATTTTTCTTGTTCCGTCTGCTTGCAGTAGCCTCAACCTTGGTGTGCTTGCTCTCTTGTCCCTCGTCAACCCACCACCGATTCTCTTCGCTGCGATACCAGGTTTGGCTCTCGTGCTCTAAAATAGCAAGAGCTCGATTGAGTTCTTTGGAATCTCGCACGTAAAAAGGACTGTGGCGGGTCTCAATGAAGGATCTCGTTTCATTTTCCAGCATTTTTTCGTGGGATCCCTCATTTTCCTTGTTATGCTTTGTTGCGTAAGTCGCACTTGTCTGCAGGAGTAGCGGCAAAGCGAAGAGCCACCATGTTGACAAAAGTTTCATACTAGTACGCATTCAACTTAAATGTATATCCGCCGTTAAAAGGCGCGGGTTGCAATAGGGGGTGTCCTGCGGGAGAAAACCGAGTCGTGCCCAAAAAACCAATTATGAGAGGCTGCGCAATATTTGAGAATACCTTAACTATGGAAAAGATATTTGATAACAATTAAAAATTGATCGGAGCAGAAGGCGAGTGGATCGATAGGAAATATGCGGTGAGATAGCTCGATCAAGGCCTCAGAAAAAGATTTGAGAGGCAAACTTACAAATCGGAGGTAAAAAAGCGACCATTGCCTCGTAAATATAACGTAACGGTGCGGTGTTTAGGCTGAGGACAAATGTGAAGAGTAAGAAGGCACAAATTTTGGTAATGGGGAACACGAAGCATCGCCCTGACCGGCTCGAAAACCGATTGGACGGCTCGATTTGCATGTTGTATGTAGCTCGAAAGTGGACCTCCGAGCGTTACTCGT